>Ga0209562_1000108_pt1 | contig 40982 bp, 35 predicted proteins | sample WorMetvacBELIZE2_FD_187399 | JGI IMG/M metagenome (GOLD analysis project Ga0209562, IMG submission 187399) | Marine gutless worms symbiont microbial communities from Max Planck institute for Marine Microbiology, Germany - Olavius vacuus BELIZE.2... | ecosystem: Host-associated > Annelida >... | reverse complement strand
TGAAGGTGTAAAAATTGCCGGTGTTGTCTTCCAGGTTGCCAATATCTATGGTCGGATCATAGGTGACCCGGTCGTTGGTTATGTCGCCAGTGTCGTTGAGCTGTATCACCGGGTCGGCCGGGTTCTGTGCGTCGAGCCTGAACAACAGGGTTTTTGCTTCGCTTTCGTTTCCCGCCTTGTCGCGTTGCACCAGCCTGATATTGAAAAGCTGACCTTCAAGCAGGGATGCATCCGTGGTCAGGTCCAGGTCAACACTTGCGTCGGTGATTTGCTGATCCTGCGAAATATACAAGGCGGTGTCGCGGGTAATATCGTAGCTGTAGGCGTCTTCGCTCGGATCAAGCACCAGGGTGATGGTTTCGTGCCTGGTTACCTTGTCGTAGCCGTACCTTCCCGTATCGACAATGCGAATATCAGGTTGCGACGGTTTGACAAGGTCGACCAACAGATCAAATTCAAGCGCGTCGCTGGTATTGCCCGCAAGGTCGGTCTGGGTGACAACCACGTTATGATCGCCATTTTCCAGTAGAAAGCTGGAAGCATCGCCGGTGATGTCAACATTGATACTCTTGTCGTTGTAGGCGTAGGTGTAATAAATACCCTTGTCGTTTGAATAGCCGTTATCGCCAAGACCGGTCAGCGCCACGGCGGGGTTGTTGGTTATGGCGTCTTTAGTGTTAGCGCCTGTATCCGTATAGCTGTAGCCGGGTTGCGCTGGTTTTGTGGTATCCAGCGTAAAAGTTAATGTGTCGGAATAACCGGATAGATTTCCCGCCTTGTCAAGTTGCCTTGCCTTGATATTGGCATGAGTTCCGTCCGAGTCAAAGTCAATACTGGTTACGCTTCCCTTTCGAACAGTCGGGCTGCCGCTATCTATGACATACTCCCACAACCCGTCGCTTTCGAGCTTTTGCACCAATACCTTGGGGTTGTTGGTATACATGTCGGTGGCGCTGGCGCCTGTATCCGCCTCCAGTTGCAAAACCGGGTTGGCCGGAGGCGTTGTATCATAGACAATGGTTCGGGAATTGACCGTGCTGAAATTCCCAGCCTTGTCGCGCTGGCGGGTGTATATGGTGTAGGTTCCATCACTGTCCAGAGTCAGTGATTCTTCCTGATGTACTTTCCAGCCATCGGGATCATCAAGGGCGATTTCAAAAAGCGCGTCGTTTTCGAGATTGCTGAATTCAATTTTTCCCTGGTTGGTGAACCCGTCTCCGGAATCGAGACCTGTATCAGTAATATTGATGATTGGCGCTTCCGGATGGGCGACATCCCGGGTAAAATAAAGGGATCCTTTTTCCAAGGTTTCTATATCGTCGCTCTCGGCTTGAATATAGACCCGATAATCGTCGTCGTCCAGATTGATGGGCAATTGCAGGTCAAAATTGAAATGCCCTTCTTCGCAATAAAGCCCGGTTTGCGTGGCGTGCAACTCGTTATTCAGATCACGAATCTCCGCCTGCAGGTTTACGGGGATGGTGACATCGCATTCACCGGCTATAGCGGGAATGAAATAGGTGTTTTTGACCTTGCTCGAATATAAAGTTTGCGGGAGGTTACCCTGCGCATCCACCGTATGGCTGTTTACTTCAACCACCTCGATCTTGATTTTGCTGTTGAAATTAGGATCGAGCGTGGTGATATTTTCGCCGTCGCAAGCCGCCAGAATTAGGAGACCGGATAAGTAATATACTGCTCGCGGGGACATAACGCCGTTTCTAATAATTAAGACTGAATTTCAACCCCGCGTGGGATTGATAATAGTCAAAAAACTCGGTCGAAAAAGCATTGATATGGTAATACAGCCTCGCTGAATACCAGTGTTGATTTTCCTGTTTGGTCCCGCTCCAGTCAATTCCTGTTTCGACGCCCCCATCGACATTTTTTAATCCCTTGGTTTCCTCGTAACTCTCCACCAGAGCATAGAGACCGAAGCGTTGCGACCAGAGATTGAAATGGTAATCAACCCCCAAGCCGTAGGAGGTCACTTTATGGAGTTCATACACAGCCAGTTGGCTTGATTCCCGATGCAACACAAGTAACGGTCTTTGTTTCCCTTGTAACACTCCGCCAAAGCCGGTCGGCGCCGGTTTCCATGCAAGCTCCAATCCAAAAAAAGTATCCCTTTCCGGGACATCCTGTCTGTCCAGCACAACCTTTGTTTCGTTGCTTAAGGTAACCTCCTCGTCGAGCCTTATCGTCTGAGCGGATGCAGTGGCGTTCACGCTAAGCCGCGCCGGGGCCGGCAAGAAGTTGTACCCAAACGCCGCCTCGCCAAGCGGCTGCATATTCGAAAGGATGGTGTAGCCGCCGCTGGTTCGTTTGTCCTTGCCGTTTAACAGGGCATTGTTCATCCCGATGCCTACGGAATAGACGATATCCCCCTGACTGAAAAATCCGGAACCTTCCTTTTCGCCAACATCCGCCAGGCTAGCAGGCCCCCCTGGGGGCGATGCCGGCTGGTGTTCAAGCGAAAAGGCAAGTTGCGTCTGGTCACTTTCGCTTGCCATGTGTGGATTGCCGACATTATCAACAATGCCGCCTGTACTAGACGCAAAAAGAATCCTGCTCCCGAGTGTGGCCGCAAGCCCCTCTACGCCTGATATTGAATGCGTCCAGTTGAACACCAGCTCCCTGTTGTCCTTAACCAGCGCCAGCTCGGCATTTTCCTTGCGTACATATCCGTTTTCGCCCGTGATTTCGATCTCCAGATAGGGGCGTCCCAAGGTTCTCACTTTTTCGTTAAAGCGGATGCTGCGGGTGATTGTGTCGCCATAGGCAATCATGTCGGCGCCTTGTGGCTGGGTGGCGACCGATGACACAAAAGGGCTTACGCCATCCATAACCACAGAGAGCTGCGAGTTCTCTTGGTACACGACTGGAGTAACCTCCCTGGCTACGCCATTATTCCTGAATACGAACTTCGCCTTGTTGGTGTCGAAAGGTTTGGTGGTCAGGCTCAGACTTTCAGCATAGTCGCCTGGCTGCACCTGGTACACAAATCGTATTCGCGATGAGCCGTCATCGTAAATTTGCGTTGCGCTTATATCCTGACGGGCAACCCTCCGCACGTCGTTTCCTGTAAAGGTGAAGCTGATGTTGGTTGCCTCGGTGGTTACGATCGCCTGGTCAAAGAAGACATCAATCTCAAGCAGTTCCCCAACTCCCCTGGCGGTTGAACCGGCGGCGACATAGGCGCCAAGATATTTGCTTGTCGGCCCGTCGATTTTCGCTGTTTTCGCCGATATGATCAAAAGGGGCGCTACAAGACAGGCGAGAAACCAAAACCCTACGCGGCCAACCCGACTCATAGGGCGTCGGTTGACGGAACTGGCCTTGTGAACACCAAGGCGAAGGGGCTGGTTACCAATCATTCAGGTCATCAGGATCAATACTTGTGGAACCTACACAGGTTGTTTGCGCATCTACCAAACTCTGGAGGCAAGCAGCCCGTCCACAGGCACAATTTGTGCACATTGGCAGCATAGTACACAGATTGAGGCCAATAATTTCATAGGAAAATTGTTGGAATTATTAAGGTGAGGGGGAAAAAATTAATTTCAAAAAGCCGGGCTTATGGACAGCGACGCTTTGCGGGATTCCTCGTACCACACCTCCGGCGGCTGGTACCAACCGGCGTGGGCGATAAACTCCGGATTAAGCAGATCTGGCTTGTTGTACTCCAACGCCTTGCCTTGTTTGTCGAATATCCCGCCGCCTGCCTCGGTGAGGATTACCTGCGCCGCCGCCGTATCCCATTCGCAGGTATCGCCGAAGCGCGGGTAGACATCCGCCAGTCCCTGGGCGATCCAGCAGCTTTTCAGCGAACTGCCCAGCGCATACAGCTGCCAGGATGGGTGTTGAGCAAGAAAATTGCGCAATCGCGCGCCGGGAATTCCGTGGGACACCATCACATCCAGCCATTGGCTCTGCCTGCGGGCGCAATTGAGCAGCCTGTCCGTCCCGCTTCGCCTGTCAAGTTGCATCCAGGCGCCATTCCCTGCGAGACCGAGGTAGCAACGCCCACGCGATGGGGCGTAGATAACCCCGAGCACAGGTTGCCCGTCTTCAACAAGGGCGATGTTGATGGTGTAGTCGGGTATTCCCGCGAGGAAGTGTTTGGTGCCGTCAAGGGGATCCACCAGCCACAGGCGTCGCCAGTGGCGGCGTTCGGCATAGTCAGGCGCTGCGGCTTCTTCGCTGATAATCGGTACGTCCGGCGCCATGCTCGCCAAACCTCGGCGGATATAAACATCCAGAGAGGTATCGGCTTCCGATAACAGGCTCTGGTCGTTTTTTTTCCGCACATTAAGATTGTCGCGCCTGCCCACCCGCACCTGGGCAAAATAGCCACGTGCCGTCTCACCCGCCGTTTTTGCCAGTTCAACCACTTGGGCCAACAAGCATTGGTCAACCGGTGTGTCCGTGGACGGTGTCATGAGAAAAGCATGCAAGTTTAGCGCCTCGGTAATGGATGGGATCGGCAAGATTACAGGGATGTTTCCGCTCTTCTGGTAATCTGGTTACATGTACGCAGAGGTCTTCAGGGAATTGCGCGGCTATGCCGAAGCAGTGCATAAACCTTCACCACGCCTTCTGGCGGTGAGTAAAACCAAACCGGTAACCGCGATTCAACAAGCCTATAGGGAGGGCGCGCGCGAATTTGGCGAAAACTATGTGCAGGAAGCGCTTGAGAAAATTCAGCTATTGCCCAGGGATTGTGTCTGGCACTTGATTGGCCCACTGCAAAGCAACAAGACCGGAAGCGTGGCAGAGCACTTTGACTGGGTGCAAAGCCTGGATCGACTGAAAATTGCCAGGCGTTTGAGCGAGCAACGCGACCCGGCGAAAGCGGCGTTGCAAGTGTGCATTGAGGTCAATATTGACGGCGAAGCCAATAAGGCGGGTTGTCGACCGGAGAAGCTGCTCGAACTGGTGCACAAGGTGTGTCAACTACCCCGCCTTGCCTTGCGCGGGCTAATGGTAATTCCGCGTCTGAATGCTCCGCAGGAACAGACCCGCGCGAGCTTCCTGCGCGCCGCCGCCCTTTTTTCCCAATGCAAAATTGCTGTACCTGATGCACCGCTCGATACCCTGTCGATGGGCATGAGCGGAGACTGGCGCAGCGCCCTTGATTGCGGCAGCAGTATGGTACGCATGGGCACGGCAATTTTCGGCGCCCGCCCGCCCGGACAACGCGGGCAATAAGGATCTGTCATGCAGGACCATCCATCCATTGCCTTTATCGGCGCAGGCAATATCGCACAGGCGATGATTAGCGGGTTGCTGGATAGCGGTTATCCACCCGCTCGACTCCACGCCCACCGGCGCAGCCTGGAGGCGATTCATCACCTGGGCGAGCGCGGGGTGAGCCTTCTGTCCGAGAAGAAAGACGCGCTGGCGCTGGCGCAGCTGGTGGTGCTTGCGGTTAAACCCTGGCAGGTGGTAGAACTGGCGGGCGAATGCCGCACGCACCTGCGAGCGGATGCATGCGTGGCGAGTGTCGCCGCCGGAGTGACCATGGCGCAACTCGCCGCAGCCTTGCCGCTGCATGCCGGGCGCGACCTGTTGGTTCGGCTTATGCCTAACACACCCGTGGCGGTTGGGCGGGGAGTCATCGGCTGCTACGCGCCGGGTGGAGAGCAACCACTGCTGGCGCGCGCACTGCAAACGCTGGGGTTGCTGGTGTGGCTCGAAGAGGAAGAGCAGATGCACGCCCTTACCGCTCTGGCGGGTTGCGGACCAGCCTATTATTTTCGCATTCTTGAGCATATGCAGCATTTGGGCGTGGAGTTGGGCCTGTCGGCGAGGATCAGTCGGGAACTGGCGCTGCATACTCTCAGAGGCGCCTCAGGAATGGCGTTGCATAACCCGGATAAATCCTTCACCCAACTGGTGGAGCAGGTTGTCTCCAAAGGTTCTGCCACCGGCATGGCGCTGGAAGTCTTTGCGCAACATGGTCTCAAGCAAACCCTTGGCGCCGGCGTAAAGGCGGCGGCACAGCGCTCGCGCGAGCTGGGCGATTTCAAGCCGGAGTAACCATGCTCGTTGCGCAACTCGAAGAGGCTGAGGAACAGGCCACAAGATTGCTGCCCTTTGCCGGGTACGCGACTCTTCCCTGCGTGACGACAACCTGGGCCAAAGAAGCGGACACCTGGTGTGCCGAAGGCCTGCCAGAACATTGCCTGATGCTTCGCGCAGGGGTTGCCTGCGGCAAGTGGCTGGAATCGCACACAGACGCGAAGGAGCGCCTTTGCATCTGTTGCGGCGCGGGGAATAACGGCGGCGATGGATTGGTGGCCGCCGCCTGGCTGAAGTGTCAGGGCAGGCGGGTGGCGGCGCAATTGATCGCCGAACCTGCAACCTTCGACGCCGCCTGGGCCTTACGCCTTGCGCGCGCCTGCGGTGTGGCGGTCACCATCCATGCCGGAAGACCCGATGAGGCGGAAGTCTATGTGGATGCGTTGATTGGTCGCGGCCTTACCGGGCCATTGCGTCAACCTGTGGCAGGATTGGTGGAACAGTTGCGCCAGAGCGGCAGGTTGTTTGCGAGCATAGACATGCCCACCGGCTGGAACGGGGACGAAACGCCGCAACTTCAGATTCTCGCCATGCTGGCGGTGGACCCGGAACTGGGCCGACCGCAGGATGAAATTCTTTATCTGGATGCTGGCTGGCTGGCGTCCGCCTGGTTTGCTGATCTGGGGGTGGAGCAGCGCCTGCGCACCTTCGATCAGGCGCAGTGGCTGGCGCCGGTTGCGGGTTAATTTTTTTTCAATAGATCACGCATGGCGCGCAAGGCGAGCGAATATCCGTTCACTCCCAAGCCGAGAATCACTCCGCTGGCGAGATCGCTGAGGTAGGAGTGGCGGCGAAATGATTCGCGCGCAGTAATGTTGCTTACATGAATTTCGATAAACGGAATCGCCACTGCGGCAAAGGCGTCGCGTAGCGCAATTGAAGTGTGGGTGAAAGCGCCGGGATTGATAATGATGCCCGATTCCCGGTCCCGCGCCTGGTGGATGCGATCAACTATCACCCCCTCGTGGTTGGATTGAAAACAGGCCAACTCAAGTTGCATGCCCTCGGCTTCGTTTTGCAGGCGCTCTTCGATTTCGGCAAGGGTGCTTTTTCCATAGTAATCCGATTCACGGATTCCCAGCAGGTTCAGGTTGGGGCCATTGATCAGCAACAGCCTGGCAGCTTGACTCATTTCGGGTGTGGCGTTGTAGTGGCCGGATTATAGGAAGCCGTGATTGCCCGCATGCGCTTTCTCGCCGGTCAAAGCGCAAAAATGCCGCCGCGCGCCCGGGCTTTCTGGTTAAATACGCCGCCTTCTTCGAGCAGAACCATGGCCAGAGTTTGTCAATTCACCGGTAAGCGCGTGTTGGTAGGCAACAATGTCTCCCACGCCAACAACAAAACCCGCCGCAGGTTTCTACCCAACCTGCACCACAAACGCTACTGGAGCGAAAGCCGGAAGCGGTTTATTCGTTTGCGCCTGTCGCACCACGCCATGCGCACCATCGACAGGATTGGCCTGGACGCCGCGCTGGCGCGCGGGCTGGTTTCCTGAATATCCCTTAAACAGCAGTACAGTCAGGAAACAACAGCATGCGAGACAAGATTCGACTGGTATCCAGCGCGGGCACCGGGCATTTTTACACCACCACGAAAAACAAGAAGACCATGACCGAAAAAATGGAGATCAGGAAGTTCGATCCCGTTGTGCGCCGCCACGTGATCTATAAAGAAGCCAAGATCAAGTAAGCGCGAGTAGTGTCAACGCCTCTGGTTCCCGTCCCGGCCAGGGCGCTTTTTTTTCTTCGAGGACGGCGATGACCCTTCGCCTGGGCGAGCCCGCCCTGATCAAGCTGCGCGATGGGAGTTGTCACCGGGGTCGTCTGCTGTTTTCTACCCCCGCCTGCGTTGGCGAACTGGTATTTCACACCGGTATGAGCGGCTATCAGGAAATCCTTACCGACCCTTCCTACAGCCGTCAGATTATCACCTTTACCTACCCGCATATAGGCAACACCGGCGTCAACTCTGAAGATATGGAGGCGGCGCGTATTCACGCCACCGCCATGCTGGTGCGATGTCCGATTGAGGTTTCGAGCAACTATCGCGCCACCCAGGGGCTCTATCAGTGGCTTGAGGAGCACCGCATTCCGGTGCTTGCCGAAGTGGATACCCGCGCCATCACCCACCGCCTGCGCGACGGTGGCGCAACCGACGCCGCGATAGTTCCGATGGGCGATTCGTTGCGCCGCGCCCAAGACAGGGCGGACGAACTGCTCACAGGGTTTGCTGGTATGGCAAATAGCGACCTTGCCAGCCTGGTGACCCGCGAGCAGGAGGAAAACTGGACGCAGACCTCCTGGAGTCATGTCGAGGGATATGGCGACAATGCGCAAGGTCCGCTTGTGGCTGTGCTCGACTTCGGGGTAAAACGCAACATTTTGCGCCTGCTCGCCGCGCAGGGATTGCGGGTGCTGGTATTGCCCGCCGGAGCGACGGCGGAACAGGTGCTGGCGCATCAACCGGCCGGGGTGCTGCTGGCCAACGGCCCTGGAGATCCTGCTCCACTCGACCACGCCAAAGCTGTGATTCGCCAACTGCTGGCGACCGGATTGCCGATATTCGGCATCTGCCTTGGTTTTCAGCTGCTCGCTCTTGCGCTTGGGGCGCAAACCAGCAAGATGAAGTTCGGTCACCACGGCGCCAACCATCCGGTTCGGGATCTGCGCACCGGGCGGGTCTATATCACCAGCCAGAATCACGGTTTTATGGTGAACGAGAATTCGCTGGGCGAACGCATGCTGGCGACCCATGTTTCGCTCTTCGACGGCTCCCTGCAGGGATTTGCGCTCACGGACGCGCCGGTGTTCGCCCTGCAGGGGCACCCGGAAGCCAGCCCCGGGCCGCACGATATTCGCCACCTTTTCGCCACCTTCGCTACGAGCGTCAAGCAACATGCCAAAGCGTGAAGACATCCACGGCATTCTGTTGATCGGTGCAGGTCCGATTCAGATAGGCCAGGCCTGCGAGTTCGATTATTCAGGCGCCCAGGCCTGTCGCGCCCTGCGCGAGGAAGGTTACAGAGTGATTCTGTGCAACTCCAACCCGGCCACCATCATGACCGATCCGGAGTTTGCCGATGCCACCTATATCGAACCGGTCGAATGGCGCACCCTTGAGCGCATCATCGAGCAGGAGCGACCCGACGCCATTCTGCCCACCATGGGCGGACAAACGGCGATCAATGTCACTCTGGAATTGCTTGAGCATGGAGTGTTGGAAAAACACGGGGTGAAGATGCTCGGCGCATCGCCGGACGCCTTTCACATGGCTGAGGATCGCGGCCTGTTCAACCAGGCGATGGAACGCATCGGGTTGAAGACCGCGCGCTCGAGCCTGGTCACCAGCATGCCCGAAGCCCTGGAGGCGATTGTACGCATCGGCTTTCCCGCGATAGTGCGCCCCTCCTTCACCCTGGGCGGCAGCGGCAGCGGCATTGCCGCCAACATGGAGGAGTTCACCCGCATAGTCGAACGCGGACTCGCTCTTTCTCCCACCAACCAGGTGCTGCTCGACCAGTCGCTGCTTGGCTGGAAGGAATACGAACTGGAGGTGGTGCGCGATTGCGCCGACAACGCGATTATCGTCTGTTCAATCGAAAACTTCGACCCCATGGGCGTGCATACGGGAGATTCGATTACTGTTGCCCCGGCGCAGACGCTTACCGACAAGGAATACCAGCGCATGCGCGACGCCGCCATAGGCGTGTTGCGCGAAATCGGGGTGGACACCGGCGGCTCCAACGTGCAGTTTGCGGTCAATCCCGACAACGGCGAGATGGTGGTGATCGAAATGAATCCGCGCGTATCGCGTTCAAGCGCGCTGGCGAGCAAGGCGACCGGCTTTCCTATCGCCAAGGTGGCTGCCAAGCTTGCGGTCGGCTACACCCTGGATGAACTGCGCAATGAGATCACCAACGGGCGGATGCCCGTTTCCTTTGAGCCCACCCTCGATTATGTAGTCACCAAAATCCCACGCTTCGCCTTTGAAAAGTTTCCCCAATCGGGCACGCTACTGGGCACCCAGATGAAGTCGGTGGGCGAGGTCATGGCGCTGGGTGGATGTTTCGCCGAATCGCTGCAAAAGGCGTTGCGCGGCATGGAAACCACTCTCTTTGGTCTGCGTTGCCCCCAGAGCCAACTCAACGACGAACAACTGCGGGCGCAATTGCAAACGCGCGATTATCTTCGCTTGTGGTATGTATGCGAGGCCATTCGTCGTGGCATGAGTCTTGAGCTTGTTTATCAACTTACGCGGATCGATCTCTGGTTTCTCAGCCAACTCATGCAGATAACCGATACCGAAGCCTTGCTGGCCGAGGCCGGATTCGCCGGGCTGGGGGACGAACTGCTGCTTGCCGCCAAGCGCCTTGGCTTTGCCGATGCGCGCATAGCCGAGCTGGTGGGCGACGCCGATAACCCCGTAAACGAACAGCAGATACGCGAGCTGCGCTGGAGCAAAAATCTGCACCCCGTGTATAAACGGGTCGACAGTTGCGCCGCCGAGTTCGCCACTTCCACCAATTATCTCTACAGCACCTACTGGGGCGAGGAAAGCGAGGCCAGGCCGACGGACGCGCGTAAGCTTGTCATCCTCGGCAGCGGTCCCAACCGCATCGGTCAGGGTATAGAGTTCGATTACTGTTGTGTCCACGCCGCTCTGGCGCTACGCGAAGTTGGCTGTGAATCGATCATGGTCAACTGTAATCCTGAAACGGTTTCCACCGACTATGACGTTTCCGATCGCCTTTACTTCGAGCCGATCACCCTCGAAGATGTGCTCGAAATCACCCGAATCGAACAGCCTGAGGGGGTGATGGTCCACTTCGGCGGACAAACGCCCCTGAAGATTGCGCTGGAGCTGGAGGCAGCGAATGTGCCTATAGCAGGACTGGCGCCAAGCGAAATCGATCGTACCGAAGACCGCGAAAAATTCAGCGAGCTGGTAAGCCTCTGCAAGTTGCGCCAGCCTGAAAACGCCACTGTGCGCAGCGAGTCCGAAGCGCTCGCCGCCGCCGAACGCATCGGCTTTCCCCTGATGGTGCGCCCCTCCTATGTGCTGGGTGGCCGCGCCATGGAGGTAGTCTACGATCAGGAGGGATTGACCAATTACCTGCACACCATGGTGCGGCCTTCGCCCAACAATCCTGTGTTGCTTGATCGTTTTCTCGAAAATGCTCTCGAATTTGATGTCGACGCCCTGTCGGACGGCGAACGCGTGGTTCTTTGTGGTGTGATGCAGCATATCGAACAGGCAGGGGTGCACTCCGGCGACTCCGCTTGTCGCCTGCCTTCAACCCTCGACCAGGCCAGTATCGAGGAAATCCAACAGATAGCCGAACGCCTGGCGCGCGAGTTGAAACTACGTGGGTTGATCAACCTGCAGCTCGCGATAGCCACAGGAAAGATTTATATCATCGAAGTCAACCCGCGCGCATCACGCACCATTCCCTATGTTTCAAAGGCCACCGGCGTGCCCTTTGCCAAGCTTGCGGCGCGTTGCATGGTGGGCGAGAAGCTCACCGGGATGGAGTCCATGCCGGCGCTAGGGTTGCACGCGGTTAAGGAGGTAGTTTTTCCTTGGGCGAAGTTCCCCCAGGCGGATCCAGTGCTCGGCCCGGAGATGAAGTCCACCGGCGAGGTCATGGGCATGGGCGAAACATTTGACGAGGCCTACCTCAAAGCGCTGCTTGGCGCGGGCATATACATCGACAGCGAAGGCGGCGCCAAGGGCGTGTTTCTCTCGGTGCGCGCAAGCGACAAGCCGGCGGTGCGCGACATTGCCCGCGTCTTTGCCGATCTTGGCTATCCCCTCTACGCAACGGCCGGAACGGCGGCGGCTCTGGATGGCGACATTGCGGTTCGCATATTGCGTAAAATCGACGAAGGCAGCAACGAGATTCCCGATTTGATACACGCCCGCAAGCTGACCCTGATTATCAACACCCCGCGTAGTCTGCGCGAGCATCAGGATTCCACCTATATCCGCCAGGCCGCCCTCAAGCAGGGCGTTGCTATAGCCACCACCATCGAATGCGGCCGGGCGATTGCCGAAGCGCTGCACAAGCGGGTGGCTTTCGGGGTCTATCCGCTGCAAAGCCTGGGAGGGCGCGCTAGCGCCGCCTGAAATGCAGGCCCATAGGCGCCCTGTGCCGACAAATTGGTTGGCGAGGATATTGAAGCAATGGTAATTCTCTCTCGCGCGCTCAACCGCGAAGTGGGCGTTATCATGCTCGCCGCCTGCGTGGTGTTGCTGCTGGTAAGCCTTGCCAGCCAGTTCCGCATTTATATTGAAGCTGTGGCGCGCGGCGCGCTTGAGCCTGGCTCGGTGGCGCCGATTATGTTCAACCTCATGCCGCAGTTTCTTGGCCTGATTCTGCCGATCGCCTTTTATATCGGCCTGGTGGTGGGTCTGGTGCGCTGGCACAAGGATAACGAGCTTATCAGCCTGCATACCGCCGGGATGGGACAGATGCGCTTTTCCCTCGCGCTTATTCCACTTACCCTGGGGGTGACTATCCTTTGCGCCGCGTTGCAATTTTACATAACTCCGGCCGGAGTAGAGCGAGCGGCGGCTATAAGCGCCGCTAACAAAACCCTGGATGCCTTTGACCTGATCACACCCAAGCAGTTCACCCCGCTGGCGCAGAAAATGCAGATCTACGCTGAGGAAATCAATGAACAGAAGCGGATGAAAAACATCTTTGTCTATGGTTTCGACGACAACACGGTGCTGGCTGTGCTGTCGCAGGGAGCAGACCTGACCGAGCAACGGGAAAACCGTTTTTTTCGCCTCAGCGACGGCTTCGCCTACAACCTTGATCCTTCAACCAACGAACTGGTCAAATTCCAGTTTGTCTCCGCTGATATCGATATCAGCCCTGAAATTCCGCGCATCAGCATAAACAACCTTGATGCCTTGCCGACTGCGCTGCTTATGGCGAGCAATGATCCTCGCTACCAAAGTCTGCTGTGGTGGCGGATTTCGCTGGTGCTGCTGGTTCCCGTACTCTTTTTCAGCGTGGTCATTACCCAGCAGGTCACGCCCAGACGCACCGCCGGGTTGAGGCTGCTGAGTGTGTTTTTGTTGTGTGTGGGTTATATTGGGTTGTTGTACGCCGCGCGCACCTTAGCCGACGACGGCGCTCCGGCGCCGCTGGTATACGGGGCGACCCATTTGCTGGTGCTTTCGCTCGTGTATAGCTGGTACAGGCGGTACCGCAACTGATCATGCACCTGCTGCCCAATCTGGTAACCCGCACACTCTGGGTCGATCTGCTCAAATCGAGCGCCTTTGTCGCCCTGTGCCTGATTGCGCTGCAGATGGTGTTCAACATGCTCGGCGAGTCGGGCAACCTTAAAAGGGATTACGATTTTCTCGATAGCGTTCTCTATAGTCTGCTGATGTCCGGCCCTGGTTCGCTGGTGTTCATTCTGCCGATTGTCATGCTAATAGCCACCCTGCTGGTATTGGGACGCATGTCGGATAGCTCCGAGCTGGTGGTGTTGCAAACCTCCGGCCTTTCCACTTTTTCGCTCTTCGGCAAACTGCTGCCTGTGGTGTTGGTTATCTGCGTGACCGTAATGATCCTCGAGGACCTCGCCTTTCTGCCGTTACGCAACCAGGCTATAGACATGCGCAACGAATTGCGCGGCCACACTCCCCCCACCAGCGGCTCGCTGGCCATACGTCAGGACAGCGACTTCATCATTGCTGAAAGCATTTCGCCTGAGGGCGAGCTCAAGCGCGCGCACCTGTTTGATTTCGACCGCGACTTTCGTCTGGTCCGTCAGGCGGTGGCGGAAAAAGGCGTGGCGAAGGACAACCGCATTGTGCTGCATTCGCCCCTGGTAAGCCGCTACCGGCATGAAAATGACGCGCAACCGCCAACTTCACAAAGACTGGACAGGCTTGATCTTGAAGTGAACCACTCGCTGCGTTTTCTACACTGGCTGGCGCTGAGCAACCTGACCGACACCGCCCGCCTGAGCTTCTCCGAGCTGTGGGAGTTCGCGCGGTTTCAGCAGGTGCTCAACCCGCGCAATAACCAGTTTCTGCAAGTCTTTTACAACAAGTTGATGCTCCCGTTCAACATCCTGGCTTTCATGCTGTTGGTTATGCCGTTCATCTTTGGCCCGACTCGCACCATGAATACCAGCACCAAAGTGATCATCGCCATCATGATCGGGCTGGTGTTCATCAATTTTCAGCAGCTTACCCTGCCGGTGCATGTGGTCTTTGGTCTGCCGCCGCTGTTGGTGGCCGTGATTCCCGGCTTCCTGACGTTGGCGCTGGCGTTGGTGTTGATGCAGGTGAAGCGCTAGAAACTGCCGAAAAAACACAACCGGGAAAAGCCGATTGACAAAGCGCCAATTGCTGTTCACTATTCCCGCCCGCTTCGTGGCTATGTAGCTCAGCCGGTTAGAGCGCAGCATTCATAATGCTGAAGTCGGTGGTTCGAGCCCACCCATAGCCACCATTGTTTCTCCCTTGCTACTGCATTAAATGCAGTTGCTCAAGCGGCCACACCGGCATAGGTTCGATGGTCATATCCATGTCCATAAAACCCGCCTGGTAGCGGTTGGCGACGGCGCAGGCAATCATGGCGCCGTTATCTGTACACAGACGCGGCGATGGCAACCAGACTCGCCAGGTTTTTTTTCCCACCGCCGTGCGTAAACGCAGATTGGCGCTTACCCCTCCGGCAATTACCACTCTGTCTACCCCGGTATCTACAACAGCGCGTTGCAGTCGTGCGAGCAGGCAGTCGACAATCGCTGCTTCAACTCCGGCCGCCAGATCGGCGCGGGTTGACGCTTCCCGCGCTTGGGTACCCAGGTCGGCAAGGCAGTAGCGCACAGCGGTTTTCAACCCGCTGAAACTGAAGTCGTATCCCGGCTTTCCCACCATGGGTCTTGGCAGTGAAAAGCGCAGCGGGTCGCCGGATTGCGCCAACGCCGACAGGGGCGCGCCTCCCGGATAACCGAGCCCCAGCATGGCGGCGCACTTGTCAAACGCCTCACCCGCCGCATCGTCGCGAGTTGCCCCCAGCAGCCGATAGCGGAAATCGCCCTCGACCAGAAACAAATGGCTGTGTCCACCGGAAACCAGTAAGGCAAGGAAAGGCGCCTGTGGCGGATCGGTTGAATCAAGCAGTACCGAACAGAGGTGTCCTTCCAGGTGATGCACGCCAAGCGTCGGCTTGCCCAGTGCGAAGGCAAGACTTTTGGCGAAGGCCGCGCCCACCATCAGAGCGCCTATCAGCCCCGGACCTCTGGTGTAGCCTATGGCCGTTATTTCCTCAACCTGGATCCGCGTCTGTTGCAAACACGCGGTTACAAGCGGCAACAACTTACGGCTGTGATCGCGCGCGGCGACTTCCGGTACTATGCCGCAGGTTTTCTGATGCAGGGCACCGCTGCTCGCCAGGCGTTCGGCCAGCACCCCCTTTCCAGGCGAATACAGGGCCACGCCCGTATCGTCACAGGAGCTCTCAATTCCCAGAAAAATCATTTACCCCGCGCCTCAATGGAAACAGGTTGGTTGTCAGCTACCAGCATAAGCCGTCTCAGGTTGCCTGGCCTGCGAATCCCTCGGTTTTAGGAACGGCAATCAGGCTGTTTATTGAGTTGTCGCCAACTTGTACCGGCGAGTTCTCATACTGTTGATGCAGGGGGGAGCTCTTTGTTTGCTTTCGATTTTCTGTTGTGTGAAGTCGCCGGTTGAATTGAGGTAGTGAGAGTCGGCGTCGCTTATTCTGTTTTTTCCTGTTGTGGCGGCTGGACAAGGTCGTCCATGGTGTAGGCGATCGCGCCGCCGGGGATGCTTGGCAGTTGCAGCCAATAGCCGCCAAGACGCTGATTGAGTGTTTCGCTTTGATTTTGCGCCTGTTGAAAACGCTCCTCCTGCGCCTGTTGGGGGAAATCGTCTGCGCTGTCGTCCTGTTTGAGCGGCCGGGCGACCACACGATCACGATGCGCTTCGGAATTGAAGCTGGCCCAATATTTGCCCTCGACATCCTGTCCGTGGGTGATTTTCAGCACCAGGCCGTCTTTGGTGGTGTATTCGGTCAGCCCGGTATCGCCACTCAGATCGGGTTGTTCGCTTCTAACGTCGAGCAAGCGCAGGTTGGAAAGGGCCGAGGCAACCTGGTTGATGTTTGGTTGATTGGGTGAGTTGTCGCCAGGCTGATCCACCACCAGCGTTCCATCGTTATCGGACAGGGCGCCGTCCGCGAGGCGCACATGCTGTATCTCTTCGGCGGCTATGTCGGTTATCTCGCGTTTGAGCCAGTCGCGGGGACTGGCGGTTATCTGCGGCAGCCCGCCGACCACCCAGACTTGTGGGTTGTCGTCGAGCAGCGCATAGTGACCATCGAGCTGGGTCATACGCGAGCCGATCCTGATGCGCACTAGCGGGTTGCCCTCTTGGTCGAGCGCGCTGTAAGAGGCCAGGCTTTCACTCGCAAGGCCGTAGTTGGGGTAGTGAGCCGGGTCGTCCGAGCGGGGCTCAATGCGTTGGCTTTGTTCCAGGTCGGCGACGAGTTTACGCAGTTTGCTTAGGTCGACCGGGTAGCCGCCGCTTTCCTTCAGCCCCCAGCCTTCCTGCCGCTGTTCGAGAGTCAGGCGCGCCTCGCCTTTCGCCAGGATGATGGATTGGGCGTCGGCAAGCTTGTCGGCAAAGTCTGCTATGGCCGGATCTGTTTCAACTGGGGCGAACTGTTGTTGGCGGTTGAGGCCGAAAAAGACCGCCAGTGCGAGCACTACCAGAGCGACGAGGGCGGCAATAAGTGACTTGTTCATAGACGGAATGCGCTTATCAGGCCCTTCTGCCCAGCCTGTGTGGGAGAAAGACCGCCAACAGGAGCAGAATCAGGGGAAGAAGCACGATGTTCAGAAACTTGAGCAACAGCCCAAGGTTTTCGATATCACGATTGAGTTGCAGTTGCAGTTGACGCAGTTGTTGGCGGGTTTGCGCTCGCTCCTGCTGAAAGCGCTGGATTTCGTCCTGTTGCGCCTGGTTGAGCAGGAGCTGGTTGTTGTCGCCCGTTTGTTGGCGTAATTGGTTGATGCGCTCCTCGGTCGCGCGCAGGCGCTGCTCCAGTTCTTCCTGACGGCGGCGAAACTGCACACTCGCCTGTTGACGAAGTTCGCTAACCACTTCAAAGCGGCGTTCGCGTATGCCGCGGCTTCGCAGGCTGATGAGGTTGCTGCTGCTCGCCATGTTGTCGACCGCATTCTGCAGCAGTACGCCGTTATCAGCGGAGCGGAACACAAGTTGCTGGCCGAGGAAATTCTGCACCTCCACCCAGTAGCGGTCCACTAGCATGTCAATATCGGCGATTACCAGCAGGTTGGAAATACTGGCCGTTTCACGTAGCGCCTCGCCATCGCCGCTGACGTCGTCGAATGCGGATTGGAACTTGCCCGAGAAGCGCGCTGCAAGCACTTTTTGTCCTTCGACTTTGTAGCTCGATTGCCAAAGCTCCGGGCTTGGCTGGTTCATCACCAGCGAGCGGATCGTTCCAGCGTTGGCGCTGCTGCTGATAAGCGGTTGCATGACTATGCCTTCCACTCCTTCCCGCAAGGCAAGGGCGCCGCCGGAAATTATCCGCACCTGGTTGAGCTCACCAGTCACTATGTCGTCGCGGTTGAGACTCTCACCGCCGTATTGCAACCAGGACGGGTGGTTGATCGGCTGCAATCCCTGGGGAGTCTGCATGTTCACCTGCAGGGAGTTCACCGGGTCGGCCACCACCTTGTCGTTGGCGAAGTCAATGCCCCAGCCTTTGAACAGACGCGATGGATCCGAGGCGGGTTGGGAGGGTGATTGCGGGTCTCTTTGGCCGTGTTGCAGCAGCGGGTCGACGGCCATGATGAGTTTGCCGTCGCGCAGCAGAAACTGATCGACTGAGCGCGCAAGCTCGTCACTCATGCCCTCGCCAGGATGCAGCAGCACCAAAGTGGACAGGTCATCAGGCAATTGCGTTGCATCCCGCTCGATATCCACCAGATCGAATTGCTCGCGCAACTGTTGCAAGGCGACAAGTTCTCCCTGTTGTTCGCCCTGGGCGAAGTCGATGTAATTGAGCAGCCCGACCCTAGGGCGTTGGCGCTGTAACAGTTCGTCTATCGCCTTGGTCAGGTCGTATTCGAGAAAAGGCTCGCGTTCGGGGGTGAGGAAGGGGATTACGCGCGACTCGTCGAGATGATTTGTGATGACTATGCCGAACAGCACCTGGGCGTTGTTCAGGGGCGTGGCTCGCAGGCCGAAGGCGACCGCCTGGTCCTCTTCGGGCGAGAAGGGCTCGGGGTGGATCAATCGCACCTTGAGCATGCCACCGGAATCCGCCGCAAGTTGCGACAACAGGCCCTCAACACGGCCAGAGTAAGCCTGCAAACCGGGCAGATTCTGCAACGCCTCGGAGGCGTACATGCGCAGTGTCATGGGTTCTTCGATTTTGGCGATGGTGTTGCGGGCGCCGTCGGAAATGGTGTAGATGCTGTTCTCGGTCAAATCCAGCCTGGCGGTGGAAAAGAACAGGCTCACTGTCAGGTTGACCAGCAGAAAGATCGCCACCCCCAGGGCGATGACGCCCAACACGCCGAACGCGGCGATGCGCGCGCCCAGGCTTTTTTTCATTCCGGCCATCTCCCTACCCCCGGTTGCGGTGCGTGAGGGCAAGGGTGTTGATCGTCAACCACAAGGCCATCACGCTGAGCATGAAAAAGAGGCTGTCGAATTCAAGAATGCCGCGGCTCATGTCGTTGAAGTTGGTGAGAAAGCTGAATGAGGCGATGAGGTTGACCAGCGCGTTTGAGCCAAATCCCTGCACCAGATTGACCACCAGCGGCGTGCCGCTGATGGTGAAGAGAAAGCTCACCAGCACTGCGACAATAAAGGCTATCACCTGGTTGCGTGTCAGAGCCGAGATGCACGACCCTATGGCGAGATAACTCCCCGCCATCAACAGGCTGCCCAGGTAGCTGGCCAGGATGACGCCGTTATCCGGGTCGCCCAAGTAGTTGACCGTTACCCAGATGGGCAGGGTGCCGACAAGCGCAAACAGGGTGAACAGCCAGGCGGCCAGGAATTTGCCCAGCACCAGTTGCCATACCGGAACCGGCAGGGTCGCCAACACTTCGAAGGTGCCGCTTTTGCGCTCCTCCGCCCACAGGCGCATGCTGATGGCGGGGATAAAGAAAAGATAGAGCCAGGGATGCCAGGTGAAAAACGCCTGCAGGTTGGCTTGCTCACGCTCGTAAAAGGCAGCGAAGTAAAAGGTGAAGGCGCCAATGGTGAAAAGGAAGATCGCCAGAAAAACATAGGCGATTGGGGTAGCGAAGTAGCCAATCAGCTCGCGCTTGAAGGTCGCACGCAATCCTGCACAACTCATCTATGGTTTCCTGGTGATTGCATTGGTCTTCAGGTGGTCTGTCGGTTTGCGTTCGCCTTGCCGACCAACTCGCGGAAGACCTCGTCTATCTGGCCATCGCGCCGGGCAAGGCGCTTGATTATCCAGTTATTGGACAGGCACAGGCCGCCAACCGCCTCGCTCAGGTCCTGGCCTTCTTGGGGCAGGAGAGTGAAGCGACAGGCGTCGCCTTCGCCGCCCAGGCTCACGACTTCGCGCAGTCCGACAATAACACGCAATTGCGCAATCGTCTGTTGCGGATCAAGCGACCCGCCCAGCTCAAGGTCTATGGCGTTGTGCCCGCTCGCGTGCGTCGTCAGCTCGCCCGGCAGGGCGTCGCACAGAGTGCGGCCGTCGCTTATGACCAACACCCTGGTGCACAGTGGCTCCACCTCTTCGAGTATGTGGGTGGAGATGATGATCGACTTGTCGCCGGCGAGCTTACGGATTAGCCCGCGCACCTCGTGCTTTTGCATCGGGTCGAGTCCATCGGTGGGTTCATCGAGGATCAACACATCCGGGTCGTGAATCAACGCCTGCGCCAGTCCCACCCTGCGGCGGTAGCCTTTCGACAGGGTGTCCAACGCCTGGTTCGCAACGCTGTCCAGGCCCAGGGTGGTTGCCACCCAGTCGAAGCGGTTGCGGATATGGTTTTTTTTCAGCCCGCGCGCGGCGGCGACAAAACGCAGGAACTGGCCTGCGGTCATGTCGCTGTAGAGGGGTGAACCTTCGGGGAGATAGCCGATATGACTTTTGGCGCCTATCGGATCGTCCTCCAGATCCTTGCCGCAGATGCTGATGCGACCGGCGTCCGGTTCGAGAAAGCCGGTGAGCATGCGCATGGTGGTGGATTTGCCCGCGCCGTTGGGACCGAGAAAGCCCAGCACCTCGCCGCGACCGACGCTGAGGTTGACATCGTCCACCACCAGCTTGTCGCCAAAGGTTTTCACCAGACCGCTCGCGCGGATCAGCGTCTCGCCCTTGGTTTGTTCGCCGTTTACGTCTGTTTTTTGTCCGGTCATAGCCGTATTCACACCTGAATCTACGCGTGTTTTGTCAAAGTGTTGTGAATGTATATTGCACCCGCCCAACGGAGACAGGCGCTACGGGAGAAACCCCGCGACAACCAACATGCGGTCGGGAGAGAAAAATTCAAGAGCCTGGTTGTGTAGTGGTTGCTTGCTGGTTGTTACACGGTTACTTGCACGCGGCCAGGATTGCCTTGCGCGCCTCCTCGATTCCGCCCCAGCGGTCAAGTTTGACCCATTTGCCCGGTTCCAGATCCTTGTAGTTCTCAAAGAAGTGTTTGATCTGTTCAAGCAACAATTCTGGAAGGTCGGTGTATTCCTTGACATGGTCGTAGAGACGGGTGAGTTTGGCGTGTGGTACGCAGATGATCTTGGAGTCCTTGCCCGCCTCGTCACTCATTTCGAGAATGCCCAGTGGGCGCGAACGGATGACCGCGCCCGGCGCCACCGGACAGGGGGTGACCACCAACGCGTCTATGGGATCACCGTCGTCCGCCAGGGTATGCGGCACGTAGCCGTAATTGGCGGGGTAGAACATGGGAGTGGGCATAAAGCGATCCACCACCAGCGAGCCACTGTCCTTGTCGATCTCGTATTTGATCGGCGCGTGATTGGCGGGTATTTCGATGATGACATTCAGGTCGTCGGGCGCGTCGCCGCGCGAAATCCTGTCGGGTTGCATCTGATTTCCTCGGGTTGCGAAACAGCGAAAAAGCATAGCAAGGGCGAATGCGCCTTCGCGCTTTTCTGCTCGACTTTTACGTCCCTGGGGCACAATGAGCTTTTTCCGGACAAACCATGCGCGCACATATTCTCGGTATAGGCGGGGTGTTTATGGGCAACCTCGCGCTGATGCTGCAAGACCTTGGTTGGCGGATCAGCGGCAGTGATGGACCAGTCTATCCACCCATGAGCCGACTGCTGGAAGACGCGAACATTGAAGTGCAGGCCTATAGCCCTGTGCTGGCGCGGCGCGACATCGACTGTTTTGTAATTGGCAACAGCGTCAGCCGCGGCAATCCGCTGCTCGAGACCATCCTGAACCAGGGGCTTCCCTATATCAGCGGTCCGGCTTTGCTGGCGCGCGAGGTGCTTGAGGGGCGTGATGTGATTGCCGTGGCCGGCACCCACGGAAAAACCACTACCACCAGCATGCTGGCGCATATCTTCGCCCGTCTTGGTCGCGATATCGGCTACCTGGTGGGCGGAAGTCTTGCTATGGATAAAAGCGGGCGCGGCGGTCGCGTGGGCGAAGGCAAGGTGTTTGTGATTGAAGCCGACGAATACGACAGCGCCTTTTGCGACAAGCGCGCCAAGTTTGTCCACTATCGCCCACGTTGGGTGGTGATGAACAATCTCGAATTCGACCACGCGGATATTTATCCGGATCTCGCCGCGATAGAAACCCAGTTCCACCATCTGGTGCGCCTGGCGCCGGGCAATGGCGCGGTCATCTACCCACACGACGATGCGGCGCTGGCGCGTGTCATCAAGCGCGGCCTGTGGAGCAAGGCTGTGTTATTGGGCTTAGACTGGCGACTCGAAGCCGTCGACGGCATGAACTGGAGGATCCACCACCAACAGGAAAGCGCGCTGCTCGACTGGCGAACGCCCGGCGAGCACAACGCGCGTAACGCGTTGGCCGCCGTAGCCGCCGCGCATTGCGCAGGAGTGAACTGGAAGCAGGCCGTTGCCTCTCTGACGGATTTTGTCAACGCCGAACGGCGCATGCAATTCCTGGGCGAACGCAAAGGCGTGCGCTTCTACACCGACTTCGCCCATCACCCCACCGCTATCGCCGTCACGCTAAAGGCTATGAGCGCTCCGGCGGGCGACGGACGCCTGTTGGTGATACTGCATCCTGCGAGCAACAGCATGAAAAGCCGGGTACACAAGCACAGCCTGCCCGGTTCGTTGCATGATGCCGATGGTCTGTGGCTCTACCAGCCGGGCGCCGGGACCTATGACTGGAGCGACGATCTTGCCGCACATCCCGGTTGGAGCGGCAGTTTCAGCGACCCGGCGCAATTGGCGATGTCGGTTGGCCGGAAGGCGCGCACGGGCGATCTGGTGGTGAGCTTGAGCAACGGAGACATAGCCGGGGTGCATCAGGCTCTGCTTCATCCATAGCAGGTCTTTCCTATTCCCGGCGCTCCAGTTGGGGTTTAAGAAATCTGCCGGTGTGCGATGTCCCCTCCGCCGCTACCTGCTCGGGTGTACCCACGGCTATGATTTCGCCCCCGCCCTTGCCTCCTTCCGGGCCTATGTCTATCAGCCAGTCGGCGGTGCGAATAACGTCAAGATTGTGTTCGATTATCACAAGACTGTTGCCCCTGTCGCGCAAGCGCAGCAGAACGCGCAACAGCAGGTCGATATCGTGAAAGTGCAACCCGGTAGTGGGCTCGTCGAGTATGTAGAGGGTGTGGCCGGTGTCGCGCTTCGCCAGTTCGCGCGCGAGTTTGATTCTTTGCGCTTCGCCACCTGAAAGCGTGGTGGCGCGCTGCCCCAGGGTGATATAGCCCAGGCCGACCTCTTTGAGCGTTTCGAGCTTGCTGGAAGTCTGGGGTATGGCCTCAAAAAAAACACATGCTTCTTCAACCGTCATCGCCAGCACCTCGGCGATGTTTTTGCCCTTGTAGGTGATATCGAGCGTTTCGCGCTTGTAGCGCATGCCGCGACATACATCGCATTCCACATAGACATCGGGTAGAAAGTGCATCTCCACCTTTATCACTCCATCGCCTTCGCAGGCGTCACAACGGCCGCCCTTGACATTGAAGCTGAAACGCCCCGGTTGATAACCGCGCGAGCGCGCTTCCCTGGTGCCGGCAAAGAGCTCGCGGATGGGAGTGAAGAGTCCGGTGTAGGTGGCCGGGTTGGAGCGCGGGGTGCGGCCGATCGGGCTTTGGTCAATATCGATCACCTTGTCGATCAAATCCAGCCCTTCTATGCCGTCGTGCTCCAGCGGACGAAGGGTTTCGGCCCGGTGCAACAGCCGAGCCGCAGCGGGGTAGAGGGTGTGGTTGACAAGGCTGGACTTGCCCGATCCGGAAACGCCGGTAACGCAGGTCAACAAGCCAAGAGGGATGAGCGCGTTCACCTCCTTGAGGTTGTTGCCTCTTGCTCCAAACACGCGTATGACCTGATCAGGATCAAACGGCATCCGCTTCATCGCCGGGCCGACTTTCAGAGCGCCCTGCAAATAGCGACCGGTGAGCGACTGTTCGGTGTCTTCCACCTGCTCGGGCGTTCCTTGGGCCACCACTTCGCCGCCGTGCACTCCGGCGCCCGGCCCAATGTCGATCAGGTGATCGGCCGCGCGAATGGCTTCTTCGTCGTGCTCCACCACAATCACCGTGTTGCCCAGATCGCGGATGCGAGTGAGAGTGGCGAGCAGACGTGCGTTGTCGCGCTGGTGCAGGCCTATGGAAGGCTCGTCCAGCACATAGAGCACCCCCATCAGCCCGGAACCTATCTGGCTGGCAAGGCGGATGCGTTGCGCCTCGCCGCCTGAAAGGGTGTCGGCGTTGCGGTGCAGGGTGAGATAGTCCAACCCAACATTGACCAGAAAGCCCAGCCGCTCTTTGATTTCACTCAGCACTTTGGCGCTGATTTGGCGTTCCTTGTCGTTCAACTCCAGGTCGGCGAAGAATTTCGCAGCGTCGGCAATCGACAGGGTGGTGATCGACGGCAGGTTGTGGCCGTGAATCAACACGTGCCGCGGACCGAGCGCCAGGCGCTCGCCCTTGCATGCGTCGCAGTGTCGCTGGCTGATCAATCTGCTCAATTCCTCGCGAACTGCTGCCGAGCTGGTTTCACGAAAGCGACGCTCGAGGTTGGGAATAACCCCTTCAAACGGATGAGTGGTGGAATAGCTGAAACCCTTGTCGTTGGCGTAGGAAAAATCCAGCGCAAGATCGCCCGTGCCGTAGAGCAGTACCTGACGATCCTCATCCGCCATTTTTTTCCAGGGAGTGTCGAGGTCGAAGCCATAGTGCCCGGCGACGGTGCGCACCAACTGGAATGACCAGTGATTGCGCGGTTCCCAGCCCTTCAACGCCCCTTCGTTAAGCGACAGGTCCGGGTCGCGCACCACGAGTTCGGGATCGAACACCTGGCGCATTCCCAGCCCGTCGCAGCTTGTACAGGCGCCGGCCGGATTGTTGAAGGAAAAAATTCGCGGCTCGAGTTCCGGTAGGCCATAACCGCAAACCGGGCAGGTGTAGCGCGACGACAGCAGCAGTTTTTCCACGTCTTCCCGGGCGCTTTCACCGTCGGCTACATATGGCTCGACACTGGCGATGCCGTCGCCCAACTTGAGCGCCAGCTCCAGCGATTCGGCCAAGCGCAAACGCAGATCGCCGCCTATCTTGAAGCGATCCACCACAACCTCGATGGTGTTCTTTTTTTTCTTGTCCAGTTTGGGCAGGCGGTCGATATCCCTAACTTCGCCGTTCACCCGCAGGCGCACAAAGCCCTGGGCGCGCAACTCGCCGATCAAATGCAGATATTCGCCCTTACGCTCGCGCACCGCCGGGGCGATCAGCATCCAGCGGCTGCCCTCCTCGAGCGAGTTGATCGACTCCACCATCTGGCTGATGCTCTGCGCTTTGAGGTGCAGCCCGTGCTCTGGGCAATGCGGCCTGCCAATGCGCGCAAACAGCAGGCGCAGGTAATCGTAGACCTCGGTAATCGTGCCCACGGTTGAGCGCGGGTTGTGCGAGGTGGACTTCTGCTCTATGGAAATCGCCGGCGACAGGCCTTCAATCAAATCCACATCCGGCTTGTTCATTAACGAGAGAAACTGCCGGGCGTAGGTGGAGAGAGATTCGACATAACGCCGCTGCCCTTCGGCGTAGAGAGTGTCAAACGCCAGCGATGATTTGCCCGAACCGGAAATGCCGGTGATCACCACCAGTTTGTCGCGCGGGATGCTCAGGTCGATGTTTTTCAGATTGTGGGTGCGCGCACCTTTAATGTGGATTTGTTGCACTGCGATTCCAGGGCGAAACCAACCGAACATTCTGGCACATTCGCGCAAACGGATAGTCGTGACGGCGGGACTTTTTTCACCCGCAAGAGCCGACTATCATTCCCTCCCTCTGCTTTGCAACCCGGCCGTGACCAACCACCCCATTCTCCTCGGCGTAAACGTCGACCATATCGCCACCATCCGCCAGGCGCGGCGCACCCGCTTCCCGGATCCGGTGCAGGCGGCGTTGCTTGCCGAGCAGGCGGGGGCGGACGGCATCACCATGCACCTGCGCGAAGACCGTCGCCACATAGTCGACAGCGATGTCAAACGCCTGCGCGAGGTGCTGCTTACCCGGCTCAATCTGGAAATGGCGCTGACGGACGAAATGCTCGATTTCGCCTGCGAAGTGCGTCCCCACTGGGTGTGCCTGGTTCCCGAGAAGCGCGAGGAGCTAACCACCGAAGGCGGCCTAGATTTAAGCCAAAACCCGGATCGTCTGCGCGCTGGTTTGGTCAGACTTCAGGAAAAGGGCATAGCCGTTTCCTTGTTTATCGACCCAGACCGTCAATCGCTCGAACAAGCGCGCGAACTTGGCGCGCGATGCGTGGAATTGCACACAGGCGCCTACGCCGATCAGTTGGAGGACGCCAACCAACTCAAGCGGTTAGTGAACGCCGCCGCCTACGGCGACGATCTTGGTCTGCAGGTCAACGCCGGCCACGGGCTGCACTATCACAATGTGCAGGCCATAGCGGCCATACCTCAAGTGGTTGAGCTGAACATAGGTCACGCCATAGTCGCGCGCGCCCTGTTTACCGGGCTGGCGCAGGCAGTAGCGGATATGCGGCGACTTATGTTGGAAGCAAGGGGGGGAATATAGGCTATGCGCCGTCTTCAAGTATTATCTGCTCTGGCCGCAGATTGATCCCGGCTGCAAGGGTGGTATTGCTTTCCGGGTCAATAAGTATCAAAGAGCCGGTTTGTTGGTGTTCACGATAGCTATCCAATAACAACGGCGTTGCGCAGGCGAGCCTTGCTTGGGCTATGTGGTTCATCTCCAATTCAGGCAATGTATCTCCGAGCGTTAGTTCTTGTGGTAAGACTTCCCGTCCAATACTCTCCAGCCGCGCTTTTATCCTGTGCCCTGCATGTTGCGCCAATAGCTTTTGTCCTTTGTTGCCTGGTTGCCGATCGAACCAGCAGAGCAACAATTCAGGTTGCTTTTTTGTTTGAGGCATTGTTCCGGTGGCTACTATCTGCCCACTGTGGGAATCCAGATCATCGGCCAATAAAAGCATGGCATCCTCGCTGTGATGAATGCATTCGACTTCTTGACCAGCCCGCCACAGGGCAGCAGCCCTAGTGCGCATGCCTCCTGGATAGAGGTATAGCTCATCACCTTGCGTGAGTGTTTTTCCCGACCAGATTCCGGTTAGCCCGCGCATCAGCGCACCACGCTCGCCTTGTATGCGGTGTACCCACTTTACCGCCATGCGTCCGCTACCCACTGTTTGGGTTTTCAGGTTAGGCAATTCTTCTATTGCGGCAAAAAGGCTCGGGCCGCCGTACCAATCAAGGTGTTTGCCCTTTGTAACCACATTGTCGCCAGTAAGCGCCGCTAGTGGCAGCGCCTGCGCCCTCACTCCCAGGCGCGCAGCCAGTCTGGCGCAGTCTTTTGCTATTGCCTCAAAACCAGCTTTGTCGAAAGCAATCAAATCCATTTTGTTGATCGCAAATATCAAATGGCCGTGCCCCAACATCACGGCAATTAGCGCATGTCGACTGGTCTGGGGTTTGATTCCTTTGCTGGCATCAACCAATACAATGGAATGGTTGGCGTTGCTGGCGCCGGTAACCATATTGCGGGTGTACTGCTCATGCCCGGGTGTGTCGATGAGCACAATGCGACGTCGTGAAGTGGTGAAATAGCGATAGGCCACATCTATGGTTATACCTTGTTCGCGTTCGGACTTCAGACCATCTGTCAGCGCCGCCAAATCGGCTCCATCCATACCGCGCGCCTCGCCCAATTCGCTGATTTTCTGGTTGTGGTCGTCGAATAGGCTTTTGCTGTCCAACAGCAAGCGCCCTATAAGGGTGGATTTGCCGTCGTCCACGGAGCCGGCGATGGCTAGGCGCAGCATCAGAAGTACCCCTCGCGTTTTTTGTCTTCCATGGAATTTGCGCCGTGATCAATCAATCTGGTGGAGCGCTCGCTGGTGCGCACTCGCATTGTTTCATCCACTATGCTTTGCAGTGTGTCAGCGTTTGATTCGCATGCGGCGGTGCAGTGAGTGCAACCAAGAGTACGATAGCGAACGTTCATCTCTCTTATTGGCTCGGCGGCAAAGTTATGGTGATCTGCAAGCTGGTGAGGCAGAGCCACTAGGTCAATCGCGGGCATAAGTAGGCTGTTTGTTTTGCGCACCTTACGTAATTTGGCAAAGTAGAGCGGCACTATTGCTATGCCTTCGCGTTGGATATAGGACCAGATGTCCACCTCGGTCCAATTGGACAGAGGGAAAATCCGCATGGATTCGCCTTCGTGAATCCGGGTGTTGTAGTTATTCCATAATTCCGGCCTTTGTCCGCGAGGCTCCCACTGTCCAAAAGTATCGCGAAATGAAAAAACCCGCTCCTTGGCGCGGCTGGCTTCTTCGTCCCGGCGCGCACCACCTATGGCCGCATCGTGATTCCCTGCTTCCAGAGCATCAAGCAATGCTTGGGTTTTCAATGCGCCGCAACAGCGAGCCACCCCGTCGCGATAGGGATTGGTGTGCTGTGCTATTGCTGCCTCATTGCGGTGAACAGTCAGTTCAAAGCCAAGTTCGCGCGCACGTTTATCACGAAATTCCAGCATTTGCTGAAACTTGTACCCGGTATCAATGTGCAGGAGCGGTAATCCTGGCTTGGCGGGTAAAAAAGCCTTGACCGTCAGATGCAGAAGTACGCTTGAATCCTTACCAACTGAATAGAGGAGCACTGGATTGCAAAAATCCGCCATGGCTTGGCGAATAATGGCAATGGATTCGCTTTCGAGTTGGTCGAGATGATCTTGTTTTTGCAGGTTGGTCATTGCTTTCAGCATTCATAGAATGCTTGCCAGTTTATATATCTCATAACAGCATCATATCTATTTTCTATATAACAATATACGAAATAAATATATGCAGCAGATTGGCGATGCTGATACTAACCGTCCCTCTTGTACTCAATCCTTGTGCTTACGGAACTGCTAATCAATGTTTCGTTTGGCGCCTTGGTTGGCCTGGTGATAGGCGCAACCGGGGTGGGCGGCGGCACTTTGATGACGCCTCTGCTGTTGTTTGGCTACGGCTTGCCTTTGGGATTGGCTATTGGCACCGATCTGGTATATGCGTGCTTTACAAAACTTGCCGCGCTCAGGCGCTATGCCCGCGAGGATTCAATCGACTGGCGCATGGTTTGGTTGCTTTCTTGTGGCAGCCTTCCAACGGCCGCAATTGTCTTACTGTTGTGGCCTGGCTTAAGCCAGGCTTTTGAATATACGGCTTCACGCCTGTTGGGCGTAGTGTTGGTTGCCACAGCGCTCGCGCTCTTGTTGCGCCCTTGGTTGTTGCGCCGCTTGCGCCACAAACACCAGAGAAACGGCAGCGCTCACCAGCTAGTGCTTGTAGGCATGATGATTGGTGCAGCTGTCGCGCTTACCTCAGTAGGTGCGGGCGTGCTTGGCACGCTAGCTTTACTTATCATTGCTCCGACCATTGCAGTTACCCGATTGATTGGCAGTGAAATTGCCCACGCAATTGTGCTTACCAGCGTCGGCGGCCTTGGCCATGCCTGGCTTGCCAATGTGGATTGGATGCTGGCGCTAAGTTTATCAGCAGGGTCGATACCGGCAGCCATGCTGGGCGCCAAACTGGCGCACCACCGGTTGAATGGGCATCTGCGCAATCTGCTGGTTGTCTTAATAAGCCTGTGCGGCTTGCGTCTGGCGCTTGGATGGTAAGGTGTACAGCTATCAGCCAGTAGACAAGCAACTGCTCCACGAGCGGGTAGAACAATTCCGTGAACAAGTGCGACGTTATCTTGCAGGACAACTTGATGAAGAGCGATTCCGTCCCTTGCGACTACAAAACGGTTTGTATTTTCAGCGCCACGCGCCCATGTTACGCATTGCCATTCCTTATGGAGCCCTTTACGCGCGGCAATTACGCGCCCTTGGCAATTTGGCGGATAAGTACGACAAGGGATATGGGCATTTCACCACTCGTCAGAACCTGCAGTTCAATTGGCCGCAACTTGAACGTGTACCCAATTTACTCGGCGAACTGGCGGAAGTTGATATGCACGCTATGCAAACCAGCGGCAACTGTGTGCGCAATATCACTTCCGATCCATTGGCGGGTTGTGTGCCGGGCGAAGCTATTGACCCGCGCGTGATTTGCGAGCTGGTGCGCCAGTGGGCAACTTTGCACCCGGAGTTTGCCTATTTACCGCGCAAGTTCAAGATTGCCATTATCGCCACCGAGGAGGATCGCGCGGCCATGGAAGTGCACGACCTTGGCCTTCGTATCCATTCCGCCATTGATGGCGATCCACTCAGCCTTACCTTCGATCTATGGGTAGGCGGTGGGCTGGGCCGAACTCCCTGCATTGGCGCTTGTCTGTTGCGTGGATTACCCATTGCCGAATTGCGCAACTACCTTCAGGCGGTGATTCGTATCTACAACCTGGAAGGCAGGCGCGACAATAAATACAAGGCTCGAATCAAAATACTGTTCAACGCCCTTGGGGCGGAGGCATTTCGCGAACGGGTGTTTGCATGCTGGCGCCAAGAGCGCGAAGAAGCGTTGGTAATCAAGCGTAAAGAAATTCAACGAGTTGCGCAGGATTTTGCCCTCATTTTGCCACCAGTGGAAGGACCATTCACCCATGTGGCTGGGGATGCCGCTTTTGTCCATTGGCAAGGCGTCAATACCCTTGCCCACGCAAGGCAGGGTTATGGCGTGGTGCATATTTCACTCAAGCGTCCAGGTGTGGCTGCTGGCGACTTGTCGAGTGATTTAATGCGAGCAGTGGCGGATTTGTCCGAGCAATACAGCCAAGGCGAAATTCGGGTTACGCACACCCAAAATCTGGTGTTGCCGCATGTGCCACAGGCGCGGTTGAAAGCCCTGTACGCAAGGTTGGTTGAGCTTGAACTGGCTCACCCCAACCGTAACTTGGTGACCGACGCCATTGCATGTCCCGGGCTGGATTTTTGCAGCCTCGCCAACACGCCCACCATTCAATTGGCGGACGAGTTACATAGCCTCTTTCCCGATCTTGTCGAACAAAGCCATATAGGCCCGCTGGAAATCAAAATGAGCGGCTGTATGAATGCCTGCGGCCATCACCACATAGGGCATATAGGTGTGCTTGGAGTGGATAAAAAGGGTAGATATTTTTATCAAATCACACTTGGCGGGCGCGATGCAGCCGGCGCCGTTCTGGGGCGGAAACTTGGCCCGGCCATACCATTGGACAGGGTCGGCAAAGTGATTCGCCGAATTGTTGATTGCTACCTCGCAGTGCGTGAAGTTGGTGAGTGCTTTGCCGACGTGGTTGCCAGGTTGGGGGTGGAGCCTTTCAAGGAGGTGGTTTATGCCATGGATACAACCTGATGGCAGTCTGGAGGATATCCCCACCGACATTCACCTGTGCACGGAAGTGGAAACCACCAACCTGCAAGACCTATTGTCTAAACCGGCGTTGCAATTCACTTTTACGAATCCGGCTGAAGGCAGGCCATTTTCCTGGTGCGCCAAACTACGACGACTGGGCTATACCAAGCCCATTGTGGCGGGAGGTGAGCCGGGGCTGGATAAACTCGCCTACGCCTTTCGTTGCGGCTTTACGCTTGCGTGGATTACCGATGCGGAAAAGCAATTGCTTCAGCCCATCCACCTCAAACCTTTCAACCAGAGTTATCAACCTGATGCATCTTGATCTGCTTAACCAGCGGCTCGCCGCCATTGCTAAAGGGCATAAACGGGTGCTCTTGGCGCTCAGCTTGGGAGCGGAAGATATGCTGCTGCTGCATCAAATAGACAGTCTTGGTCTTGGCATTGGCGCATTTGTGCTGGATACGGGAAGGTTGCATGAGGAGAGCTACGGATTTCTGGACAAGGTACAAGAACGCTACAAAATAGAAATTGTTGTATACGCCCCAAAGCGCCAACCGCTTGAAGCCTATTACGCCAAGCATGGGCTTAATGCTTTTTATCGCTCAGTAGCGCTACGCAAGCAGTGCTGCCATATCCGCAAAGTTGAACCTCTTGCCCGCGCATTGATAAATGCTGATGCTTGGATTACCGGCCAACGACGTTCGCAATCAGTCGCCCGTTCCGGACTTGCAACCGAGGAAAAGGATGCTGCTCAAGGTATTACCAAGTACAACCCGCTTGCCGAACTTGACACCGAATCCCTGTGGCGCTGGGTAACCAGGTTGGGAGTAATGACCCATCCACTTCATGGACAAGGTATGCCCAGCATAGGCTGTGCGCCGTGCACCCGCGCCATAAAATCCGACGAGGACGAACGAGCAGGTCGCTGGTGGTGGGAGACATCTGGCGCCAGAGAATGCGGATTGCACAGATGAACACCTTGCCGTTGCAACTCAAGCTTGGAACTGCGCTGTTGGTTGGTAGGGGTGAAGCCGCCAAAGCCAAGCACCGTCTGCTTGAGGATATGGGAGCGCAAATAATCTGGTGGCAACATGCTCCTTCGCGGGATATGTTGAAGCGGCTCGCAAAGGAACAAGAGCGCCCGAACACCCGCTTGGCGTTGGTGGTGATTGCGGGGTTTTCGTCTTGGTGTGAAGAACTGGCTGAATGGGCGCAAGCACAACGCCTACTACTCAACTGGGTGGACAACCCTGAAGAATCCAATGTCTTTTTTCCCGCCATAATTAAACGAGGCAAATTGCGTATCGGCATAGGCAGCGGGGGAATCAACCCGGTGCTGGCGCGTTTGATACGTGAGCGTATTGAAAATGCTCTTCCTCAGCAGTTAACGCAACTGGTGGCGCTTGTTGATCGCTGGCGCAAATACGCACGCGCTCTATTGCCTGATTTTCACCAAAGACGTTTATTTTGGGAAAGCTTGTTATTTGGTTCAACGGCTGACCAACTTTGCAGCCCAAGGGCAAACGAAAGCCGGCAGGATATTTTGGTACGCGAGCGCTTGGAACAAGTCAGTAGGGGAGGCAGGCCACCCGGCATGGTTAGCCTGGTGAGCGCAGGGCCGGGCGGCGCCGGGCTGTTGACGAGAGATGCGCAACGCTTGTTGGCAAGCGCCGATGTGGTGTTTCACGATACGCTGGTGGCGCCGGAAGTTCTGGCGCTTACCCGGCGTGATGCACAGGTTGAAGCTGTGGGCAGGCGCTCGGGCGAGCAAATGCTATCCATCCAGGAAATCTGCGCACGCATGATTCATATGGTTGAAAAAGGCAAGCAGGTGTGTCGACTGCAAGGGGGGGATGCTTTGCTGTTTGGTCGCAGTGGTGAAGAAATCGCCATGCTCAAACAAGCAGGCGTTCCCTGGCGGATTATTCCCGGCGTCACCAGCGCCAGCGCCGCCGCCGCCGATCTGGGCTTGCCACTGACACAACGTGGCGTTTCCCAAGGATTAAGCTTTATAACTGGGCACCAAGCGCTGGAAAGTATGGCGCGCAGACAGGGTGAAACCCTGGTGGTCTACATGGGCTATGGCAAGCTGGCATCCATTGCGGATAAACTGCTGTCGCAAGGCGAGTCGCCCTATTTGCCGCTGGCGCTTGTGCAAAATGCAGGCTTGCCACAGCAAGTAAATCGCATCGCCTCTCTTGCGCGGGCATGGGAATTGGCCGGCAGTTTTGACCTGACCAAAGGGCCGGTGTTGGTAATAATTGGCGAGATCGCAGCATATGCCCACTCGTCGGCAACAAACCACGCACTCAACGCCATACGGATCAGCAACGATTTATCCAACCTCACCAAAGAGACAACCAATGCACTTTGAAACGGTTACCAGCGTTACCCACTACTCGGATTATTTGTTCAGCTTCATCACCACCAGGAGCAGGGACTTTCGTCCATTCAAGGCGGGGCAGTTCACCATGATTGGCATGGGCGACGACGACCTGGTGCGCGCCTACAGCATAGTCTCGCCGCCCCAGGCGGATCATCTTGAGTTTTTAAGCATCAAGGTGGCGGACGGCGCGCTAACCTCGCGCCTGCAGAGCATTCAGCCGGGAGACGAAATAGAAGTAGTCAACCGCCCCGCAGGAACCCTGGTGCTGGATAACCTCACCCCGGGCAAACGCCTCTGGTGCCTGGCCACTGGCACCGGGCTTGCGCCCTTTCTCAGCCTTGTGCGCGATCCGCTTACTTTTCAGCGCTTCGAGGAAGTGGTGGTCACCCACACCGTGCGCACCAGCGCCGAGCTGGCTTATGCCGATCTGTTGACCGAGTTGCCCGTCCACTACTACCCGACCGTCACGCGCGAGGCGCACGCCCACACCGGGCGCATTACCGAACATATCGACAAGGGCGGATTGTTCGCCGCCCTGGGGCTGAGCGGCTGGAATCCAGAGCAGGACAGGGTCATGCTCTGCGGCTCGCAAGCCTTTAATCGAGATCTCAAGGAACGACTCGAAGCGGCGGGTTTCAGCCACGGCAGCAACCGCGCCCCGGGCGAATATGTGCAGGAACGCGCCTATGTAATGGCAAGCCCCATGCCAAGCTGAAACCCTCGCTGGATACAGGACGCAGATACAAAGCGCCAAGGCAGGCGCACTCACACACTACAATCTTTGCTTGCCCCGATGCGCTTCGCGCAAAAGGCAAGTCATTCCTTTTTGGAACAAACTATGCGTGTTTTTAAACTGTTCAGATATCTGCTCTATGGCGTTGGCGGGCTATTAGCCCTCCTGCTGCTCGGTCTTGTGGCTTTGTTTATATTCATTGATCCCAACGACTATCGCCCGCAGATTCAGCGCGCGGCGGCCGAGGCCGGGGTCAGGTTGGAGCTGGCCGGGGATATAGGCTGGCGCTTCTATCCCTACCTGGGTTTCGACCTCAACCAGGTGCGCCTTTACCCCCATGATTCGGACGAGCAACTGCTCGAATTGGGCGGCATTTCGCTTTCCCTGAGTCTGCTCGATCTCATCGCCGGCAGGATTCAGGTTAGCGGGATAGCAGTACGCGACACAGAGGTGGCTCTGCGCACGGACGAACAGGGACAGGGTAACTGGGAAAAAATCATCAAGCCATCCCCGGAAGCAGAAGCAGCGGAAGAATCACCCGGGCAACAGAAGGAGCAGGAACAACGGCAGGAAGAAGAATCGCCGGAAGCACGAGCGCCGGATGGCAAACCCGAGCTGCCGCCGCAACTTGCTGAACTCGAACTCGGTTTTTTCAAGCTCGAGAATGTCAAACTGAGTTACGCGGACGCCCAAAGCGGACTCGACGCCGGGCTGCATATAGCCAACTTCGCCTTCGAGGATTTTCGCTTCGGGCAATGGTTCAAGGTCAAGCTGCAACTGGCTGTGCAACTCAACAATCCGGCGACAGACGCCATGCTGTCGGGCTACTTTGAGGCCATGGCGCCGGACGATCTCGAGCTGGTGCAACTGCGCGGGCTGAAGCTGGAAGTCGACGCCGCCACCCAACCCCTTGGCGTCGTGAGGCAAGAGCTCGAACTCAAACTCGCATCCCTGCTGTTTGACCTGACGGCAGGGCGGATCAACATCAAATCGCTCGAACTCTTGGCGGACGCCGTTCTTCCACAGTTGGGCGAATCCCGGCAAAAAGTCGCAATCGCCACAGACTTGAATTTCGGGCTGGAGGCGCAACAGCTCGGCCTGAGCCGTTTCAGCCTGGACGGTGATCTTGCCGTCCCCCAACTGGGTGAGGCGCGCCAGAAGGCCAGGCTCGCGGGCGAGGTAAATCTTGGGTTGAAAAACATGGCGCTGAGCGTACCGCAGTTGCAGCTCAATGCCCAGCTTACCTATCCGCAATTGCTCACCCAGCAACTGGTTGTTGATGGCACTGTCGCCGCCCTGAGCGGAGACCTGAATAAGCTGGACCTCAACATTCAACAACTGGCGCTGGATATCGCCGGGCTGCTGCAACTCACCCTGAAGGAAACCAACCTTGCCGGCGAGAGCATGAGCCTGCAAAGCCAGCTGAGCACCGAGCCTTTCAACCCTAAACAGGTGATGGAGTTGGTCAAGCTTGATGACAAAAAACTCAGCAGCCTGCTGCCGCAAACAGCCGACCCGGCCGTGCTGCAAAAGCTGCAACTCGCAACGGCGATAAAGGCCACGCCCGACCCTCTCGCGACGCAGCTGGACGAACTGACCCTGGCGCTCGACGACAGCACCCTTAAAGGCAAGGCCGGGCTTGAAGGAACCACCAGTTTCACTGCCGACCTCAAGCTCGACTCGATCGATCTCGACAGATACCTGCCGCCACAGGGTGGCGCACCCGCCCAATCACAGCAGGAATCCGGCCAATCCGCCCCCGCCGACAACAAGGAAGGGCAGGGGAGCGCCGGCGGGCAGCCGAGCGCCGAGACCATCTACAGCAAGGAGCCAATCCTCCCTGTTGACTTGCTGCGGGCGTTCAATATCGACGCCGCCCTCGCCGCCGGCAAGGTGGTGTTCAACAAACAGGCGTTCACCGATATTCAGGCCAGTGCGCACAGCAATGGCGAAAAGGCGACGGCCAGGCTGCAGGCTAAGGGTTTTGAAGGCGCCGCCAGGGTAGCGGCCGACATCAGCAAACTTGCCGCCACTCCCGCGCTGGCCATAGACCTCGATTTCAACGCCATAGATCTGCGCCTGGCGCAGAGTCTTGCGCTCGACGAACCGCTGGTGGCCGGCAAGGGCAAGGTCAGCGCCAAACTGAAAGCAAGCGGGGTGTCCATTCACGACTGGGTACATTCGCTGGGCGGGCCGCTTGCGGTCAACCTCGGCGAAGGACAATTGTTGGGAATGAACATCTCCAAAACCTTCTGCGAGGCGGCGAGCAAGGCCCAGGGCAAAAACCTGAACCTCGATTCGAGCGGAGAGCACACCAGCATCGAACGTATGCAGCTGGCGCTGGCCTTCAACGGCAAGGGCAAGGGCGAGATAGACAAGCTCGATCTTGCCATTCCCGATCTCGGGGTTACCGCCGACGGACATGTCGACCTGCCACAGCTGGCTTTCAAAGTGCCCCTGCAGATTGGAGTAACCGGCAACACGCTGGACGAATCCTGTCGCCTGCCTAAAGCGATAAAACTGCCGCTGGTGTGCGAAGGGCGTTTGTTCAAGGACGATCCCCTTTCCTTCTGTCGCCCCGATCTCTCCTCGCTTGAGTTGCGCCTCGATGACCTGCTTGAAGCCGAGAAGGAAAAAATCCAGCAGCAACTCGAAGAAGAAAAACGAAAGGCCCAGGAAAAGCTCGAGGCGGAAAAGCGCAAAGCCGAGGAAAAGCTGGCGGCAGAGAAACGCAAGGCCCAGGAAAAACTGGAAGCTGAAAAACGCAAGGCGCGCGAAAAGGCCGAAGCCGAAAAGCGCAAGGCCCAGGAAAAGCTCGAGGCTGAAAAACGCAAAGCCGAGGAAAAGGCCAAGGACAAGCTCAAGGATGAGTTGAAGAAGCTCTTCTAGGTGCAACAACTCAAACCTGACTGGTGGGCGGCGCAGCTGCTCGACTGGAGCGCAACCAGGGGGCGCAAGGGGCTTCCCTGGAAAACAGACAACCCGAACCTTGCTCCCTATTACGCGCTGGTGTCGGAAGTCATGCTGCAACAAACCCAGGCATCGCGGGTAAGCGAGTACTTTCCCCGGTTCATCGCCGCCTTTCCCGATCTCGCTTCACTGGCGCGCGCCGACCTTTCCCGGGTGCTGGTTTATTGGTCCGGGCTCGGCTATTACCGACGCGCCGGCTATCTTCACCAGAGCGCCGGGCGATTGCACGAACGGGCAGAGCAGGGGCTAGGTTTTCCGCGCGAGCCGGAGGTCGTCGCCGCTCTGCCGGGCATAGGCCCGAGCACCGCCAACGCCATACTCGCCCAGGCCTTCAACCTTCCCCTGCCCATACTCGACGCCAACGCCAGGCGGATAATCACCCGGCTCTACGGCCTGCGCCATTCACTCGCGAGTGAACTCTGGCGCCTGGCCGACCGACTTACGCAGGCGCGCCCCGCGCGCGCCAATGCCGCCGCATATTGCCAGGCGATAATGGATTTCGGTAGTCTGGTATGCGGCAAAAAACCCCAGTGCGAACACTGTTTTGCCGCGCCTGTCTGCAAAGCCGGGCGCAGCGGGGCTATCCAACCATCAAGTGCGAGCAAGCAAAGAGCAAAACAGCCAATGCCGCTGCGGCTGGCGCTGGTGCAATCCAGCCAAGGACTATGGCTCAGGCCGCAACAACCAGGCCAACTCTGGCCCCATACCCTGATGCCGCCATGCGCGCCGGGAGTAAGAGCGCTCCTTCCCCAGCTGGAGGCGACCTTTGGCCTGAACAATCTCAGCTATCTCGGTCGAACGCGCGCCACCACCCTGCTCAGCCACAGAAAGGTGCGGGTGCAGGCGCTGGCTTTTCGCTGTAACGCCGTGGGTGTGGCCGAACCAGGCCGGGAGGGTTGGTACGATACGGAGAGCGACAGCCTGCCGCTTTCGAGCCTCGCGCGGCGACTGATCGAATGGCGGAAAGAATTTCCAAACAACCACCACAAGGGGTAAGGTAAGGCATGGCGGCAGGCGCAAAAACGGTTTTCTGCATCAGGCATCAGCGCGAATTGCCGGGGCTGGCGCGCGCCCCCTTTCCCGGCGCCGAGGGAGAAGAAATTGGTCGGCAGGTGTCGCAACAGGCGTGGAGCGAGTGGCTGGCAGAGCAGACCAAATTGATTAACGAATACCAGCTCAGCCCGCTCGACCCGGCAACCCGCGTCTACCTCAAGCAGCAACGCAGCAACTTTCTGCACAACCGCCCAATCCAGCCTTTCGCATCGGGAGAACAATGACCAGGGAAACCAATTTTCAAGCCACTCTCACCCAACTCGAGGAGTTGGTGAGCAAACTTGAGGAGCCGGGCAAAAGTCTGGAAGAGAGCCTCGCCGGTTATGAGAAGGGGATGAAACTGCTGGCTGAGTGTCAGCAGGCGCTGCAGGCCGCCAAACAAAGGGTGGAAGTCATCAGCAGGCAGGGAGATAAAATTCAGGCAAGCCCTCTTGCGCCGCCCGATCAGAACAAAGAAACGGATTAAAAGAAGAAACGGGGTGGGTTAAGTCGTGGTGCCCAGAGGCGGAATCGAACCACCGACACGAGGATTTTCAGTCCTCTGCTCTACCAACTGAGCTATCTGGGCGCAAACGGGTTGCGGGATTTTAATGGCGTTGCAAGGCAGGTCAAGTGTTTTTGCCTACAGGCTGGAGGCTCCCTTTTATACTTGTAACCCATGAGCCGCCGCCTGATTGTTTTTCTCTTATTTGCCGTCTGTTGCGGCGGGCTGAGCATGGCTTTAACCGCGCAGGCCTCAGGCGGTTGCCTGGCGCACCAGAATGTTGAAGTGGACTTCACCGGGATTGATCGAGTCGGTGACCGGCACGCCTGGATGGCCGAATTCCGAGCCGGGTATATCGCTGAGGCGAGCGACCGCCTCAGGCAATCCAATGAATTGACCGAGGCGATCAACGCGGTGCTCGACAAACAGGGTTGCAACCCGGATCAGGCTGATTGGGCCAAGGTGGAGATAAAACTTCACCGCTACTACGGCTCGGTCGAAGGGGTGAAAATGCTCATCACCAGTACTTTGAGCACACTGATTACCATTGTCCAGAGCGGCCCCTCCCTGGGAGCGATCCGCTCCGGCTACAGCAGCGAAAAAAACAAGGTGATTCTTCAGTTCGTCGGTCCCAGCGAAGAACAAAGCCTGGGCATGGTGGTACAGCCGGAAACGGAGAATCCGGTTGATCTGGAAGAGCCGGAATCTTTGTCTGACGAGGAGCTTGCGGAGAACTACGACAAGGTATTGGATGAGCTGGTTGATGTTTATCAACTGGGTTTTGCATCCGTACTGAAGCAGGAATAACGACAGTGTTTCTGCTCAAGGCGCGCGACGGCGCAGCCAGGCTGGGTGAACTCGTTCTCCCCCACGGCAGGGTGGAAACCCCCGTCTTCATGCCGGTCGGCACCCTCGCCAGCGTCAAGGCGCTTTCCCCGTTGCAGCTCAGGGAAGCGGGCGCGCGGATAATCCTTGGCAACACCTTTCACCTTGCGCTGCGGCCGGGTGGCCGGGTTGTTCAGCAACTCGGCGGGTTGGCATCTTTCAACGGTTGGCGCGGACCGACTCTGACCGATTCGGGCGGCTTTCAGGTTTTCAGCCTCAGGGAAAGGCGCAAGCTGGACGAAGACGGGGTGACCTTTAGCGATCCCCACAATGGCGACACGCTGCGCATGACGCCCGAAAGCTCCATCGCCACCCAGCAGCAACTGGGGGCGGACATCATCATGGCCTTTGACGAGTGTACCCCCTACCCGGCGAGTTACGAGCAGACGGAAAGCTCCATGCGGCTGTCGATGCGTTGGGCCGCGCGATGCCGCAAGGCGCACGAGGACGGAGCGCAACACCTGTTCGGCATTATTCAGGGCGGCGTGTATCCACAGCTGCGCCGGGAATCGCTCAAGGCCCTGCTGGATATCGGCTTTGCCGGCTACGCCATAGGCGGCCTGGCAGTGGGCGAGCCGAAGGAGGAAATGCTCGCCATGGTCAAGCAGCTCGGTGACGAGATGCCGCAAGACAGGCCCAGATACCTGATGGGCGTGGGAACCCCGCTGGACCTGGTGGAAGGCGTAGCGCGCGGCGTGGATATGTTCGATTGCGTTATGCCCACGCGCAACGCGCGCAACGGCTCACTCTTTACCGGCAGCGGACTGGTCAAAATCCGCAACGCCGCCTATGCGACCAGCGAAAAGCCGCTGGACGACGCCTGCGATTGCTACACCTGCAACAATTTCAGCCTCGCCTACCTGCACCACCTGGAAAAAAATCGCGAGCTTCTGTATCACCAGCTCGCCAGCCTGCACAACCTGCGCGTCTATCTGTCGCTGCTGGAGCGCATCCGCGCCGCCATAGCCAAAGGTGTGTTCGCGGCTTTTTACACGGCCTTCAAAACCTCGCCGCTGGCGAAGGTGTAATCCGCACTCATTAAAAGCGCCCGTAGGGTTTGTTTGGGCCCGGTTGGGGTTGAACGATCCGCTGAAGTAGGGGTGGCAATAATAGTGGTGGGGACAGCGACCATTTATTTCCACACTTTCAACAACTGGTCAGGCCCCGTCCAATCCCTCGCGCAGGCGCCGTATAAACGCCAACCCCTGCTGTACGCCTCCTTCCTCTATGGCGCGGATCAGCGCCGAGCCCACCACTATGGCGTCGCCCGCACTCGCCATGCTCCTGGCTTCTTCCGGGCCGGTTATGCCGAAGCCGACCGC
>Ga0209562_1000107_pt1 | contig 41408 bp, 33 predicted proteins | sample WorMetvacBELIZE2_FD_187399 | JGI IMG/M metagenome (GOLD analysis project Ga0209562, IMG submission 187399) | Marine gutless worms symbiont microbial communities from Max Planck institute for Marine Microbiology, Germany - Olavius vacuus BELIZE.2... | ecosystem: Host-associated > Annelida >... | reverse complement strand
AAGGTCCCCCCCTTCCTTAGTTCTATAATTTAAGTTAGGTATACTTCGGGGGGCAGCATGAATCGTGCTCTGCAGTGTCTCCCTTCTTTTCAGAATTTTTTGGAGGAACGCGGTTTCGAGAAAGTGACAAGAGGAGTATCGATTTATTCCGCTACCCCCGTGAACGCGTACAAATAGAGTCCTTTCGTTAAGTGCACACAGAGCGCTGTGCAGATCGCTTCAATAATTTGTGAATAGATTAAAGATCGTTGCATAACTTCTCTTGGAGTTCGTCGTTGATTACCAAACTGTGTAATACAGTGAAAATAGAAAAAGAGGGAATATGTTCAAATCATTTGTAATGAACATCTTATGATGATTACAACTCTTGGATTTCTCACTCGAATGCTTATGGCTTTTCACATAAAGTCGACCAATCAGAGGTTATGCAACGGTCTTGATTAAGATGTAAACTATTGTATTTATAGTTGACATTAAGTTTAAATCATGAAAAAATGAGCGGGTTGTAGTATCACTTGCATAATGGAGACATGGGTTATGACAATTTCTGTGGGTCAAGCAGGCCTCCTAAAGGATTGTTTTACTGACACATCGTCTCTTTCAGTCCGTCTTCGTGAAAGTGTTAAGTTGGGGGAGGTGTCCTGGGGAGACTGGATGCAGTTCTTGCAAGAGTGGATAGCCCTGTATGAGAATCAGAGGAGCGAAGATCGGCCTATCGGAACTCTCAAGGATCTTTGGCAGTTGTGCCCAGCGGAAAGTGAGAAAGATGGTGGTTTTTCGGAAGATGAACTTCCGACCTTACATCTTCTTGAAACACACACTATACAGGCACTGGATCATTGTTTCGATGAAAAAGATCGAGCTCAGCTTGTTTCCGCGCTCTTGCTTTTTGAAACTCAATATCTCCAAGGGCAAAATGAAGTTGTCTGTAACTGTCTGCTTAACTTAGGCGACGACTTGATGCAGAAGGTAAATATAAGACCTGAAGAAAAGGCTCAGTTGCTCTTCAGCATATTGTTTGCCATCTCTCAGAAAGCTAACCTCAACACAAACCTTAAAACACTTTTGGACAGATGTGGTTGTGTAGGTCGAGAGATGATAGAAAATAAAGAGGTTAGCATGGGTGCGCGGGTTAGACTGTTTTCTGCCCTGCGCTATTGTGAGGAAGAGGGAAAGGACATGCGACAGAATATTTCCCATTGCCAAATGTTTTTAGCTGCAGAAGGGCGAGGTCTAGATTTTATCGCTCTAGCCTCATTGTTGCTCTATATGGTGTCGTTGTATCACTCTCTTGTCGAAGAAAACGGGGATAACCCTGAGCAACATGAATCAGAAGGGGGTGCATATACAGAGATTGTTTGCTGTATCGGGATTGCACTAGAGCAATTGCCGTTAATGGACTGGCCTGCAGCACATGAGTTGGCGGCCTGCTCCTTCGTAAGAAAAATGGTAGAGGATTTGCCTTACAACGAAAAGATAGCAACCTCTTTGATGAGATGCCTCATTTTTGCGGAGAATCGCTTTCCCTCCTTGCGAGATCAACTGAGGAAGGACTGTCAGAGTAAAGCCCTTGATTGGCAGGGTCTGCTGAATGAGCTCCTTTCTCAAGACTTTGTGAAGATAGAGGAGAAAAATAAGAGCGAAAAGATTAAACACATCGTGGAACGTCGTTTTCCTGAATCAGATGTTTTTGATCCCACCACGTCGGGAAAAAAGTCTCAGAAGTTAGAGGGTTGTATTGGACAGAGGCCACCCTCCGCTGAGGGGAGCATAGCCTCGCCGTTGCCCGAATTGACGCAGGTCCACCCACAGGACGCAGTTTCCGTCAGGGAGAACGAACGGAAGAAGTTGTTAATAGGTGCTGGGTTTGCGGTCCCAAAGCAAACACCCGCTAAGGCCTTGTCCCTTCTATCCGATCATCTTTCTAAACAAGGACATGGGAATGCGATTGAAGCTCAAAAAAAGGTTACATGGTGGAATGAGTTCATAAAATGCTATAAGATATTAGAAAATGTACAGGAGCAGCGCTCTATTCGGGTGGAGGCAGGTAAGGATATGTTTGCCTTGCTCGAGTGTGCATCTCAAACTGATGTAACCGTAAGCCATGACCTTCTCCAAAAGTTTTACCGGCAGGTTTTTCAGTTGACCAATCAGGTTTTGACAGAAAAATCTTTGACAGATACGTGGACGGGGGAAGCGTTAAAATCTTTCTTTGTTCTTGTGGAGAAGCTGTTTGCCAACCTCTCCCCAGAGGAGTTGGCAGTATGCGCAGGGCAAGCGGAGGGTAAATCGGTCGGTCAAATATTGATAGCATCTGCCTCTGATGATGACGTTCAAATCTTCTTAATGGCCGCCTTTTTTGACGGAACGATCGCTGGCAAGAAGTGGCGGGCGCAAATATTACATGTTTTGCAACCCTGTGCACATCGTTTATTTCGGAAAGCAGTCTCACTCAAAGAGGGTCTTCTATTATTTTTGTTGGCTCCCATAGCGACAAGAATAGTGGCTGCATTCTCTGCCGCAGAAATAAGTAAGGCTGCGCTTTTATCGGATGTAGTCGGGTATATTGCGTATGTTTATTCATCGGATTCTCCCGTTATGCTGGAACTCGACCTTCGGAGAGAGGTATCGGATCAATTGAGTAAATTGCGGCAGGTTGTCCAGTCCGAATGGGGAGTCTTGTTATGGGAGCTACTACTAACAAAGGGGCCCTGGTCGGAGGATCAAAAAGAAAAAGTTAAGAAAGCGGTTCAATCTTTGCTTGTCGATGAATACTCCCCTCAAGAAAGAGGGACGGGGGTGTGCTCAGCAGCAGATCCTGCATCTCTAGAGAAAATGACAGGTTCTTCCTCGTAAGTTTTTCACTGTGTCGCATAGCTTGGTAATCAATGATAAGTCCTAGGGAAAGTTGTTCAACGGTCTTTCATTGGACACAGGGGGTGTACAACTTGAGAGCATGAACACTAGGCAAGACAAACAGCATATGCCACACTTTTAGACGCAATGGTTGTTGAGTCCTGCAAGAACGCGCATTATCCCCGAGGATTTTCGAGGGCGATCGTCAAGAAATGGAAAAAATCCTCCCTCGGTCTGGTGGAGACATTTTGTAAAGGCCGTTACATCGCTCTTAACGGACCAACTCCGTTTAGGAAGTCGACCCCGTTCTTCTACGCGATGTGCTTGAAGCTTATGGGTTTTTTGTTGTTCTGCAGAGAATGCAACAGATCGAGTGCAGGGGCAACCTCTCTCCCTCCTCAAAATGGCTGGTCTATCTTTGAGGGGATGGGCGAACAACAACCCACCTAATTCGCTCTTGCGATCGAAGCATCCTCTGAAGGAATCTCGACCTCTTGTGAAAAAAGAACACACCATTCACCTAGAGAATCCTTCCCGCTCAAGTGCTCTTTCCATAAGGAAGCGCAAGGTGAAGATAAAGATTGCTTAACGAAGAAGGCTGAGTCTTCGTCCTCTGTCCTCATTTTGTGTAACCGTCCAAGGATTGTTTTTCTTTGTTCTCGCCGCAAGAGATGAAATCGATCTTTACCCTCATACAGACTTTCTATCACATCATGATGGTAGCCTTTGTCAACAAGTGTGGAAAGGCCGACAAAAATATTCCGTTGCTCGGTATCGGTTAAGGCCGATAAAGGAGGCTGCTTTAAGAGTTTGGACCTGGGAACGAACCCAGGGAAACTAACGCATAAATTGCTTCAGGAGTTTTTGAAATGTGAGAACTGTCCTTTATGCTTTACGCAGTTCTCTATAGTATGCGTTCACGGGGGTGGGGACTATACCCACATCATCTGATCGTTCCTCATTTAGCTTTTGTGAATTTGGTTTATAATCTGGCTCATATCCAAGTCTTTGCATTAAAAATTTCGGAGGCAAATTAAGACACTCTCAAAGAAACTTTCTTCTGTAGGATAGCAATTAATTTTTGTGTTCAAACATTACAAAGAAGAATTGTTTATAATGTTCCGCATACCATTGGGTTGACTGTTGCGCAGGTCAAAAAAGCGAAGTGCGCACAAAATTTCGCAATGTTTTCTCAAAAAGAACTAACATAAGACGTTGATTTTCAAGAAAATAAATATATAACCAAACAGTTAAACTAGGGGCAGATTCTTACGACGCCCCTCCCGTGAACGTGTACCTCTCCATACATTTTTCTGCTTTATCAGAAAATCCTTCTTCATTCCTCCATTTTTCCCCAATTTGCACAGCCAAACACAATCCACTACATTGAGGGAATCCTGCGCGGTTGTATTCTCTATAGCCTCCTTGATCAACTCAAAGACCTTGTTGAGATTTCCCACTTTGATCGGTGACCCTTTTGTATAAAAGACTTCCACCATACTCAAGACCGTTGCACAACTTCCCTTAGAGCTTGTCGTTGATCACCAGGCTATGATGTGGCACAACGATAACAGAAAAGAGAAAAAAATGTGCATAAGCAATTTATAATGAAAAACTTACTTAGACTGTAAATTTTGGGTCCTTTGCTTGAATCTCCATGATTTTTCACATTAAGTTGGTTAATCAGAGATTATGCCAACGGTCTTTACACGTCATCACGTTCTGAAGGATCCGCTCTTGTTAATTGAGACGCATTTGCAAAAACAGCATCTCATTTTTGCAAAAACTCTCCGTGAAGCAATCATCCTTCCACGGAAACTTTGCTTCCCGTCTTGATTCCACTTCACTTGATCAGTCTGATGACGAAATCATCTGCTTGATCAAAAGCCGACATTCCGGCAACCCCCCGAAAGTTTTTTGTAGAAACGGTGTCCATTCTTTTAATTTACTTAATACCTCAGGGGAACTGCTTTTCTTATGCTGTTTATGTTCTTTTGATTCTATCGCCCATGTGTTTAACTCACCTGAAAACGTCTTTTTCTGACTTTCCCCCGTACATTTTTCATTTTTTTGGAACGTTCCCTCTGCCTGATCACTGCCTTCGCGACCCTTCACCAAGGACAACCATTTATGGATATCCTGACAAATCTTGATTCGATGCTCAGCTTTCAACTGGACAAGCAATCCCTGCCTCTTAAAGAGGGCTGTCATCGTTCCAAAAAAATCTTCCTCAAGCGATTCGTCACAATCCTCCGCGATGTAGGAACATAACGCACTTTTATTAAGATCGTCCGAGAGCGCTTCCAAGAGCAACTGTGTACCTAAAGGTTTTAACCACCCATCGATAGGCTTTTGTTCAGGGTTCGTGCGATTGTATACTTCTCTCACTGCAGCAAAATCATAGGCTAACGACTGTTTAAGCCTTGCGGGCAAGAAACAAATCCACTTTATGAATAATCGTTGAAATTCCTTAGCTGCATTCCCACATAACAGTTGAATGATCTCAGTTCGAAGGCAGGAATGATACTTAGACAAAGGCGATTGCAAGACCTCTTCGAAAAATTGCGAGACCATATCTCAAAATGCAAGTTCGTTATAATCAGGATGTTCTGCATAAGTGACGAGGTATTTCAATATAAAAAGACTTGTGCTCTGACAGTCTCCTTGAGAGAAGCGCATAGCGCGCAACGCTGTATCAATACAGATCTCGGTCGAGCACTCCATTAGGTTGTCAACACTCTGTGTTGACTTAGCAATTATCCTGGGTAGGCCACGCTCCCATCGTCTCCAGTCGATCTCTTGGAATGCAAACGGAGACGCCCGCACGACCTCCAAGATTTTTACCCAGACAAGTGGATCCACCCCTGTGGGAACATCAAGTGGCTTCTCCTCGATAGCGAGCTGCCTTCTCACATAGCGCAACTCTACTGAGCCAGTTAGCGTCTGCTTGATGAGAAACTCCGCTATCTCTGCTTCCTTGTCTTTGAGTTGTTCACTATTCTTCAATCTTTTCTGACATGTTCTGTACCATTTCTCATCATATTCCAACTTTTTCAGAGCGCGTTGCTCTTCTTTCTGATCACCATTCAGCCCTCCTTGGTGGTCTTGGAGATAGTCAAAGAGAGGTTTTTCCGCCTGTTTCAGTTGATCCTTGGATTTTTCAAACGCCAGGAGTTTGTTGTGTATTGCCTGTCTGCCTTCCTTCCTTTTCTGGGCGTTACGACCCCTCTTCTCCCTAGCAAGTTTTTGTGTATTCAACTTAGTCAGCTCAGCCTGCACTGATTCTAACTCCATCTTCGCTTCTTCTATCCTTCCTTTGGTAGGTAAAATGGAAGGCAACTGTGCGTTTAACAATTCTATAAAGGCTGGCGTAGCATCTTCTCTTTTCTGAACCGTTGACCATTTAGCCATCCATAGATATCGGACAGAGGCCTCTACCTTCTTTCCTGCTTGTGCGGTCATGTTGTTTACCTCTTCCTTCACCCCACACACAACCTTTGGCACCACAAATCTCTTCACAATGTCTGCGTCTGTTGATGAGGTCGACTGCGCTCCGTTTTCTGCCTGTCCCTGCTGCTGGTTCTTTACTCTTGTTATTTTATCTTGGCTCCATCCACAATAATTTATAAACAACTGATCAAGTTGAGTCTCCTCAGTCCAAGGAACACCAGAGCGTTCCCTGATACTCTTGGTACGGTCAATGGAAGATCGTAACGCACCAGTCATCCACTTATACAATTCTTCATCGACCGAATCGGCCGAGAATACTTTCACAAATTCTTTAAATAGAGGAGCATAATCCGCCAATAGAAATTGACGTCGGTAGAAGGGACAGGGATAACAGCGAATCGTGCGGAAAAAGACTCGGATATAGTGTTTAGCTCTGTCTTTGGCCAAATTTTTCATCTCGGAGGACAACCTATCCCGGAGTAGATTCAAGTGATGCGCTAACAGGGAGGCTGACACGTGTGCGTAATCCTCTTTGTCTATCCCTTGTAAGAGGACTTTTATAACCTGTATAGTCTCAACACAATGGGAAGAATCACACGGAGCTGACGGATTTATAAGAACCCTGTTTACGGCGTAAAGATGATGCATCCTTATCGAGAGATACCAAAGGCAAGCCCAACATATCAGACTCATCCTGAATTTTGTCCAAACAAGATGTTTCCCCTCAGAGTATTCCCCCTTTGTTTCACACTCTGCGCCCCTCTCTTCCAAAATTTGTATGGTTTCTCCACTAGGATGAGAACCACAGTGCAGCACCATTTCAGAAAACACGGGAACGTGACACTTGCTAACATCCTCCTCTTGGAGGATTTGTTCAAGAGTCCCTGAGACTGTTCCTCCTCGTGCGTTTTTGGGTAGAAGTCGGAGCACTGAATCCAGCACCTTCTCACTCATTTTCCAACATTTTTTTTCTCTCTTTTAATTCCCTTTTCTGTGATGCCTCGTCCTCATTCTTAACCCCTATAAAGAACGATTTTTTCACAATTTCAATGAAAATCGTCCAAGGAAGTTTTTCCATAAAACTATACCCACCTTTTGACTGGGCGTCCAAGTCGGACGGAGGGAGCGAGGGAACCAACAACGACCTTAGTATCTCGAACTGTGAATTCTCATGCCTTAGAGGAGAGAACAGAACATCAGCGCTCATGATTTCTTTCACTTAGTTTAATCTTGTTCACAAAACATAGTTTGCTCTCTCCCCTGAAAGAAGGCGGGTATTCGCGAAGTAGAAAATCGGGAAGGAAAGAAATCTCTTTGACTTCTTATGTTCAGCTGTTTGGAAGGGAGAATAACCATCCTGGATGAAGTAGGGAAAGGCTGACTCACATGGAGAACAAAGGACTAAGTCAGAACAAAATGCTGTCAACATCACCGTAACCTCAGCCCAGCACACCCCCATGCGTACCGGACCCCCACCGTAACATAATCGTAGCGTTATTGTCACATAAAAGATTTGTAGGTTTTGTTTTGAATAAATATTAACATATGCGCTAACCAGAGGATGCTTGATCCCCAGAAAACAATGGACGAGCGGCTGTGCGCTGGCTAATGCGGGTTTTCCAGTTTCGATGACTATCCCCGATGAAGTGTATGCGTTCACGGAGGTAGAGACTATGTCTAATTCGCACGATGCACCTCTCGTAAATGCGTAAGATGAGGTTTCACTTGCCACTATCTCTGCCACATGTTTAAGGTTTTAGTGTGGAAAATCTTGTACAAGAATAGCTTACGACTCGATCTGAAGATCATTTTCCCCTATTTTAAAATGCTGTGTCTCCTTTGTAGGGCAAGAGAAGGGGGAGACCTTGCCATACGATGGGTTTCAAAGAGCTCGGTTAGAACAGTTAAGATTTTAGAATTGTTGAAAAAATAGCGGTTTAGGATCAAAAAATTGACACACTATTTTCTCTCAATTAAGAGATTATTAGATAATGGGCCTGTTGAAAAATGGGAAGGCAGTGATAAAAACTTTCGAAACTGGCCTAAAATAAAATGGCCGATCTATATCATAAATCACTGAAAATAAAAAGAATACGATTTAAAATCTCCTGTTGACGATTTAGTGCATATAGACCACTTGCATCGAAAAATGCTATTTTCTCAACACTCCCATAATCCAATACCAAACTTATTCTTGCTTTCGTTCTCAACCCCCAGCCTTTTCCTCCAGTTTTAGATTTTTTTCGTAAAATATGAAGATAGAGGGTGTTTAAATTTCTTAAAACTTTTAATACGAAGTATGGGTGATGGATAGATGTAAACTAAATTCGCATAAAGCTGAATGGGAAGCGGTTAACGTGGGTTGTGATGGCCCTCATCTCGTGAATGCGCATGTGTCACCCTGGCTCTATAGCTCTAGGGCAAGGAAATGTGTGCTTGTTTCTCACAACAGATTTCCTTTTTCTTGCTTTGGAGGTGGGAGAAATTGTACACTTGAATGTGGGATGGGGGAGTTCTCCAGAATAAAGGGAGGGGATAGCGGTTTCCATAGCGGTCTGTCAGTGTGGCTGTTTGCGAGGAAATTGAGGCTGATTCCAGGATAAATCTTCATTGGCATGTTGGTATAACGGGAAGGGGGGTCGATCTTCATTGCCGGTTTACCTATGCTCAACCCCAGCGTAAGGGAATGGGCTGAGACTTCATTCCTTTGTTGTAAGGGACAACACAAGAGGAGGGAAACATCATGGTACCAGAAAGCGTAAAAGCTCTTGACCAGATCAGAGGAAAGCAGACTCAGGTAGTGAAAGAGCAAGGTCGGAGTGAAGCCCGACAGAAAGGGGTGTTGGAACAAGTTGAGATGGCATGTAATTCCTACATTGCGAAGGGTAAGCAAATGATAGGGGAGGCTAAGCGGAAGCTGGGTGGAATTTTCGGACTGGTGGCCGAGCGAAAGGGGGAAGCGTCAAATCAGGGGAACCATCTTCTCGGGTTGCCTGCGAAGGGAAGGAAAGAAGAGGAGGTCCAGTGGCGTCAAAGACTCAACGAGATTCTTTCTGAGGTGGACTCTCAACTAGCAGGTAAAAAGACGTTTTCAGCCCTGCTAGTGATCATGGTTCGACTTTTTGCCCTTTTCGAAGACGCGAATTTAGGCCATTTAGATCGGTATGCTCGAGTGCAGAAGGATCTCGAGGGAATCCTAAACCTAAAAAATCAGGTGGAGTCAAAGTTTGTTCTGTTCCAGTCAAAGTGCAATAAGTCAGAGGCTGAGGAGGTTTGTGACCTGTATTTTGGGCATTGGGAAGGAAAGAATTGGATTCCCGGGATCCGGGGCCTCCTTGACCAGGGAGAGGACGCGGGTCATCTCGAGCCGAAGTTGGTGGAGAAGAGTAAGGATATATTTGAAAAAGAGATCCTCCTAGGGGTGGTAGGTAGCAAAGATTGTGCTACGCTGTCACAAGGTCCAGGTGTGAAGATGCAGGAAAGGGAGAAGATCAAAAGTCGTGTAGCTGACGCCCTCGCCAAGAAGTGGTACGATCAGTGGAACAAGGAACCGGCCTCCTTGCAGGAGAAGGAGGAGAAGGAGGGGGGGGGAGCTTCTTCTGTACAGACCATCGTTCCATCCTCCAACCAATCTGTTGTGAGCGCGTTCAATCAGTTTACCTCCTCCCTGAGCAACCATTCTAGCGTGGTGCAGTCTCTGATAAAGAGGCTTATTGCCGAAGGAGAACAGCTTCTTGCTGCGAAGAAGGATATCATGTCAAATTGGAAGCAGGTGATCCGCGGCATTATCTCACAAACTGGAAAGTAGAAAAGAATTTAAGAGGGGCATGGGGAGGGAGTTGGATATTTATGATATTGGATTAAAGTGATTTCGGAATAGAAGGCCCGGAGATTTGGAAGTTCGTCATCGAAGCGAGCAAGGTGTTGGAGGGGAAAATAGTTGAATCATTTCTTTGGCTTTTAGAGGATATTATTTTGATAAATTAATTAATTTATGTGTCTTTTCCACACATTTAGTCTTGATCCATTTCCTTAAAAATATAGTTTTGCGTTAAAATGAGGAGTAGGTGAGGGTTGGTTTTTATATAAATTAACTCTTGCGTTGAGAGCATCGCAGGAGGTCGGAGAGGCAACATGGGTGAAGAAATTGTCCCAGTGGGGAACGAGAGACACGGTCAACGTACACAAGTTTCTGGTCAAGAATGGGTTGTAGGAAGTAATCCTACTCAGGAGGCATTGAGGCTTGCGGCTGTAAAGGGAAGTCTTCAGAAAATGGTTGAGGTGGGAGAACAGAGTCAGCTCAGCAGAGAAGGCAGAACGGTGGGAGCAGAACGAAGGAGTCAGCTCAGTAGAAGGAAGGCAGGAGGAGATAGCTTATCTTACCTGGATGGATGGAAGAACCGGACAACATGGGATGATGCTCGGTGGCAAGAGGCTTGGCAGGGGGTGTTGCAACATTTGGATGAGTTGTTGAAGAGCGGTAAATGTGGAGAGGCTCTGCAGTATGTCGCGACTATGATTTATCCTTTTGTTGCTCAGTACCATAGTATGTACAAGATGGGGCAGCAAAGGCTTATTTTGAATCTTGTGGGGGATCTTGCCCGGAAGCGTAATACGTTAGAAAGTGCATTTACTGATTGCCAACACAAGGCTGATGTCGATGCGGCACAGAGGGCCCTTGATGCTTATAACGGCTCTGGGCCTTTGCAGAAGAAGGGGATGTATAAAGGATTTCCGGAAAAAATGGGGATGAAGAATCTCTTAGAGTGGGGTGAGAAATATGGTTTGTTTGATAAAGCATTTGTCTCCGGTGCGAAAGGAGCCCTGGACGAGGTCTTCCAGGGCAAGACCGATGCGAAGGAGTTGGGTGAGAAGTGGCACTCGCTCTGGAAGGACAGAGACCCCAATGGCAAATCGATGTCCGTCCGGCCGGTGACGAGTGCATTGCAGAATCTGGCTTCCCAGTGGGCCAGTCAATCGGCCGTTACACAATCGAGGATCAAGTTTGAAGAGTCTCAATGTGAGCAACTATATGGGGAGCAGCATAACTTCTTTTCCAACATAGTCAAGACAGAAAACCTCGTTGTCTCCCAAATGAGGGGGGGATAAAGAGATTGTTCTGAGAGGGGGCGAAGGGTTCTCAATGAGGAGATTAGCTCACGCAACATAACGTGGATCAGATATGGAGGGAATCATGGGTTATCACGCAATAGTAGAGGGCAGACATGCGTTTAGCAAGCACACTGCTGAAGGATTGGAAAGAGACGAGAAATCATTTGGTTCCTTGTCGTTGCCCGGGTTAGCCGCGGTTGTTCCCTGTTTGAGAGCAGTTTCAGGTTTTGGAATCAGGCATCAGAGTCCTCCCCGCCGTCGAAGGAAGATAGAGGCTTTGGGTTGCCAAAGAGAGGCGGGGGCTGTAGACCAAGGGCAAGAAGGGCGTTCCCCTGATTCCACCGCCCTTGAGCCTGTCTCCCAAGATGGAAGAAGGCTGGTGGGAGAAATTGGGGGCCGGCTCTTGCATGCTCTTGAGGCCATTTTAGCCTTTGCGCTCTGTTTAGAGGGTGCGGAGTGCGCTTCAGCTCGTGTCCTTTCCGCTTCTGCGTTTGCGCTACGGGGGGTCACGCAAAAGTCTGAATCAGCGCTTCAGGAGAAAAATAACGAGTTAAAGACCATCGCGGAAGGTGAAAGTGGAAGTGAAACAGATGGAAAGCAGTCATTGAAATTTCAACGTTTGCAGTATGAGATCAATCGAATGAATCAGGTTTATCAATCCTGGCAGAGCGAGTGGCAGACGTCGATTAGTTCCGAGGGGTCTCATCAGCAGAGCTTAGTGAGCGCGCTCCAACAGACGGTTCAGGGGTCCGCTGTAGCAATCGTCCAGTTTATGAAGGCGGTCTCCTCCTCTTTGTTGCAAGGATTGTAATCCACGGTTGGTAATGGAGGAAGAGAGAAGGATTGAGTGTAATGAATGGATCTCGATCGCATCTCATGTGCGATGGGGATTGTGTGACCCCTTCGCAGTTTATGGGAAGCAAATGTGTGAGGGGTATAGAAGCTCTTCGGGGGCGGCGGATTTTCTAAACTCGGCCTCGCAGAGTGGGTAATAAGTTAAACATAGAGGAGTAGTATGAATAATACGGTTAGTCATACCACAGAACAAAAGGATGGTCTATTTGTTAATAGTAAAGATAATCAAAAGCAGGGAGAACATCCTGAAGTTTCCGGCTCGGCGTGTCTCTTTCCCGTGATGGGAGAGTCTTTGGATAGAGTGACAGATCAGGCAAGAGGTAGGAAGCGTCTCGCTTCGTCAGCTTCGTTTAATAGCAAGCAGAGCGTTGGTGGAAAGAGACGTAAGACAGTCGCAGAAAGTGGTGAGCTGATCCATTGGGGGGCTACCCTTGGCGAAATAATGCTTGCGCTTGTGTCCATACTGGAGGTGTATCAGAGAACGACGAATACGATGGCTAGAACTGAAGCAGCCACTGCCACCGAATTAACTGGAATCTACCACGATGCCCGGGAGCAGTTGCAGAAGAAGGTCGATGAGATCAATAGTTTGGATTCAAGCGACGAGAACTATGCGACCAAAGCGAATATCCATCAGACAGAGTACAGTGAGAAGAACCAAGAGTTTCAAAACCTGGAAAATCAGTGGCAAGCGTCGGAGCAATCCCAGGGCACAGCGGTGCAGAACATGGGGAATAGCTTTCAGGAGGCCTCTCAGGAAGCGACCTCGATGATACAACTCATGAGGACGGTGGCAACCCTATTGCAGACATCGTTGTAAGGGGGTTTGTCCCTTTCAAGGAAGAAGCTCTCCCCTAATCCAAGAGAGAGGGCAACTTTCTTCTCCCGTATCCGAGGTCTGCGTATGCCGGGATCTTGTAGGGATGGTTTCGACCTCCTTTTGGGGGAAAGGGGAAGGGAACAGCTCCCTTTCTCTTTCCTTCTGAAAGGGCGGTCGGGAAGCGATTTGCCGAGGCAAGAGAGGGCTTTCATCTCAGATTTAGATTCAATATTCCCCCTCTCCTGGGGTTCGATGAGTATATCACAAAGTATGCGTTCACGGGGGTGGAGGCTATATCCCATTCACCTGATCGTCCTTCATTTAGCTTTTGCGAATTTGGTTTATATTTTGTTTATAGTCAAGTCTTTGTATTAGAAATTCCAGGGACAAATTAAGACATTCTCAAAGAAACCTGCTCTTATAAAGATCGTAATCAATTTCGTATTCAGACATCACAAAGAAGAATTTTTGGACAAGAGCAATGTTTCTCATGCTGTTGGTTTGCTATTGCGTAGGTCGAAAAAGCGAAGTGCATACAAAATTTCGCAATATTTTCTCAAAAAGAATTAACTTAAGACATTGATTTTCAAGAAGATAAACCTATAACTGAATAGTTAAACTGTGGGCAGATGCGTACGATGCATCCCCTGTGAACGTGTACATCACAAAAAATACTTTTACAAAAAGTTGTTTTCCACTTTGTGCTTTCATTTAGTTTTCCACTGAATTTAGAGAACTTTTCCTGTGCAGCAGGCGTGGTTTTCTCTATTTCGTTCATATGCACCAGAGGATAGGAGCGCAGATTGATTTAACAAACAACTCTCTCAAATACAGTATGTTATAGGAAAGTTTGGTTTTTGATCGCATATGAAATAGACCTATGATGAGAGGGTCGATGTGAAGTTTGCCGAGGGGACATCGGGTGTGCATTGGACGAAAGAGAGTGGTTTTCTTTGTGAGCGTGTGATTCTCTGTAGATTTGTTAACCTCCTTCACAATGGTCTAGTGGGATAAATCTCATCATGCGATAATATGGGAGTCGAGGGTTCCAAAAAGGGGGGAATGATGTCGAAAGCAGATTTTTGGGAGGGTCAAGGAGTCATCCAAAGAGTCGCTCTCCGGGGGGACACCGGAGCGATCCATTCGGGATCGCATTGTGAAGGAGAGGGAACTGTTCTCCGCCGCTCAGCTCTCTCGATTTTTGGTTTAGGAGCGGTGCAGGGGGTGACCGCTGGCCTCACCTCTGCATTGAGCGATATTGAGCGAATCAGTACCCCCTCATCCAAGAAGCGTATCCGTAGGAAGAAGGGTGGATGTAGTGTTTGTGCGACCGCTGTTCCTGCATTGCGAAGAACAAGGAAAAAATCGAGGAAAGTTGGGGTTGCAGGGGGCGCGCATGAAAAGGGTGTAGCCTCGACCTCTTTTCTTTCTCGATCTCACACTTCATCAGATTGGGTTCAGGCCCATCACCTGGCTAATGAGGCAATTTTTGACGCATATCGAGGACAGGTCAGAAGATGGCATATCCAGGCGTGCTATTTGAAAGAGACGTTGAGAATGATTCAACAAATGGAGGGGCTATTATCTGCGGTGGAAGAGACCTATTCTCGTTTTCAGAGCGACGCTCACAATTTTTTTCATCATGATGGGGGCGATTTGGCCTTTTCGCGAAGTCGAAAAAGTTTTCAAGAATGGATCAAAGCGTTGAGGACATTTGGAGGCCCAGAGGCTGAAGCGAGCATTCGCAAGTTAGAATCAGAGGGGCTTTATCGGTGGGGAGTAGACGAAAGCTATAGATCCCATAATTGGATCATGAAAGGCTTTTCCCGTCTCGGCGGTGTGGACGGGAAGGATTGGTACAAGTTTCTTAAGAAAACGGAGTGGCAACGAGAGGTGTTAAACTCTCTGATCGGTCAGAAAGGTCTTCCCTTTGTCACAGATGTCGAGTCGTTGAAGGCTTATCGCAGGATAACTGCTAGGGCGCTCTCCGTTATCGAGGAGATGATGGAATGGCTGACCTGTAGTGATCGAGAAGTGATCTCATATGCGGAGGTGTTGATCTCTCGTATTGCGCAGCTGTTAATCGACGATTATGTAGAAAAGTCAAAACAGAAAGCGCAAGTGTCCAAGGCCATCCAACACATGCATCGCGTTCAAGCTAAGCGAATGGAGCAGAAGATTTCCGACGTAGAGCACGCGCAAGTAGTGAAATCTGTCATGAAATGGGTGTCGATGACGTTAAGCGTGATTATGTTAGCTCTCACTTTTTGGATCATCGGTCCCTCTCTAGCTTTTGCAGTGATGGCAATCGTGATGGTCTTAAATGAGACAGGGGCAGTCGATAAGATATGCAAATTGATCTCTGATGACCCCAAGGTTCGGCTTGGGTTGGAGATTGCTTTCGTGGTAATTTCTTGCGCGATTTGCGTGGGATCGGCCTATTATAGTGCGGCTGCGGCTGCAAGATCAGGGGGTCAAACGGCTTTGAACGCGGGAGAGAGGGCGGTTCTCACTGCTTCGGGGCGTCCTGCCTTGGTGGAAGGTGAGCGAGTTGCTATGGAAGCGGAACAGACTGCGTTGCGGCAGGTGGAAGGTGCCCAAAGGCGGATTCGACTATTGGAACAACAAAGATTGTTAAGAGGAGGTCCCTCCCGGTCCATATTGGATCGTACAAGAGCTATTTTCAATGACAATCTACTTCCTTTGCATAGAACCGCGCTGGCCAACCTTGATAGAGCGCGAGGGGGTGCTCGTGCAGCTCTGATCCGCCCTATGACCATCAGGGGAGGTTGTCTCGGAGTGGGGGGGGGGCTTTCCGTCGTAGCTTCCTCCCTGTTGGGGGAGATCAACCTGATCATCAGCAAAAAGGGAAAGAAAAAGGGGATGGCGAAATGGTTACAAATCGTTCTCGCCCTTCTTTTCGAAGCAGTTGCCCTGCTATCCACGTTTTTGGGGATATGGTTGGGTAGGGGCACAACCCTCGGTAACGTTCAAGGGCTGGTGGGGGCATCGATCACACTTCCTACTATGGCGGCAGGCGGGGTGTCGATTACCTCCGGGGCTATCCATATTAGATCTTCTCAATTCAAAGCAGAAGTGGAAGAAACAGAGGCTTTATTGAGGATGACAGAGGGATTTGAGGAAGAGAATAGAAGGGCTAAGGAAAGGGAGCAGTTCTTCTACCACAATGGGTGTGAGTTCTTTGCCAAGGTGCTTTTTATGCTCTCTCAGGCGAACGTGCGACCCAGCCAAATTATGGCTGAAGCTTTGATGGGGCAAGAAGCATAAAGAACAAAGGGGGGAGGATAGGTGAAAGGTTATTGGGGTTTGTGGGGTTTCCTCTTGGCAGGGTTAGCCTTCCCAAGTAAAAAGGGGTGGGCAGTTAGCCGTTCTCCTCTTTTCCACCTATCGGAACATATGCGCTTATGGGAAAAGGCGTTATTCCGATTCAACTTCCTAAATTTGTAATTCTTTCATTGAAAATCAACACATTATGGATGCCTTTTTGAGAAAAATATGATACAATTTTTTGTGTTCGCACCCACTCTCTCCAACGTAATAGCGGGCTAGAAATAGGTAAAGGTGGCAGCAATTCACCATTGACTGTGGATGTTTAGAGTTCGTTATATAAAGTTTCATTCGCCTTTTTCTTTCCAACCTTGGGGTCGATAGGGGTGTGTGTGGCGACTTCCCTTCTCGAGAAAAGAGAAGGGCAAAGTATTTTTACAAATTCAACGATTTTTGTTGCAAAAAACGTTTTCTTTAAACAAACATAAAATCTCCAATAAATTGTTACCATAATAATTAAAAAATAATATCATAAGAGTATAAATATATTGTTGGTAATATTCATCTAAAGTTGTCATTTAAATTGATGGAAAGGTTTGACATAGGTGAAAGGTAGCCTTTGACCGTGAGAATTGTAGGAGGATTTGCCCATTATTGTGGGGGTGTTAAGGCGGAGTGGATATGAGGTGGCCGCGCATGCTTTTACAAATTCAATGATTTTTGTTGCAAAAAACGCTTTCTTTACAACAAACATAACATCTAAAAACATATTATTGCCATAATAACTAAAAAAATATATTATAAAAGTATAAAGATGTTGTTGGCGACATTCATCCAAAGTAAAAACATGATGTTTTTATATCTTACGCTTTAGATGGCATGTCGTCTTCGATACATAAGATTGTAATTCAAATTAAGGAAATATAATGTCAGGTCTCTTAGTCAATCATGAACCTGTAACGACAGATCACAATGAGAAGGGCGCGCAATTGGATGGAGGAAAAGGTCAGAAAGAAGCGCCCGTGGCTGCCCTTTCTTTGACCCGTTTGCATCAACCTGTGGAACACTTAAGTCATGCAACTTTTGTTTTAGCCCAACAAGAAGGAAAAAAAGAGAAGGAAAAAGTCGATAAGAATGGAGAGAAAGTTGGTCATTCGCGAAACAAACGATCAAGCAGACGATCTGGAACGGAGAAGAGTGCCGGTGCACGGTCGTCCGAACAGCCAGACGGGGAAACGCGAGCGGGGACTGAAGAGATCTTTCTCGCGAAGAAGAAGGTGCGTCAGTCGATGGATGCAGCTCTCCAAGATATAGATGAGCAACTGCAACAGGAAATGCAAATGCTAAAGGCATCAAAGAAAGCGATGCAACAATCCCTCGCGTTTGTACGCGAAATGCAGACAGACATTGACACCATTTTACACAGTGGCAATGCGCATGCTGTCCAGCACTTGCAACAGATGTTGACAAGTCGTTACAAAGATCGTCCAGACCTTGTCTCACAAATCAATTCTATATTCGCCTCAACATCTGATTCCTGGGGTATTGGATATGAGGCTTCCTCAAAGGAATGGGCGTTGAAACACTATGGACGTTGGTTCTATGACCACCTGTATGTTAGAAGGGGAGAAATAGAAAGAACTTTAGCCAGTTGTATAAAGCATTTAAAAAGAGTCGTTAAGTTGAGAGGTTCGTGGGATGCCCTATGTGTAGCACACAGGGAGAAGGAGTGGTTTGAAATGGTCAAGCAGGCAATCCTGGAGGAGATTAACGCATTACGCCTGATGGCCTCTATCCTCGAAAATAAGGATTCAAGTCAAGGGTATATTTTCGTTGTAGAAGCCCTATTGCTCTCCTTGCAGCAAGTGATGGTGCGCAACAATAGCGTGAAGACGGGCCACGAAGAGGAGGTCGGCAAAGCAATTGCACTAGCGTTTAAAGATCGGTCAGAAGCCTTAGAAACAAAATTGGCAGAGATTTGTCAAGAGCAGACGATTCAAAAAATTATGCGTGTCCTCGTGCTGGTCCTCACAGCGGTCGCTTCGTTAATATTGTTTGCTACCGGTAATGTGGCGCTTGCGCTCATATTGCTCGCCCTAACGGCTCTTTCTGCCTCAGGGGTGATCGATAAAGGACTCTCTAAGATCCATAACTCTGTGCTAAAGATTGTAGTTGAGGTTGTGATCGTCATAGTGATCACGCTCCTCACCTTAGGTGTAACGGCAGCGATAGGGGCGCTCGAAGTGGGCGTATTAGCAGGAGAAGCCGCAGCCGATGCTGCAGTAGGAGCAGCTGAGTCTGCTGCTGAATCTGCTGTTGCATCTGCTGCTGAGTCCGCTGCTGAGTCCGCTGCCGAGTCTGCCGCTGAGTCTGCTGTTACATCTGCCGCTGAGCCTACAACTGGGTCTGCTGCTACATCTGCCGTTGAGTCTGCCGAGGAAGGAACTGTAGAACGGGTTGCCGCAGATAGTGCAGAGGAGGCTACAGAAGAACTGATCGCTGAAGAAGAGAACAATCTCAATCAGCAAGCAAAGGTAGGCAAGCAAGGGGCTAAGAAGGCCAGCAGAACTCGTAAATTTCTTTCTTCCGTGGGAGTGGGATTTGGATCCGCCCTGAACATGGTGCCTATTGGTGCCGACATTGCCAAGGCGGTGGACAAGGATAATAAAGCCTTATCCGTTGCTTTATCCATCATTAAGGCCGTGATCGCTATAATTGCGATGTTAGCGGGGTCAATTGGAACAGTTTCTTCTGGAGAGATGGGCGGTTCAATTGCTGAAGTGGGAGCCAATGTGATCGGATACGCGAACATGATTATGCTCGTAGCGGACGTGATATCGGGGATCGTGGATCTTGTTCAAGCCGGTGTGATCTATGAGACTGCAATGAAGCAAAAAGCAATCAAGGAGATAGAAGGGGTTATTTTCTTACTCGGGTCGCTCAACGATATCGTAACAGATATGGTGAGACGGTTTCAGAGTGAATTAAATTCCGAAATGAAGGGATTTTCACAACTTATATCGAACTTCTTCAACGTCCCCTACACAATGGGGGTTGGAGAAGCCAGAGCATTAATTGGCTCTTAGAACTAAAAACTTAGAAAACAACCAAAGATACTAAAAGGATAATATTATGTCATTCTCATTACAAAATCTTCCTTCAGAGGAACAAGGAGAGGTAGGCTTTGAGGCAGTCTCTCATAAAGGCCCTGCATTCACTCCAGGGCTTGCAGCGAAAGCGGTTCCCTTCCTACTAGCAGTAATAGAAGCTAGTGTACAGCTCATGCAAACGCAAGGTAGTCTCTACATGCTCACTGTGGAGACCAACAAGAATGTGCTTGAAGATATACAACGATCATACAATCTATCAGCTGAAGATATAATGAACAGTGGTATCATTAAGGGGACATGCATGGCTACTGGCTCTATGACGAACCTGGGTGTGGGGGGTTACTGCTTGCGTAAGAATGCAAAGGCTGGAGAAATGATTAAGCCAGAGATAAAACAAGCTAAAGCTTATCAAGGAGCTTTCAAAGATGTACAGAAGCAAGGACCCAGATTGACCGCCGAGACAGGGGAAGCAGCACCGACAGAAGCGACTCAAACGCTTGCAGAAACCCATAATCGTCGTTGTGAAGAGCTCAGAAGAGGGAACTTTAGCGAGTTATCCGAGGACGGCACTATCGCACGAGAAGATCGCGAGGCTCTCGAAACTGTGGTCGATCCCGACGATCGAATGATGATGGAAGATGCTCTCAATAAGCAGGTAAAAGATCGGGAGGCTGAACTTGCTCACGAGAGACAAACTACTTCCAACCAAGCTTACATAATGTCGGGCTTAGGACAAGCCGTTGCAGGTACGACGAATTCTGTTGGTACCGTAGGAGGTGCTGCGTATGATCAAGACAAAGTCAAGGAAGATGGATCTATTGCTGTAGAAAACGGTGTATCGCAACAATTGTCTGGTCTAGCACAAAGGCAAGCTAGTGCGAGTGATAAGGCAAATGACATGGTGCCTTCTATCACACAGAGTATGAATAGCATCTCTAATGCCAATACTCTTCGCGCTTAGGGGGCAGCTAGCCATCCCTTAAGGGGGAGATTGATGGAGAGACGGGGGATCGGCCAAAACCGATATCCCCCCTTTTTTTGTCCGAATTCAACCATTTCTCCATTGATCGAAGACTTGACAGAACCCTGCGAATCGAGGTAAAATGGATGGAAACGGGGGGACTTCAAGGTTTCTTTTCGATAAATAGTGTCTTCACCGGGGAGACCCAACTTTTGTTGGGGAAATGTCTGAAGGGAGACTCACAAAAAAGGGGGAATGTGATGGGAAATGCACCTGAGCATGTAAGGAAGATCGGAAGTTTGTCAGAGGAGGGGGCTGAGAGTTGTGGCTTATCTTTATTTTGTTATCGACCAGGGGTGTTGGCTTGCAACGCATCTGCTCTCTTGCAGGCGCTTACTGCTTTCTTAGGGGCCTATTTAGATCAAGTCCAGACCTCCATTGAGAGCGCGGAACGCTATAGAAAATGTGCAGAATTTGAGTTTAATCATCAAATGAAGGTAGCGGGCAAAGAGCGGTGGTCTGGCGCTATCCAAGGAGGGGCATCGATTCTTGGGGGAATATGCGACATCACCGGAAGCGTTTTGCAGTTGAGATGTGGAGGGAATGACGGCGGATCCTATACTGCTTTTGGCAGAGCTGGAGCCTCGGGATTCCAAGGCGTAGGGGGTATATGGTCTTCTCAGCATAGAGCGGATCAAGAGGAAGAGCGAGGTGAGGTATCCATATCGCGCTCGGCACAGCAAGTAGAAAGCTCCCTGATGCAAAGGACGCAATCGATGAAGGAGAAGTGGGTGCAACTATTTTCGGAAATGCTTCGCATTTGGGTTGTTACAGCGAATGTACACTCTGGTGGGCAATAACGCGTGGGGAAAGACCACGCTTGGGAAAGAAGATATCGATTCGGGAAAGAAGTGGGGGTGGACGTTGGGGCTATCCCAGCGAGTCACCCCCCCCAGTGAGTTATCTTCGTATAGCCCCGAAAGTTATGGGATATTTGAAGCAAGGGGATCCGCGGGTGGCCATGGAGCCGGTTAAATGGTTCGAAAGTTGCGGCGAGAGAACTGTTTTATTCGAAAAACGACCCTTCCTTCGCCCTTCTTTCATCCGATCCGAACCCTTCTTGCGCTGTGTAGGTCCGCATTAAGACCGTTGCATAACCTCTGTTTGGTCGACTTTGTGTAAAAAACCATAAGAACTCGAACGAAAAATCTGAGATTTCTTATCATCATAAGATACTCATTACAAATGATTTGGATATGTTCCTCTTTTAAGACCGTTGCATAACTTCCAATTGACCAACTTAATGCGAAAAACCATGAGAATTCAAGCGAAGGGCTCAAAATTTACAGTCTAAGTAAGTTTTTCATTACAAATTGCTTATACATATTTTCCTCTTTTCTATTTTCGTTGTGCCACATGACTTGGTGATCAACGACAGGTTCTAAGGAAAGTTATGCAACGGTCTTGAAAATGGGGTGTTAACTAGACGTCCTTCAGGGGTCACGCCGTTGGGGGAGACCAGTGAACGGAGGAATATTTGATTGGAGACATCACTGTAACCACCCCGATACGCCCTATCCCAATCCCCCCAGGGAGGTGGCAGCTGAGGGAAAGCCGATGGGGCATTTGCCCTCCGGTTCCCTGCATAATGATCTGCTGGCCCGTTTTCTTTGAATGATTGCTGGCTGGAAGGGGACATCACTTTCTGCCGCTGTGTTGTCATCTCCCGATCTCTATTCCCACTCAATCTCCTCTCTTCTGTTTGTTCATTAAACTGTTCTTCCCACGTCTTCTCTTTATGCAGCAAGTTGACAACGCTGCGCCCGCTCACAGGAAGAGAGTAGCGACATGGAGATAGCCCCAACCGCATTTTCACAGATGTTTCCGTGTGGGCTAACTGTTGCTTAAGGAGAAAGAAGAGGCTGCCTTTGCCCTGCTCGGTCGTTATGCAATAGGAGGAGCACAATCGAACGAGCGGACTCGCAGTCCGAATATATCTGACGGCTTTAGACTCTACTGCAGAAGATGCAGGCAAACTTGCCTCCAGTAGATTCAATCCCTCCTCTAAGGCAGGATAAAACCACCTCAAGATCCATGTCACCTTTATCGACAGGGGGTGGATTTTCTCTCGATAGGTCGACAAACTAGCCACAGGGAGCATGATTTTATTCATCTGTTTGATCTGATTCTCTGGTTCGATCCAATCGAGGCACCGTGTGAAGACCTCTTCTCCAGGGGGTAGGAGGAAACAGACTGCAGTTATCCCTGGGTTTTCAAGGATCCTCGATTCAAAGTCTTTGATTTGCTCAATTGCGTTGAGGCAGAGAGGCTCCCAACTGCGACTGGTTGTTTGCAAAGCAACCCATATAGGGTGGTCAAAGAGAATCGACGAGATGTCATTGATACGCTTATCGAAAAATACATCGATTAACTCCTCAATCTCGTGAAACACCTTTTCACTCAGATTGATAACATTATATCTCTTCAATTTGTCTATGGTTTGCTCATCTGTCAGGACGGACAGCGCCCCCTCTCCCCGACCCTTTGCGTCTTTTTCCTTCAGGTCTGTGTAATCACCTGACCGCATCGCAAGATCCGACACATCCTGCACAAGCCTTTTCCATGCCTCCCGACTGTTTCGCGCAAGCCCTTTCCATGCCTCTTGATCTTCTTTCGTATACTTGCTCCATGCAACAGGACTGCCAGATATTGCTATCGCCATGCCACCACTCCTCCGCCCTCTTCGAGCGCAAATCCAAGGGACAGATTCTATCACAATGGGAACTTTTTGTCATTTAAAAATTTTATTTCAAAGCCAATAATTTTTTGTCATTTTGATGTTCATTCATTAATGAGACCTTGTTTAGGCGATTCTAGCCGCTCTTTCCCTATGGGGGAAGTGAACATTTCGTTTGCGCCCGTCCTCTTAAGGAGAAGAGGGAAGCACGGGACGTACGCGTTCACAGGAACTGTTCGGTTATAAATTTATTTTATTGAAAATCAATATCTTATATTAATTCTTTTTGAGCAAATGTTGCGAAATTTTGTGCGTACTTCTCCTTTTTGGTCTGCGCAATAGTAAGCCAATAGTATGCGAAACATTATCAACAATTCTTCTTTGTTGATGTTTTGGCACAAAATAAGACCGCTGCATAACTTCTTCTTAGAGTTCGTCGTTGGCTACCAAGCTGTGTAATACAGCGGAAATAGAGAAAGAGGGAACATGTCCAAATCATTTGTAATGAATATCTTATGATGATTATAAATCTCGGATTCTTATGGTTTTTCACATAAAATCGACCAATCAGAGGTTATGCAACGGTCTTAAAATTGATTACAATCTCTACAAGAGAAGATTTCTTTGAGAATGCCTTAGTTTGTCCCTTGTTTTTAATGTAAAGACTTGGATATGAGCCAGATCTAAACCAAATTCGCAAAAGCTATAATGAGGAGCATCAGGTGAATTGGATAGAGCCTCTACCCACGTGAACGCGTACCACAGGACGGTCAAAATGCATCTCGCGAGTTCCCCTTCCCTTTGAGGATGAAGGATGTGGCTACGTCTTATCGGGATTTGATCATAAATGTTTTAAGAGATAATTAAAATTTAAGTTTGTCGTTTTTTTGATATTTATATATTGTAGTGTTACAATAGGTTTAGGGTATGTATTCATCTAGTGAAGGAAAATAATACAGGAGAAATAATTATGACTAATATGGGTTTATCCGTTTCACAACCTTCACAACCTCCCGCTGGCCTCAGCGTTGCGGGGACAGGGGGCAAGCTTTCCTTTGATCGAGTGGATGATGAGAGGACAGGGGACAAGATACAGTGGCAAGTATATGTGCACCTCCCGTCGGGGCAGAAGATTCCAACTCACTTGTCTCCAGAGACGGCTAGTCGGGTTAGCAAATATGCGAATCAAGTGTTATTTTCTGTTCATGACTTCCGCTCGGTTGAAGGGGTAAGGCGCCTCCATCTTGCCTCGCGTGTGGTGGAGCTCCCAACGAGAGATGGAGGACAGCGTTTTATCTCTCCGGCCGATCAAAGGGAGAATAGCTGTCTTGAAGAAAACGATCGGCAGCGATGCGCCGGGCTGATGGACCGTATTTGGGGGGAGTTCTACAGAGCGAATCCGAGCCTTAAGGATGATAGGGCAAATCCTTTGGCTCCTCTATGTCGTCTCCCATTTGTCAAATCGATAGGAGACTTTATGGGGAGCAAGGAAGTGTCACAGGTGTGTGCATCGGTTCCCTTGGGCGCGGGAGAATCCAGGGAAGATTTAGTCAACAGGGTGTGGGTTATGGATCAGGCAATACAGAATCTTGTTGAGGAGATGAAGAAAGGGTATCACCTACAAGGTGAAAAGATGATTGCATATTTTCAGCAGCTTAGGCCCCGTATTGCGCTGTTGGAAATTGTCTCAGCCGCCCGAGCGGGAACAGCCGAAGGTGCCTCCTCCGTGCAAAAAGAAATCAAAAATGGCGACATGAAACTGTTGAAAGAGAAATTGCGTTTAATCGAAAAAAAACTCGGAAAAAAGAAGGATGTGTCCCATAAGTGGATGGAGGCCATGTTGTCAGGAATGTGTTTGCAATGGTTCTATGATGCTGTAGATTCTATAGAGGAAGGTCGGTCGACCGCAAGTTTGATTGATAGAGCGAATGATAGGGAAGCTGTCGGTTACGAGGAGTTGTTGAAGGACGTCGCGCTACTCCACTTTTGTAAGTCAGAGAGGGAGGTAGAGGACGAAGATGGGTATGGAGATTCCTACCAAAGGGTCAATAGGGAGTTCGACTGGGAAGGATCTCCGTCGACAGAGGGGGAAGGGCCGGAAGCGGATTTGAGTATGGCGGGTAGACTGCGCCACCATCTCCGGTTGGCTGAGGAAAGGAGCGCGGGGAGGGAATTTGATGAATCACGCGCTGGTGATGCCAACTATCTGAGAGAGTGGATATTTGATCGACAGTCAATGAGGGATCATGCCAAGGAAGTTTTGGGCAGGCTACGCGAAAAATTGAACCACCTTGTGTGGGGTGACGCGACGGAGGGTTAAGCGGGAGTTCTACGCTTAATCTTCGGAGGAGCCTGGTCGACGACGCAGGCCCTATCGATGATGATCTGTTCGATAGTCGGGTCAGAGGGGACCTCATACATCAAGTCCATTAGCAGGTTCTCCGTGGTGACGCGAAGGGCCCGTGCTCCGGTGTTGGACGATTTGGCCTGATGAGCAATCGCGGTGACAGCTTCTTGATCGAAGAGGAGCTCTACCCCATCCTCCGAGAAGAGATGGACATATTGCTTGATGATCGCGTTTTTGGGTTTCATGAGGATGTGTTCCAAGTCATTTAGAGTTAGCTCTCTACAGCTCGCTATGCTATTAAATCGTCCGATAAATTCTGGAATTAATCCAAACTTAACCAGATCTTCTGTGGTTACCTGAGAGAGCAAATAATCCTTCTCCGAGGGGGCGGACTGATGAGGTTGAGGCTTAGACCCGAAGCCAATAGCGCCTTTACCCAGACGTTTAGACACAAGCTTATCGAGGTGAACAAAAGCACCCCCTACGATGAATAGGATATTTTGGGTATTGACCTTGATATATTCTTGGTTAGGGTGTTTTCTTCCCCCTTTTGGGGGAACATTAGCTGTGGTGCCTTCAACAATCTTGAGGAGGGCTTGCTGCACGCCCTCACCCGACACATCACGAGTGATGGATACATTCCCCGTCGATTTGCGAATCTTATCGATTTCATCGACATAGATGATCCCCATCTGCGCCCGATCGATATCATAGTCAGCATTTTGAACGAGACGGAGGATGATGTTCTCCACATCCTCCCCGACATAGCCCGCTTCTGTCAACGTCGTTGCGTCGGCGATAGCAAATGGTACGTCGAGAATAGTTGCCAGCGTGCGGGCAATGAGAGTTTTCCCTGAACCGGTGGGACCCAGCAACAGAACATTGGACTTGCTATATTCGATCTCCTCTTCTCCTCTGTTTAGGGCTCGCACACGCTTACAATGATTGTACACCGCGACGGCGATCGTTTTTTTCGCTTGCTCTTGTCCGACGATATATTCGTCCAAATATTCCTTTATCTCTTTGGGCTTTAATACCTTAAGCTCATGGTGCCCACTTTTCTGTTCGATGATATCAGCGCAGAGACGAACGCATTTATCGCAGATAAAAGCATTTGGCCCTGAGATGAGCTTCTCTACGGCCTCTTCTGTGCGTCCGCAGAACGAACAGGTTGCCACATGATTTGGAACAGGGTTCTTTTTCGTCATAATTAGCTTACCTTCCATTCAGCCATCGGTTTAACACAGAGCGCAAGTAAAGACAAGGGGCACTGAAAATTTTTTTCGCATATCATCCTTCTTTTAGGACAACGACTTGGTCGATCAAACCATAAGAGACTGCCTCTTCCGGACTCATATAAAAATCTCTCTCCGATTCTTCAATGATTTTTTCTAAAGGTTGTCCGGTATGTTTGGCTGCAATGACATTGATCTCTTTTTTCATGTAGACGATCTCTTGCGCCTGAATGTAAATTTCCGAAGAGCTTCCTGTCAACATTCCTTTAGGTTGGTGCAACATGACCCGGCTGTGAGGCAGAGAGAACCTTTTACCCTTTGTTCCAGCACAAAGAAGAATGGCCGCTAATCCCACCGCCTGTCCCACGCAGTAGGTATTGATATCTACTCCCAGAAAACGCATGGTATCGTAGATGGCTAGCCCTGCGGAGACGATTCCTCCTGGGGAATTGATATAAATGCTCACATCCTTTTTAGGATCTTCTGCTCGCAAAAACACGAGTTGGGCCACCACGGCATTGGCCACTTGATCATTAATTTCTGTTCCTACGAAGATGATGCGATCTTTCAGCAGGCGAGAGTAGATGTCCATGGAGCGTTCTCCTCGCCCCGTATCTTCGACAACGTATGGAATCACTGGCATTTTTGATACTTACCTCGTTTTAATGTCTATGAATGCATGCCCGCTCGGCTGTTTTCTCCTTTTTACCGAAGGGTATCTCTTAAGGAACTCCTTTTTCCTCGGGGTTTTTTGGGAGTATGAACAGGGGCTTTAACACATCGAAGCGTTTGGTTAGTAATTGCGGAAATTGAGTACTGCCTTCACCTTTGCCCCAAAGGGGGGCCTCAGCAGGGGAGACGATGGTTGCCTCGGAGATCAAGAAGTCCAAATAGGCTCGACGCCAAAGGATATTCTCTCTCAATGTTCCTTGGGACTCCGACGCTTCTCGCTCTAATGAGTTTTCCTCTACCTTTTCGGAGCGCATGAAGGCAACAAGCTCGCGGAGCGGCTCTGGAGGGGGAGGAAGCGGAGGAAGTTCATTTTCTTTTTGCATGGCAGTGATGAGAAAAGAAAGACGGAGCGATCTCTCAGTATCAACAACTCGATCATATATCCACCGTCGTTCCACCTCTTCTTTGTTGCTTCCCAGAACACATGGTGGAGGAGAAGGACAATCGCGAAAACGAGCCCAATATTCCCTTAGGATTAGTTCTATGGGGAGGTCAAAAGCATATCGATCGATCAACAGGAAAGCCATTTGATCTCGGTATGTCACCTTCAGAAATTCCTCTTTCTCCTGCACGAGAGCTTGAGTGAGAGAGTGGTGTAGCTCTTCGATCGATCCTTTCCCCAAGCTTTCCGCAAGTTTGAGATCGACAGGGGAAGGGCTTAGAATATCAAGAAGGGAGAGACGGAAGTGAAGGGGACTTCCCTCTATCTGCGAAATATGCCACAGATAGCCCACCATTTCTTCGTCCGATCGATCGGGAAGGATACTAGTGATGTGATCGACAAACTGCTCCTGCCAATCCCCAGGGTTTGTATTCCCCCCTTCACGGAAAGAAGAAGACCAATTTAAGAGGCAAAATTCCGTAGTGGTTCCAACCGTCAAACCGGTAAGGGCTTCTTTTAGCCACTGTGGCATATAGAGGGGGGAAAAAGGTAGACAAAGTTCACGTAGGAATAGAAGGTTTGTGGCAGAATCGGAGATATGCAACCTTATCTTGGCTAGCATTCCTTCTCCGATCGTTTGATCCTCTCTCCGGGTCTCATTCCTCACTACTCCTTGTAGCCACTGGACATGTTGGAGAAAGATCTCTTTGGCTTTTTCAATTGTTCCCGATACCCTCCTCTCTCCCAGAGTGAGGGTATCGAGGTCAATTTTAGGAATGGAAGGGTAGGTTACGAAAACGAAGGTAAGAATGGCTCCTGTGTCTAGGGAGAGCAGATAGACTTTGTGTTCTTGCATCAAAAGATTTGAAGGAGTTGACGATGTGTCGAGTGATTGACACACCTTGAGGACGTAGTCGACCACTTCATGGCGCCATTCCTTTTCGACCCGTTCCTTATACCTTTGCGCAACCAATTGGGGTGGGGCTTTCCCTTTACGAAACCCAGGAACAGAAAGTGTTTTTGCTACGGAGCGAAGAGTTTGTTTCCATATCTTGTTGACTACCTCCTTAGTAACCATCACTTCTTCATAAAGAACCAAACAGAAGTAACCCCTCCTCCACTTGAATGAAACCTCTTCATTTTGGTATCTTTGCCCTTCATCCCTTATCCATCCCAGTTTATCGAGTTCCGGCTTTTCTGCTTCTACAGATCCACCCTGCTCTACCTGTCTTACAGACTCACTCCCTTGCTCTGCCATACCTTTCCGCACCGCTCACTGATTAGACTCATTCTTCACACATTGTGGAAAAGCGGGTGATGGGAGTTGAACCCACGACATTCACGTTGGCAACGTGACGCTCTACCGCTGAGCTACACCCGCATTTTCGTGCGCATAAATCCACACCATAAGGGGTGTTAGCCTTTATTTCAAAGAGAGAAATCGCTCCTCCCTCGGGTCCAAGTCCGATGGGAGGTTGAAAAGGAAGAGAACAAAGACAAGGTAACGCCTGGGGCTCACACGAGGGTGATCTTCATTACGAGGATGAAGGGGGATGAACAAGATCCCTGAACGCACATGCGGTTGTGTCAATTCACCGATCTAAAACCGTTGCGCTACTTCTCCTAGAAGAACGCTTTGCTTTGACAGGCCGCTTATATCACAACGAACGATCGAGGAGCGAACCAGCCTCGGGTTTGTCAAACATAGGCGCGCGAACCGAAATGTAGGAGATGTAAAAAGAGGGTACAGACATAAGTTATTGATTTTAAATTATATAACAACACAAAAACGCTAGCCCATCAACTATTCCGCCGGCTTCCCCAACGAAGGTTCCACTCTGGTGATAGCAGACTTCCACACCTCAATCCGATTGCCATCTACCATCTTTAGGGTGACGCTCTCTTCATCCACTTTGGAGACGGTCCCGATCATCCCCATGGCAGTCACACGATCTCCCTTGGATAATTGCTTGCGCTGTTCTTCCATTTTCTTCCTTCTCTTCTTTTCCGGTCGCCATAGGATGAAATAAAAGAAGACAAGGGCGACACCGATCATGATGGCCGTCTGCCAAAGATTATGTTCTCCCCTCGTCGGGGCAGAATCAGCAGCAAAGAGAGAACTTCCCAGAAAGAGAAAAAGAAGAAATGACACACCGAATCTCATAGCTATCCTCAATAAAATGACTGTTGCATCTCCTCGAGGATAATCGAGAAGCTCTTATTATTGAAGAGAATTCTTATATTTAGCGAAAATCTTGGCGAGATAAGATGAGGAGCTGTCAGGGGGGGGATAGGTTGAAAAAATTCTTCTTTTCCCATTGTTAGGCCTGTTGAGAAACGGGGGGTGTTGATGAGTTTTCTAGCACCAACTGATACAGTGACAAAGTTTCAAACTCGTTCATCGGTAGTTTAAACAGAATGTGGTCAAGCCTATGTGAAAACAGGTGAAAACAGGAATCAAATATGTTTGAATAAGGGTAGATTTACTGGAGTTTCATCTAAGTTTGTGTTCCGCTAGATTCTATGTGTAGGTATAGAGGTGACCTTGGGCTCAGAAGGAAGTAGAGAGGGAACACAAAAAACCGGTTCAAATTGGCCAAGTCATTGACACTAATCATCATGCAACAGTGGCAATTCTTCACTCGAAAATGGTTATGTAGTTTCTACCCTTGATTTAAAACTTCTCCAACTATTACCCTGAGATCTGCGTGGGGCCGCCTTTTTCCCGCGGGTCCGGATGGACCAGACGGAGCGTGACCCCCCTTCTCTATAATTGTCAGCGGTGATGGCTTTTTTTGATGCTCATGCTCACCTAACCGATGAGAGGGTGTACCCTCAGATTTCCTCGACCTTAGAGAGGGCGAAGGGGGCGGGCGTGACTGGGGTGATCAACGTCTGCACAGATTCTCTTGCACTTGATCGGGGTTTGGAACTTGTTCGAGCACATCCTCAGTGGATCTTGACCGCTGGGGGGGTGCCTCCCCACGATGTTGAGGCTGAGGGAAGAGATGAGCAGTTTCAGCGGTTTCGGAAAGCGGCCCTCTGTGGGCAACTGGAAGCGATTGGGGAGACGGGGCTGGACTATTTCTACCATGGGGGCTCCGCTAAAGCACAAAAACAGTTCTTTATCCAACATCTGCATCTAGCGATAGAGTGTTCCCTACCTGTGGTGATTCATTGTCGAAACGCTTTTGCAGATCTTTTCGACATTACCGAACATGAGTATAAGAAAGGGGGGGGATTTTATCCTGCTATGGTTCACTGCTTTACGGGCACATTGGAAGAGATGGAGAGGATCGTGGATCGTGGTTGGTACCTTTCTATAAGTGGGATTGTGACGTTTAAAAATGCGATCTCTTTGAGAGAGACCGTTGAGAGAGTTCCCAACGATCGATTGCTCATCGAGACCGATACTCCCTACCTCCCTCCCCGAACATATCGGGGAGAAAAGAATGAACCTAGCTTCATTGTGGAGACCGCACGATGCATTGGAGAGATTAAACACCTTTCCCTGGAGCAAGTAGGGCGCATTAGCGTTGAGAATGGATGGAATTTCTTGGGGAAAACTCCTCTTTCCTCTTCGTTCTCTCCGCCGGGCCCTTTTGTAGCGGAGGGTGAATCATTATAGCAGCTTCGATGAAAAAATGGGGTAACGATCGATTAGGCCGAACCGAGGTTGAACTGAATCTCGACGGGGAGGAGAACAGAAGTTCAAACGTTCGTCGAGCAAACTGCGTAGATTGCAGTTATTTGAGCAAATATGTACACTGTTTCACAGAAGCGGTCGAGTTTAGGTTGTAGGTTTTGCACTATTTAGAGCAATTTCGAAAGCATCTTCTTCATCAAGATTATCCCGCCTTTCTTTCTTTGTGGGAGGAGTATTGCCTTAGCGACGAGATAGAAGAGGAGGAGATGGAGCGCATTTTGGGCCTTGCTAAGGATTCTGAGCTTGCTCACTCTTTTGGTCAACATGTAGGGCGGGCGGTTCCCCTGTGGCAGAGGTTGCCCTCTTCCTCGATGAAGCATCAAATTTTCCGGTTGATCATCGACATAGAGACGACAAACTCCGAAGAGCTCTTTTCTATCGTTTTCGACTATTTGAGCAGCCTTTACCAGGATGATCCCTTGTTTCAAGATAAAATTCGGCTGATAGGGATGAAAGAAACCAAGAGCTTTCAGGGAGCGATTAGCCGTTATGAACTCCTCACCCATATCGATAAAGGCAATTTTGTCTATCACACTAAGGGATGGGGGGTTGGGGAGATTGTCGACTTTTCCTTTATTCGCGAACAGCTGACCTTGGAGTTCGATTCGATTCTTTGCTCTAAGGATCTCTCCTTTCAGAATGCTTTTCATACCCTTGTCCCTCTGTCGAGGGACCACTTTCTGTCCAGACGTTTTGGGGACCCGGATGATCTGGAGAGGCAGGCAAAGGAAGACCCTCTTTCTGTAGTCCACATGGTTCTGAGAGACCTTGGACCAAAGACAGCGGCGGAGATCAAGGAGGAAATGTGCGATGTGATCATTCCCGCTCACGAATGGCCCCATTGGTGGCAGATCGCTCGTACCAAAGTTAAAAGAGATACCTCAATCGCAGTCCCTAATCATTACAAAAAGCCCTTTAGGCTGAGAAAGAAAAAACTTTCCCACTCCGATCAGCTTAAGCAAAAATTAGAACAGAGTAGAGATCCTTCTCAACAGATTTCGTTGATCTATTCTTTTTCAAAGAGTTTTCCTCAACTGCTTAGAGATCGGGAATTAAACTCTTTTTTACAAAAAAGCTTGCAATGCGTTTTGGAATCCGAAGATATTGGAAATGGACAGGAGTTGCAGGTTCTTTTCCTGATGCAAGATCTTTTGCAAGAGGAAAATTACCCTCCTGTACAACAATTAATTGGGCATGTTCCCTCCTTTCAAGAGCTCATCGATCACATGGAGAACATGGGTTTGAGAAAAAGAACCCTAGTTGAGGTGCGACGCATCCGTTCCGATTGGCAAAAAATTTTCCAGTCCCTTTTCTTAACTGTTGGGCAGAGTCAGCTTCGCGATTATCTTTTTTTAGAACTATCGGCTGGCGATCGCATGGATTTGATCGGGGAGCCCCTCAAATCCCTTCTGCACCATCCCGAGCGCTATCCTCACGCCCTTTTTTGGTATGTTCAGAAGCTGATTCGTTGTGCTGATCTTCCCTTCGGGGATGCGGAAGGACAGCAACGGTTTTTTGAGGCCTTCCTCGTTGTGATGAGCGATTTAGAGCAATTTCCAGCACAAAAGGAGCTTGTTCGAAAGATGCACGGTTGTCTCATCGCCAACCATTATCGTTACGTTCGAGAGATTTTTAAGCATAGCAGTAAGGAGATGGTACAGGAGTTTTTATTGCTCATCACAAAGTGCCGCAGTTCAACGGATCGTGACATCAAAATCTCCCATTCATTGGCAGAGGTGGCGCATCCCTCTCTTGCTCGTTGTAGGAAAAAGAACGCCTTTGAGTCGAGAGAGGAGGAGGAAGGCCCAATTTGGACTACGCAGGAGGGCTATCATAAAGTCCAAAAGCGCATCCAAACCCTCAACAGAGAGATCGTAGAAAATGCCAGAGAGATTGAATCCGCGCGGGAATATGGAGATCTGCGAGAGAATGCGGAATTTAAGGCTGCTTTGGAAAAAAAAAGTCGTTTGCAGTCGGAGCTACGTTTGCTTTCTCATCAACTCGATCAATCCCGTATCTTGGCTCCACATGATGTGTCGACCGCTTATGTCAACGTGGGGACCATCGTGCATTGTTCCCAAGAGAATGGGAATGAAATTTCCTATACCCTCCTTGGTCCTTGGGAAGCGGATCCTGAAAATTACATCATCTCTTTTCAATCCAGGCTTGCTAAGGCCCTTATGGGGAAGAAAGTTGGGGAACAGGTTACGATTCAAGACAAAACCTACAAGATAAATCGGTTGCAGAGCTATTTTGAGGTAAACTAATTCCTTCTTTGAACCCGAGAGAAAAGATGGAGAGTGAATTTTTCCACGCAAAATCCCTTTTTGTTATATATTCTCGAGGTAGACGCTCACTTAAGGATGGTGGTGGATGGGATTGTTGCTAGCCTCTTTAAACTTACACAAAGTGCGGGAGATCCGCGCGATTTTGAGAGACTTTTTTCCTGGAGACTATCTCTCTCTTCTCAATTATCCGGATTATACTCTAGATCAGGAAGTTGGAACGAGCTTTTCAGAGAGGGCGGTTCTGCAGTCGGTTCATGCGGCTAAGGCCCTGGATCAATGGGTATTGGTTGACTCTTCTGGGTTGGTTGTTCCCGCTTTGAACAATGAGCCTGGCCTTCATAGTTCTAATTACGCAGGTTCGGAGGCAACTGAGAAGGAACATCAACAGAAACTGATCGATAAGCTCTTAGAGTTGCCAGAGGAAGAGAGGACAGGTTATTTTGTCTGTTCCTTGGCTTTGGCCTCTCCTGAGGGGCTTCATAAACAGGTGGAGGCTAGTTGCGAGGGGTTTTTGTTGACTTCTCCCAGAGGTAGCGGAGGGTTTGGATTCGATTCGCTCTTTGTAAAGAATGATTATCATCAGACATTTGCGGAAATGGATGAGGCAACAAAGAATCGTGTTTCCCATAGACGAAAGGCTTTAGACAAGCTGCTTCCGGCTCTTAAATCACTATTAGCGGTGACGTGTTAGTTGCACTACCTCATTGATGGGTATAATTTGCTTTTTTCCCGAGGGCCCTGGGGGGGGTCTTTGGAAGAGACTAGGGAGGAGTTTGTCCGTCGTTTGGAACAAAAAGTTCAGAGATGGGGTTGGCGCGTGACGCTCGTTTTTGATGGGGGGGCCTTTCCATCTTCTCCCTTCCCTTTTTCGAAACAGCATGGCAGAATCAGAGTGCTCTTTTCCCCTCCTCCTCTATCGGCGGATGATTATATTTTAGAATTTCTTCACTATAGGAGAAGGGGAGAGTCCCTTGTCGTCGTGACCTCAGACAAAGGTTTGTCGCAGAAAGTAGGCGCCTTAGGAGTCCCTATAGCGTCTATCGATTGTTTTCTCAAGCGACTCTCCCTTCGCGCAAGACGTGAAACCCTTGGCCGGGGCAGGGGAAAGCCGGACAGAGAGAGTCCACACCATATTGATCGATTGAAGAAAATTTTTGAAGATAGGCTAAATCGAGGATCTTGATCGATGGCGACTTCCTGACTTCGCACTCAGCTTAGAGGAGGGAGATCGAGTATTTAAGATACCATGCGGTCTCGAATTCTCACTTTCCTGTGGGAAGACCCTTGTAGAACTTCCCTTGGAGTTTGTCGTTGATCACTAAGCCATGTGGTACAACGACAAAAGAAGAAAATATGTATAAGCAATTTATAATGAAAAACTTACTTAGACTGTAAATTTTGAGCCTTTCGTTTAAATTCCCATGGTTTTTCACATTAAGTTGATCAATCAGAGGTTATGCAACGGTCTTGTGGGTCCTATCTAATCTAACCGATCAAAGGTGATAAAATGGTATTTTTTTGTGAAAGATTATAGCAACATTTCATAACAACACTACCAAGGAGAAAGCAAAAGAAAGAGTAAAAGGCCCTGTTGAAAAATGGAAAGGCAGTGATAAAAACCTTCGAAACTGGCCTAAAATAAAATGGCCGATCTACATCATAAATCGCTGAAAATAAAAAATAATGCAATTTAAAGCTTCCTGTTGAGGATTTAGTGTATATAGACCACTTGCATCGAAAAATGCCATTTTCTCAACAGGCCCTAAAAGTAAAAATAAATCAGGAATTGTTATTTTTCGACGGCAAAATCTTTGCACTCATTTTCGATTTCTCGTCAGCATTGGCACAACGGAGGAATAAAGGCAAAATCGATCGATACAGCCATACCACCGAAACCCCTAGCCTTAGAGAAAGCCCGGTTCTCTCCCGCACCTACCGGATCAACTAAACTTGTAAACGCTGGTACTAGAACAACCGTCTACCACTTCCTTGCGGATGAGCCGCTCGTTGTTAAGTCAATCCCCAACTTAACGGGGGAATACCTTTTTTCTTTTTTTTGTTAAAGCTTTTTTTCATCTTGGTCATAGTTAATGATGTTCAGGTAACCGATCATCATTGCGTGCGTACGCGTTCACAGGGGACGACGGAATAAATCAATTTGTGCGATTCGTTGATCAACGACAAGCTCTAAGAGAGGTTATAAAACGGTCTTACTTCTAGGGCTTCCTTCTCTTTCTATATGAAATAAAAATCAAAAGATGCTAAGATATTGTTTAAATTTAAACTATCTGATATAATATTAAATGGTATTTTTTATTAATGAAAGGATGATTTATGCTTGCTACACCTACTAGTGTATTCCCTTCCGTTGAGGCGTGGGGATTTTGGCCAAGAACAGGAATACAGCTTGGAGTTTGTTTTGGCGCTTTCATATTGGAAGCGGTTACAAAATATTGCGTAGCACGCGCCTTGAATGGGACGCTAAGTGAATGTCATGCTAAAATGATTGGTGATGTTGTGGGAGCCATCGCCTTCACAGCCTTCATCGTTGCGATGTTCACCCTTTGCCAATTCAGCTTAGCAATGATCTTGGTGATAGCCACTGTACTGGTCTTCATCAAATGCCTACCCCCGTTGTCTGACTTACGTTTTTGGAACGATCCACCTACGTCCTGCCCCCTACCTGGTTCTCGAAGAAAAAAAGAAGGGGAAGTGGTTCCTGTTTGTAAGAGACTCGATGGGCGGGTAGCACCAGTCGAAACAAGCGAACCTACAAGCGAACCTAAAGGAGTAGAAGGGGTATACGCCTTGAAAGGGACAGATGAATTCGAGGCTAAGTTAGGAGAATGCGGAGCGAAGAGTTTGATAAGGATCACCTCGGACGAGGAGAGTGTTTTTCATGCTTTGGGAGTAGAAGACTTTCTTCGAAGAAAGGCAGGGAGTCAGGAGGAGAGGGGGATGACACAAGAAGATTGCAGGACACATACAAAAGAGTTCGCCATGGATGTACACGATGACGCATCGACTGCTCTAGAGGGTCTTGTAAAAAATATGACTCCGACCCAATTTATCAGTGCTCTTAAGAAAATAGGTGAACAAACGGGTGCAAAAATGGACATACCCGAGGAAGGGGGAGTTGAATTAGAAAATAATGAGGAGACGTTTGTATCTAGTGGAAAGGTGGTTATGTCATGCGAGACGCTGGTGGGGCGGTTGCTGGAGGTAGCCGATGAGTTAAATTCCAGAGACGATCGTAAATTCATACTACCTCGGTTGAATGACAGCGATAGGGTAACATACCAACATCAATTCTGTTTTTACGCAGAAGAGAATCATATCGATAAATTGTGCGAGACCTACAAAACATTTGTAGCACAGAAAAATTTTGTGGAAGCAGAGGAGATGTCACTAGACTTCGTGAACACGTGCAGAAATACCGCGAGGGATTTGTGGAATTCATCAAACCCTACAACAAATTTTGCCCTTGTTAATCTTCGCAAGAAGGTTGAAGAGATTGTGCTAGAGAAGAGGGGTCAAGCAATGGAGAACGTTCTACGCTTGGAGCAGGCCCTACCTGTGCCCAACCATTTATGCTCATTATCACAAGTTTTTTGGCATGAGGAAAGATATGATTTTTTGCGTGAAACCTTTGCCTCTATGCTCGACTCTCGCAGAATGAGTCCGGAAGAATTCTTCCCCACTTTAGATCAACTATTGAAAATGGAGACGGAAGCGACGGTAAAGATTATGGAGAAGACCACAGATTTCAGTGAAGGAGCGATCATTGAAAAAGTGATCACCAACCTTTGCCAGCGACATAGGGAATATGTGAAAAAAGTTGTGTATAACCTGAAGATGTCAGCATTTCAGGGGATTTTAAAGAGTTGGACACGAGGAGAAGATGAGTGGAAGTACGACTTGCAATCATACATTAAATTGTGTTGCAAGGCGAAGCCCGTTCATCCGAATCTGGATCTACTGGTACTTCCTCAGATTATCGGTAAAACAGTTTATTGTCTCACCCGCCTCCGTGGAGATGAAAATGGAGCGCGCTATGTGTGGCACCAATACACCAAGAATGGTCAAATAGAATCTATCGACGTTGACCAGGAGTTGGAGCAGCGCATCAAAGAGCGTGGCGAAGGTTTCCTATGTCAGTGCGAAGGGGCGGCACACTTTGATTATGCGGCAGTAGCAGAGGCATCAGAAGTTTGCGCTTTGCCGGATGATGCGGAGGTAGGGGCATCAGAAGTTTGCGCTTTGCCGGATGATGGGGAGATGACCGTAAGATAGGGGTCTCTAATGTCTTTTGCTCCGCCGAGTGGCTCTTATGCCGTTCTTAAACTTTTTTGGAGATCGCGGTCCCGGAGTCCCCTTCCTTCTCCGAGGGGAAGGATAGTGGTGCGGGGTTGAGCTCTCCCCGCTTAGATGGGTTTTTGTGTTCCCCTTTTCTTCCGATGTCATGCACTACTTTGATAGACAAACTCCCCATAACCTCTGCGTCTCCATTTCTCGCTTTACCCGGTTGTATCACAAGGTCGCTGCGCAATCTCTGGTTTAAAGCCATTGCATCACCCCCAATTGGTTGATTTTTGATGTGAATCAGGGGAATTCGAAAGGGAGATCTACAATTTTGTAATCGTTATAAGCTTTTTATTACAAATGACTTAGATCTCCCTTTTCTGTTTCCGTCTAGTTAAGTGGTCGATGATAAGCTCCAATAGAAATTGGACCACGGTCTTGATTTATCGGCTTGATGTGAAAAACTAGGGGAATTCAGATGAAGAACTCAACATTTACAATCATCACAATATTTTCATCGAAAATGACCTAGAATAAGACCGTTGTATAACTTTTGATTTGTCGGTTTAGTGTGAAAAACTAAGGAAGTGTAGGTGGGAAACTCAACATTGATGGTCATTATAAGATTTTCATGTCGAATAGGTTAAATATATTCTCTCTTTTAAGATCGTTGCATAATTTTCCTTAGAACCTGTCGTTGATCACCAGGCTATGTGGCACAACGAAAATAGAAAAGAGGACAATATGTATAAGAAATTTATAATGAAAAACTTATTTATACTGTAAATTTTGAGCCCTTCGCTTGAATTTTCATGGTTTTTCACATTAAGTTTGGTCAATCAGAGGCTATGCAACGGTCTTAGACTGTGTAACACAGCGGAAATAGAAAAAGAGGAAATATGTTACAAATCATTTGTAATGAACATCTTAAGATGATTACAAATCTCGAATTTCTTACTCGAATTCTTATGGTTTTTCACATAAAGTCAACTAGCCAGAGGTTATACAACGGTCTTTCTATTTCTATCGTGTTAAAATGATTCGGTGATATCGTGAGCACCATCGCCTGTACGTCCCTCTCCGTCACGATGCTTGCCTTTTTCCAATATGGCTTAGCAGCGCGATCTTGGTGACGGCCATTGTGTTAGTCATCACCCAATGCCTACCCTAAGACCGTTGTATAACTTCCCTTGGAGTGTGTCGTTGACTACCAAACTGTGTAACACAGCGGGAATAGAAAAAGAGGGGAATATGTCCAAACCATTTGTAATGAATATCTTATGACGATTACAAATCTTGGATTTCTCACTCGAATTCTTGTGGTTTTTCACATAAAGTTGACCAACCAGAGGTTATGCAACGGCCTTGCCCTCGTTGTTTGCCTTACGTTTCTGGAACGATCCACCCACAGACACTACTCCTGAGACAGTTCCATCCACCATCCTTATGTGGACTCTTGAGACTGCTTTGTTCATTATCTGTGGTTAGAGAAAATGATGGAACGTTTAAATGTAGGTGAATTACAACAAAGGGGTTTGGCAACCTAAAGACCGTTGCATAACCTTTGGTTGGTTGACTTTATGTGAGAAACTATAAGAATTCGAGTGAGAAATCCGAGGTTTGTAATCGTCATAAGATATTCATTACAATTGATTTGGACATATTCCCTTTTTTTCTATTTCCGCTGTATTACCCAGCTTGGTAGTCAACAACGAACTTCAAGAGAAGTTGTGCAATGGTCTTAGTTTGTTAATCAGAGGTTATGCAACGGTCTTACCTATCGAAAAAATGACCGTTTTTGTGTCAAAACTTGAAAAGTTACTAATGCGATAAAAGTTTTTTGTTTTTGGGACAAATTATGACTAGATTTATGCTTGCCCTTGTCTTTGATTTGATTATTTTACCCCTGATTTTGTGTTTTTTACAAAATCAGGGCAGGGGGGACGGCTCAAACCTCTTGCAAAACTGTGTCATGTATACTAATCAATTGTTTGAAATTATGAACAAGAGCTTGCTTAAAGCCCTGAAACTGATTCTTGGCAATCCCTATGTAACGTCCTTTCTTACTTTGTTTAGAAAACACCCTCTCGTAAGGCATCCTCTGTTTTGAAATCAGTCGGTCTCTCTCAAAATCTTTCTCTCTCATATTGTTTTTCAAAATTCACAATACGTAGCAACTTTCGATAAGGGTGATCTTTACACCTTAAATCATCAAAGGGTGTCTCAAACATATCTTGCTCCTGTTTTCGTATGGATTTGAGCATAGTCTTTGTACTCAATTGTTTATGAACGAATTGTACCTCTCAAATCCTTTTATTTTAAGTTGGTTTTGAAAAATTTTGTCGACATCTCCCATTTCTCAACAGGCCCTTGCATCACCCTCATTCTAAAGCATGTCGCCGATCACCGTGTGCAACTCAACAGGAATAGGAAAGGAGGGAATTCATCTAACTCATTTGTAATAAACATCTTAATAATAATTGCAAAATTTTGTGTCTCCCACTTGAATTCTCTTTATCACATCAAATCGACCAATCAGGGGTGTGCAGCGATCTTGTACCGGGTTTGCAGAAAAAAGGAGAGAGATTGATATAATGAAGCAAGGGGGAAGTCTATGGATCAACATCAGCTGTTGCATAGGATTGCGACTTTGGAATCATTATATGATCAGTTGCATGCCGAAATGCATGAATTAAATCAGTTGCTCATTGCTCTAGGGTTTGAGGAAGGGGTCAAAACTTTGAAGAGTGCGGCAAAGGAACTTCTTGAGAACCAAAGTGACTTTTTGCAAGAGGACGAATGAGTGTCTGTTAAGGTTGTTAACAGATCATTCTCAATCTTTACTCTCATAGGCACCTCCCCCTCCCAACTGGGTTCACACGCAACTTAAGACCATTGCATAACTTCCCTTATAGCTTGTCGTTGATCATCAAGCCATGTGGTACAACGAAAATAGAAAAGAGGAAAATATGTATAAACAATTTATAATGAACAGTTTGCTTGGACTGTAAAATTTTGGGTCCTTCGTTTGAATTCTCATGGTTTTTCACATTAAGTTGGTCAATCAGAGGTTATGTAACGGTCTTAACTTAAGACCGTTACATAACCTCTAACCGTCTGGTTTCATTCAGAAAAATCTAAGTATTTTTAAAAAATGAGCTCAAAGTTTAAGAATTTTTGGTCATTTTCGTGTACAAGACTCAAAGATCCGTCCATCGTTTCAGCAA
>Ga0209562_1000106_pt1 | contig 41571 bp, 28 predicted proteins | sample WorMetvacBELIZE2_FD_187399 | JGI IMG/M metagenome (GOLD analysis project Ga0209562, IMG submission 187399) | Marine gutless worms symbiont microbial communities from Max Planck institute for Marine Microbiology, Germany - Olavius vacuus BELIZE.2... | ecosystem: Host-associated > Annelida >... | reverse complement strand
CGGGCAAAAACTCTACCAAAAGCGGGAGTTTTCGTGGGGTGAAATCGAGGTTATCGCTTTGATTTATATGAGTGGAAGTGGTTTTGCAGGGGTGACTAAATACAAGTTGGCGTAGAACAGAAAACTGCTGACGATTGAAAAAGCGCAACCTGGCGCCGTACGGAACAGAAAAAAGCAAGACTGCCCACTCGGCGGTATTACCATTCCCGCCCCTCGGGGCATAGCGCAGCCTGGTAGCGCACCTGCTTTGGGAGCAGGGGGTCGCAGGTTCAAATCCTGCTGCCCCGACCATAAAGGAACAACTCATTCGGGATATAGCGCAGCCTGGTAGCGCACCTGCTTCGGGAGCAGGGGGTCGCAGGTTCAAATCCTGCTATCCCGACCATTTCCAAAAAATTCAGGGGAAGATGCAATGCCCCTACTGTACAACCATCCGCACACTGGCAAGGCAAAGAGAGGCATGTTTACTGAGACGGCAAATTTCTCTTGGTAGAAGCAATGACCCACGAAACCGGATTTTCCATGCATCCAGCTAGGGCACAATAGCCTCGTCCGGCCCAGTAGCTCAACTGGATAGAGCATCGGCCTTCTAAGCCGAGGGTTGCAGGTTCGAGCCCTGCCTGGGTCGCCAGTTTTCCTCCGTTCACCTGCCTCCGTGAAATGTGCATAACCCCCTTTATCAAATAAACAAAACGCTTCGCTGTTACATATTCACTAGCCAGGTGGTTTTCGTGTGGAGAAGCGCATGAACGGCTTTTCCACCCTGATGTGGTGGTTGCTGTGGCTGATCGGGCGGCTGCCGCTTCCCCTGCTCTACTCCTTTGGCTCGCTCTATGGGCGGGCACAGTTGCTGCTCAACACCAAAATCTGTCGGGTGGCGCGCATCAACCTGGAGCGTTGCTTTTGCGAACGTACTGCCGAACAACTCCGCATCATGCTGAGGAATTTTCTGATCGAACGCGGGCGCGAACTGGCTATTACCCCGGCGGTGCTCACCCGCCAGGTCGATTCGCTACGACGCATGATTACCAGCGTGGAAGGCGGCGTTGCCCTGTGCGAAGCCATGGCCGCCGGGCCGGTGGTGTTGCTGAATGCGCACATTGGCGCCCTGCTGCTGGGTGGCTGCATGCGCGAATTTTCCGCTACTTGGTTTTCGCAACAGCAAAAGGGGTTATTTGAACCGATTCTCGACAGACGACGCAACAGTCTCGCCATTCGCGGCTATGTGTACACCGACACCACCGGTGTGCGCAAGGCGCTGGGTGAGTTGAAAAACGGCGGTTGCGTCGGCGTGTTTTGCGATCAGGATCCCGACAGGCGCTCAGGCAGGGTGCTGGCGAGCTTCTTCGGCGCGCCTGCCTATACCTCCACCCTTCCCGTAAAACTCATCCAAGCCGGCGGGGCCAGGGCATTTTTCTACCTGTGCATTCGCCACCCGGACGCAACCCATTACAGCCTGCATATCATCCCGGTTAATCAACAGGTCGAGCAACGGGATCGCCAGCCGGATAACACCGCTGCCGCTCAGGCGCTTAACGATCAACTCGAAGCAATCATCCGCCGACATCCCAACCATTTTGACTGGAGTTACGAGCGTTTCCGCCGCGCCAACAAGGGCATGTACAAACCGGCAAAAAAACGAGCATGTCACTGATTTATAAAGACTTTAACCGAAATCCTAACGCTTGGGTTCAAGCAGGCTGACCAACCGTCGGCTCAACTGTTTGCTTTTATTGCCGGGTCTGTATATACTCCCGCCCGGTGTTTGAAAAACCGCGTGAGAGCTCGCCTTCGCAATCGCACAGGCCACACCGAAGACGCAATTTTCCCGAAAACGATCAGGTACACGGAGCGCGGTTTGTAACCAACCCTGGAGAGTGATGCGCGGGGAGGCTCTGGACCATCAGGCTCTTGAGCCGTTGAATCTTCCTCCGCATCCGCCGAAGGAGTAGCCGACTGGTTTTTTCCGTTGGCGACACTCTCAGGCAGATGGACAGGCGGGCCTTGAATCCAGCAAGGAGCCGCGCATGTCCTCTCCCCAACTGCTTTCCACTCCACTCTTTCCTGCGCACCAGACTGCCGGCGCGGTTTTTATTGATTTCGCGGGCTGGAGCATGCCCCTGCGCTATGGTTCGCAAACAGCAGAACACCTTGCGGTGCGCGAGCGCGCCGGGTTGTTTGATGTTTCCCACATGCTTGCGGTAGATATTCGCGGCGCGGATGCGCGCAGGCTGGCGCGGCGTGTGCTGAGCAACGATATCAACCGAGTAATCAGGCCAGGCGGCGCCGTCTACGGTTGCATGCTCAATCCCCAGGGCGGAGTGGTGGATGACGCCATCTGGTGGGTATTCAATGAGCGCCACCAGCTGGTGGTGCTCAACGCCGCCTGTCGCGAAAGCGACCTTGCCTGGCTCGGTCAACAGGCCGAAGGCATGCGCGTTTCCATCACGCCACGCGCCCGACATGGATTGCTCGCCCTGCAAGGTCCGCATGCATGCGATCTGCTCGCAAGCGCCCTGCCCCGATACGCCTTGAACGAACTGGCGCCTATGCAGGCCCGGATGGAAGGCGAGGCGGTGATTTCGCGTAGCGGCTATACGGGCGAAGACGGGGTGGAGCTCATTCTGCCCGAAGACCAGCTCACGCACGCCTGGCGTACGCTGCTTGCCGCCCAAGCCGTCCCTTGCGGCCTGGGCGCGCGCGACAGCCTGCGTCTTGAAGCCGGGATGATGCTCTATGGCAACGAACTCACACCACAGATCAGCCCGCTGGAAGCCGGTATAGGATGGTGCGTGGACATCAGCGATCCAGAGCGCAATTTCATCGGTCGCTCCGCGCTCGAAGCACAACGTGCAAGCGGGAAACAACGCCGCCTGGTTGGGCTGGTGCTGAAAAAGGGCGTTCTGCGCGCTGGCTGCACAGTACACGCACCTAGCGGCGAGCAGGTGGGCATTGTCACCAGCGGCGGCTATTCGCCATTCCTCAAGGCGTCTATTGCGCTGGCGCTGCTGAACGCGCAGGCCGATACGGGGGGCGAACTTGCGGTCACCATCCGTTCCGGCATGCACTCGGTGCAGGTTGTCTCTCCGCCATTTGTGCGCAAAGGCAAAATACTTGTTTAACTATTCATCTAGGAGCCTTTATGTCGCTAGTACCCCACAACCTCTATTACACCGAAAGCCACGAATGGCTGAGGATCGAAGACAACCTGGTCACCATTGGGATCACCGACCATGCCCAGAACGAGCTGGGCGACCTTGTCTATGTGCAACTGCCCGAAACCGGTGAAAGTTTTGATGCGGGCGATGACATGGCGGTGGTCGAATCGGTCAAGGCGGCCTCTGATCTGATTGCGCCGCTTTCCGGTACGGTCGTGGAAACCAACGACCAACTCGCCGATTCCCCCCAGCTAATCAATGAAGAACCCTACGAAACCTGGCTGGTAAAGCTTGAAATAGACCCGGAAATCGACCTTGAGGACCTCCTCACCCCGGAACAGTATGAGGCGCGAATCTAGTCGCATATCCAGGCATATTCAAACAAGATCACTCATGACCGACTTCGACGCCCCCCTGACGAAACTGCAGGGAAATGACGACTTTATCCAGCGCCACATAGGCCCGGACGAAGAGGAACGCCGCCGAATGCTCACCCTGCTGGGGATGAATGATCTGGACCAGCTTGCGGCGACGGCCCTGCCCACCGACCTGCTCGACGCTACTCCCCTGCCCCTGCCGGGTCCGGTTGACGAACACCAGGCGTTGGCCGAACTCGCCGGCCTGGCCTCGGCCAATCAGCGCCTGGTGTGCATGTACGGCTGCGGCTATCACCCCACCAACCTGCCGGCGGTGCTGCAACGCAATCTGCTGGAAAATCCGGACTGGTACACCGCCTACACCCCCTACCAAGCGGAAATATCCCAGGGAAGGCTGGAGCTGCTGCTCAATTTTCAGCAGATGGTGATTGAACTGACCGGCCTGCCGGTAGCCGGCGCTTCACTGCTCGACGAAGCCACCGCTGCGGCCGAGGCAATCGGCATGGCGTACGCAATTGGTAAAAACAAGTCCAGCCGCATATTCGTTCACCAGCGACTGCACCCCCAAACTCTCGAGCTCTTGCGCACCCGTTGTGAACCGCTGGGTTTCGAACTCGTCGCCTTTGACCGGCAACTGCCGGAAGGCGACGCTTTCGCCATGCTGCTGCAATACCCGGACACGTGCGGCAAACTCGGCGACCCGGCCCGCCTTGCCGATGATGCGCGCGCGCGCGGCGCGTTGCCCATTGCCTTGACCGACCCGCTGGCGTTGCTGCTTCTGGCAAGCCCGGCTGAACTTGGCTTCGCCATAGCCGTGGGCAACAGCCAACGCTTAGGCGTGCCAATGGGATTCGGCGGTCCGCACGCCGCCTATCTGGCATGCGAGGAAAAGCTGAAGCGTGTGCTGCCTGGTCGCCTGATTGGTGTATCCAAAGACGCCGTCGGCAAACTCGCCCTGCGCATGGCATTGCAAACGCGGGAACAACACATCCGGCGCGAAAAGGCTACCAGCAACATCTGTACATCGCAGGTATTGCTCGCCAACCTGGCTGTGCTGTACACCATGCATCATGGTCGCGAGGGCATGCACCGCATCGCCCTGAGGACGCACCGCATGGCGCGTTTGCTGGCCGACGCCGCCCAGGCAACCGGTTGGACTCCCGTCAATGCCAGCTATTTCGATACCCTGTGTTTTGCCCCCGGTAAAGACAAGGCCAGGGCGGTGGCCGACGAACTGCTCAAGCAAGGCGTGCTCGCGCGGGTCGAGCAAGACCAACTGCTGCTCAGTTGCCATGAAAACACCTGCCTCAATCATCTGGAAAAAATCATCCACGCCTTCGGCGGTGAGTCGCCTGATTGGCGGATACTGGATGCGAAACTTGGCAATAGCCCTATCCCACCCACTCTGACGCGCTGCCAAGCCCCACTCGCGCACCCGATTTTCCGCCGGTACCGCAACGAAACCGCCATGATGCGCTACCTGAAGCGCCTGCAGGATAAGGACCTGACCCTCACCCACAGCATGATCCCGCTAGGCTCCTGCACCATGAAACTCAACGCCGCCTGCGAACTGCAAGCCCTGAGCTGGCCGCAATTCGGCGATATCCACCCATTCGCCCCGGCGCAAACGACAGCTGGCTACCACAGGCTGCTTGCCGATTTTGAACGCATGCTCTGCGCCATCTCGGGCTTCGCCGCCGTCAACCTGCAACCCAATTCCGGCGCACAGGGCGAATACGCCGGGTTGCTCGCCATACGGCGTTATCACCAGGCACGCGGCGACGTCAAACGCAATATCTGCCTCATCCCCTCCTCCGCCCACGGCACCAACCCGGCCAGCGCTGTGATGGCGGGGATGAAAGTCAAGGTAATAGCCTGCGACCAGGCCGGAAATGTCGACCTCAACGACCTGCGCGCTAAACTTGCCGCCCACACCGAGCAACTCGGCGCGCTGATGATCACCTATCCGTCCACCCACGGCGTTTACGAACAGGCGATCCGCGAAATCTGCGAGCTGGTACACCAGCATGGCGGCATGGTGTATATGGATGGCGCCAATGCCAACGCGCTTATCGGCTTGGCGCGCCCGCCCGACCTGGGCGCTGATGTGATGCACTTCAACCTGCACAAAACCTTTTGCGTGCCCCACGGCGGCGGCGGGCCGGGGGCAGGTCCGATCGGGCTGGTGGCTGCCCTTGCACCCTTTGCACCAGGTCACCCGAATATAAACGGCGAAAGGCCGGTGTCGGCTGCGCCCTACGGCAGCGCCTTGATTCATACAATCAGCTGGGCCTATATCCGCATGATGGGCGCGCAAGGGCTGACGTTGGCGAGCAAGACCGCCCTGCTCAACGCCAATTACATGGCGCTCCGTCTGGGCGAACACTACCCCTTGCTCTATACAGGCAAAAACAGGCTGGTCGCGCACGAATGCATCATCGACATTCGCCCCATCAGAGCGGCTTGCGGCGTAAGCGAGGAAGACATAGCCAAGCGACTGATGGACTATGGCTTTCACGCTCCCACTATGTCCTTTCCCGTGGCGGGAACGCTGATGATCGAGCCGACCGAAAGCGAATCCCTTCAGGAAATCGAACGCTTCTGCGAGGCGATGATCGTCATCCGTGAGGAAATCCGCCAAGTGGAGCAAGGCGTTTGGCCGTTAGACGACAACCCGCTATGCAACGCCCCGCACACCATGGATGCCCTCAGCGGCGAATGGCCGCATCCCTACAGTCGTAAACAGGCATGCTTTCCTCTGCCTTGGCTGGAGCAACGCAAGTTCTGGCCGAGCGTTGGAAGAGTGGATAATGTATACGGCGACAGACACTTGGTCTGTTCACGCACGGGGTTGGACGCCGACGCCAGCCAAATCAATCACACAAATCAAGGCGTCAACGAGGAACAGCCTTTCGGCGCTATCCGCCATGGACAGCACAAAGAAACGGCATAATGCCCGAAACTGAAAACATGGAGTAAAACCGTGAAGCGCCTCATTCTGGTCCGCCACGCCAAATCAAGTTGGGATAACCCCGGCCTGAAGGATTTTGACCGACCACTCTCCCAGCGGGGGCTGGCGGACGCCGCCCTGATGGGAGGCAAAATCACACTCCGGCCAAACCATGTGCTTTCAAGCAGCGCCGAGCGCACACGCCAGACCGTGGAGCTGCTGCTTGAGGAAATGGGGATGAACCCGGATGCGGTGGAATTCAGCGACGCCCTCTACCACGCCAGTTGCCATCAGTTGTTGCAGAGCGTCACCCGTCTCAGAGACAACCACGACTGCGCCATGCTGGTTGCCCACAACCCCGGCGTGGCTGAGTTTATCGAAGAATTCACCAACATCCGCCCCGCCAGGGTTCCCACCTGCAGCGTGTTTACCCTCGGCTATCAGGTATCCAGTTGGGGAGATGTTGAACACACCCGGCCAGGCGAACAGGAGTTCCTGTTTCCCGGCATGTACCGGGATTGAGGTATAGCTCCTATCTTTCTCTCGAAAACTTTACGCTTTATTCAAACGCAAGCATACTTGGGTGACTGATCCGCATCAGCCAGCGCTTGCGCCATGGCTTGGTGTCTTCTCCCCTGTCAACCACCCAGCCGCGCGCGACCACCCATTTGCCCGGCCAGCTTGAGGTATTGTGAAAGTGGGGCATGTCGTGATGGCGAATCATAAGGGTGAGCGCTCCGGCAAAGTCCACCCATAGGGCACGCCGTGAGGAGTGCACCGACTCAATCTCACCCTCAGCCAGAATAAAACCGCTCGGCTGAACCAGGTCAAAATCCGCAGTGGCTTTGGGTGCAAAAAAAATGCTTCCCCATACGCCCCGTCGTATCGCTCGCGCTTCACTTTCCGCCGTAAAATAGCAATGGGTGAAGCGCAGATTGGGCGAGATCGCCACCGCAAAGCCAAATCCCTCCCGCAGCATAGTGCTGGTGATATTGACGCCTTGCGGCGTAAACGGATGGGCAAGCAAGCGACCATACTTGTCTTCGCGCTCCGCGTCATCAAGCAACACCAGACCGCCAGCCGTCAACTCCTGAAGTCGCGCCTGCGCTGCACCGGCATAAGGTTGGGCCGGCGATGCGCCAAAGCGACTGGTCGAATCGCGCGCCGGTTCCGGAGCGTTTATGCCGACAAGGCGCAAGCGTTCACCGCCCGCAAGCTCAAGTGTATCGCCGTCAAACACCCGAACCGTTTCAACCCTGCGGCCCTGCGCCGGCAAGGCCCTGCCCTCGCAACCTTCAGCCGCAAACGCTTGATCCCACAAACAGGGCAGGCAGACAAGGCAGAATGCGAGCAAGATGTTGTTACACATGCTGATGAATCACCCAACCGGTTGCATTGCCGGAAGCAAACCGGTGTTTGTCTTCAGGAGCTGGGAGCGCCGGCAGAAAGGAACCTATCAAGAGTGAAAGTCGAACACAATCGGCTATTCACCGCAATAGAGGGCGCCTCCGGTGCTGGTAAAACACCAGCGCTGTTTGTCGGCGAACAGGCCACTAATATTGCGTATGGGCTGGCTGGCGGTTTGCATGCCCACTTCAAACCAGTCGAGCGACAGGCTGACAGCCGGGTTGTCGTCAAACGCCAACCAGGCTCCAAGGGTTTCGCCAACCCGGGTGATCGCCATGGAATCTGGGTATGCTCCAAGCGTAAGCGTCTGCGGCGGGTGATTGAAGATTGATTCCTCCCAGTAGTGGAGATTTTCACCCTGAATCGCCGCCAACGCCGGCAGGTTGTCGCCGGGCAGGCGGATATCGTCTCCTTCAAGCAACCTGGTGGGCGCCACGCGTGTCGCGCCTTCCCTTCCCCAGCAAACCAGGTCTGCGCCCGTGGCGCATACGGCATGTGAACCTACAAAAGCGACCCTGGTGATATCACGCAGCGGTTCCTGACCATCGAGTATCTGTGTACGCGGCTGGATTGGATGGTCGCCCGTGGCGCCAAACTGTGCATTGCCAGGCATTTCGCCCCAGCAATAGAGATGGCGTTCGTCGCCTTCAATGGCGCAGATGGCAGGATAGTCAGCGGCGAGAAACAGGCGCCTGGCCGGATAGGGGAAAGGCGTGGCGTCAAAGGGTTCGCCCCTGGGCAAACCAGGCATGACGCCGCCATTGTTCTGTCCCCAGCACAGCCAGGTATCGGCAAGTTTGCCGCAGTTGATCGAATACCCGCTGACGAGTTGTGAAAAACCCGAAATGCTGCCGCCGCGCCTTCCGTCGGCCTGGGTGCAACTGGTAACCAGGCCACTGGTGGCGCATACCTGGTTGTGGGCAAAAAAAGCGGCGTCGTAAGTTGCATCTTCTATCAATCGTAGGCGAAGGGGGTCGCCGCAGGTAGCACAGGCCCTGCCCAGAATGTGCAGACTGTCGCGCACCAGATACTGATGCTGGTTGTTGTCGTAGAGCGAGAGGCGCACCCTGTCCGTTTGTCTGCCGCCTGAGGGAAGATCGGGCCTCAACGCCACCAGGGCGTGATCCAGTAGGCGCACGACCTGCAACTGCCGCCGGTCGAGGAGGTTGGCATGCTCATCCAACCAATCGAAGGTGAGTTGCAGTTGTTCCGCCTGGAGGTCGCGCGGCAGGTGGTTCACCGGCAGGATGAATTCCTCGCCCCAGGTTTCCACTACCGGCAGGTTGCCGAAACGCATCGCCGGAGGTTGGGGTTCTATCAGCCTTTCAAGCGATTTGGTGCATGCGTTGGCGGTGCACACCTTGAGTTGCAGGTGGTGGATGGCGGCTTCCTTCGGCTGTTCCGGCGCAAAATCAATGTGCAACAACTGGCGGTTTTGTTGCAGGGCGACCTCCCCCTGCTGATCGTTGTCGAGTTCGTCGCAAAGGGTTTGCGGTTCGACGCAGCTTATCCGCCAGTTGATGCGCGCCGAGTCGGACGGCATTTGCGCCATGCGCAGGTCAAGGGTAAGTCGCTCCGGTGTCAGCCAATCTGCTCGAAAATCGGCGTCCAGCTTGAGTTGAGCCGGCTCGGTTTGCCCGGTTGTTTCGGTTGACTCAGTGGCTGCGGCGTTGAGCGCATGGTATCCGGCTGGTTGCGTCAAGGAGGTGGTTTGCTGATCGGAGAAGTTGGAACAGCCAAGCTGTTTATTGCAGGCGCGCACCTTGTAGTAGGCCGGGGTATGGCTAGACGGCAGTGTCAGGTAGTCGTTGTAGATGCTGCCGCGCAAGGCTGCCGCGCTGCTGAATGCCGGGTACTCGTCGCCTATGGAGCGCGAGACCTCGTAGTAGGTGGCGAGGGGGATGTCGTTCCACGCCAATCGGACCCTGGAGCCGTCTATCGTTGGTTGGTGGATGACCGGGGTTTCAAGTGGATGAATGTGTAGGCCAATGGCGACCAGGTTGCTGCGCTCGCTACAGTTGCCGTTTGGATCGCACGATTGCAGATAAAAAGCATAGCGCGACCCGGGCTTGAGCCCGGTTGCCTGGTGGCTGGTGGTGAAAAGTTCGGTGGCGATGGGAGCAAAAGCCGTGGGCATGGTGCTGTCGAGCGTTGTGGCGTAGAGGTTGTAGGCGTAGCCGTTTTCCGATGCCTGCCAGGTGATTGTGAACTCGCCGTCCGTCTCAATCACCGGGTTGTCCGGCTGGATGGCCAGCGGGGGGGTGAGTTCCAGAAATTCGCGTCCCTTGATGCGCAGCTTGCCAAGCTGATCGCACTCGCTTTCGCCGCAGCCTTGCAGGGTGTAGTCGTAAACCTCATTCGGCCTCGTTGATCTGTCCTGGTAGCTGGTTTGCTCACCTGGCGCCTGGAACTCGACCAGCAACGAGGTGTCCTTCAGCTCGAGATCGGTACGGGTAATGCGAAAGTCCCGGTAGGCGGGCTGGTCGTCGAGTTGCCAGGTGAGGGTAGTGACATAACCGTAGTTGGTTGCCTTGAAGCTGTCCGAGCTGTCGGTATAGTCAACCGAATTGTAAGCATCGATCGATTCGTTGACATCCATCGTACGATCACGTAAGTCGCACGCAGTGGAAAACAGAAGGATTGACAGAAAAAGAGAAAACCTGAACAACAACAGCGGCGCTCCAGTGCGTGAACAAAAAGAGGCTTGTTGTTGGTACCCGCCCGAGTGTGTGGCTGTTGGATAACAGGCAGGATTGATGTCATGGAAGTATAAGCTTTTCACAAGCTGTTATTCAGCTCTGTACAGACCTTTCGTATCAAAAGCCGACTTGGGCGCGGCAAGGTGCCAGCGCACGAACAACCACAACAGCAGCCCGAGCAACAGGATGCTCACCCCATAGCCAAACACCAGTCGCCACAAACTGCGCACGGCCGGGACGGAGAAACTGGTTTGCAGTACCGAGCTGTTGGCGCGTACCTGGTTGACCTCAAGCGGCAATTCAAGCATACCGTCTTTGTAACCCGCCCTGCTGAAGCCCAATGTGATCTCCTGCAGGTCTGGCGAGACTATGGCCACCGGTCGCCAGTGTTGATCGCTACGACGCAGGTTTTGCGGCAAGCTGAGTACCAGCATGTTGGGAGCAACCGCCACTCGTTCGCCGCGGTAGACAAAGGGATAGGCGCGCAGCAGCAGGTCAACTGCGGCGTTGCCCTGTTCCAGCAATTCAATCTGCCCGGGTAGCAGATCCCTGTTTTGCAGACGCAGTTCCTCAATGGCGGCGTTGGGTCGCAGACGCAGGTTCACCGGGTTGGTGTCCGCGCGTTGATCCTGGTCGAATTGCAATTGCACCAACTCCTCGGTCAGGGTGGGTATGCCGCGCAGTATCTGCTTCAGGTCTCGGATCAGGGAGGGGTTGACCGGGGCGGTAAAATCGGATGGAGACGCGGCTATGTCGGCAAACAATAATCCCAGGCGCTCAGGGTCGAAGCGCAATTGCTCGTTGGCGTCGTTGAGCGCGGCAAAAATAAAGCCCAGCAGCACTTCCTCAAGCCTTTCCTGATCCAGGTCAAGCTGCACCGGAGGGGCGTTCTCGGGCGGAACATAGTTGGGGATGCGCAGCCGAAAGGTCTGGTCGTTGTTTTGCGCTATCGCCTGTCCGTTTTCGCCGTCGCGGCGACGGGCGAATTCGCCAAGCAATTCGTTCAAAAGGTCACCCTGCCGAGCGGCGTTCTCACCCCCCTGCTCACTTTCCTGATCCGGGCCGCCCTCGAGCGATTCGACCGGCAACAGGCTGTCGCTTTCCAGCGACTCAAATTGCGCGAGATCGGCCAGGTCCGCGCCTTCCGGGAGTGGTTGATTGTTGTCGATTGATCCGCTTTTGCCCGCACTGCTGCTCAGCCCTTCCTCTCCCTGTTTCAACAGTTCGGCAAGCTTGTCCTCGCCTTCACTGTCGCCGCCCTCCGGTCGGGCGGGAGTCGCCTTTTCGCCCAGAAAGTGCCAGTGATTGAGCGGGGCGCCGTATTCGCGCAGGGTGGATATGGCAAGATAGAACATGCCTATGCCGTAAATGTCGACACGGACATTGTTGAGCTGGTCGTTGGAAAGCCCGCGCAGATAGACATCCAGTAGGTTGTTGTCTTGCAGCAGTTGCTTGCGGTTAAGCTTGATGGGCGGATTGAACACCGCCATGTACTCGTCGTGAATCTCGATGATCGGGTAGAGGTTGGGATTGCAATCGTGGGGTATAGCGCAGCTGGAATAATCGTGCAGATAAGCAGGGCGGCTGTTGGGCAGCGCATCGAGCACCACCGAGTCGGCAAGCTCACGCGCCATCATCACGCTCAGGTCGACAGTCTGCTCGAGCTGGGTTTCGGCCTGTTGCTGTTTGATGCTGACCATCAGCAGAATCAGGATCAGTAATACCGCGACGCTATTGGCGAGAATATCGGCAAGCGCCACACCGCTGGCGCTGAAGTGGGTATTGGAAAACCGGTGCATCATTGTTGTTGTTTGTTCACCGCACCCTTCACCGCGCGCTTGATCTCGACGGGTATGTCCTTGAGCTTGACTGCGTTGAGCAAATCGCGGTTGGCGATGATCCAGCCGATGCTCAGCCGCCGACCGGAAAAACTGTAGTAGAGGCAGTTGCGCGCAATCGCCATGGTCTCCACCGCTTGCTCAACTATGGCGAAGATGATCTGCTTGATCTCCGGGCCGCCGTACAACCGCTCGGCGTAACGCAGGAACGGCCCCCCCGGCGCACAGAGTTGGCTTTTCGGAACCGACTCGTTTGTTTCAAGTATTTGCACCCGGTCTGGAAAGATAATGACCACAAACCCTTCGGACTGGTTTTCCCAGCTGACCTTGTAACTTTGCTCGTCCGCCGCCTCGGTTTCGAGCATGGCGTAGATTTCGGTGTTGGTCACCACATTGATCAGAATGAAGAGAATCAACAGCAATGCAAAAGAGCCGCCGAATATCTCCACCATGGGCGCGTTGATGCCGTCGCTTATCTCGCGCTCTCTGGCGTTACGACGACGGGATAGTTTGAACATGAAGCGGGCGTTATCAGAGCGTCAGGCGTAGTTCCTGCTCAAGCTCGTGCAGTCGGCGTTCCTGCCAGCGTTGCAACAGCGACTGTAAAAGCATCAACACCACCGAAAGGGTAAGCGAGATTAGCGTGGTGTCGAAGGCGATGCCAAGAGGGGCAAAGGCTTCACCAAGCGCGCCGCTGAAACCCGAATCGTTGGATTTGATGATTTCGGCAATGCTTTCGGAGGCCAGCGAAATACCCAACACCGTACCAAGAAAACCAAGTATGGGTATGGCCCAATTGATATAGCGCGGCAGGGTGAAGAAGTAGTTCACCTTGTTCCAGATGTCGTCCATAAAGTGTTGCAATTGCTCTTGTTTGCCTTCGCGCCCGCGTGTTCTGGTTTCGCCACAAAGCTGCGCAAAGGCGCGACACACCAGGCTGGTTTCCTCGCGTTCCTTGAGCCCGGCAACGGCAAGTTGTCTGCTTTCGCTTCTCACCTGCACATAGTTGCCCGCAAGCAGGTACACCCCCCAGAAGAACATCCCGATGGTGAGAAAAGGAATCAACCCACGCTCAAGCAGTTTAGTTTGCAGCACGGCAATCATCTGGTAGGCGTCGCCAAGGGCGGCAAGCAAGGTAAGGAGCATGCCGCTGGTGACAAGCGCCAACGCCAGCAACAGGCCGGTGGAAGGGCCGCCGTACACCCGGTGCAGCAGATCGTTGACAGTGCTTAGGGTCTGGTCGCGCATGCGGCTAAACGCAAGCAATTGCGAATTGGCGCACAACCCCAAGGCGCACACCAGAGTAATCAGCTGGTTGAGCGCCAGATCGTCGCTGCCGCGCGTCAACACCAGATAGAGCACCAGGTAGATGATGCACACCAGCAACACAATGGCCCAGGTGTTGAAGGTAAGCAGGGTCTTTCCTGAAAAAAGACCAGGGCGCGCCAGCGCCAGGAGGCTTGGCAACGCCAGAATCAGGCCGACGAATGCACCCAATGGAAGCAGGCCTTCGTCCAGGTTGTAAACAAAGCTGGAAGCGGTAAACAGAAGTAGCAGCGCGTTGGTAGCCAATACCGGTTTGTTCGTGGTAGCCTCGGGAGAGGCATGCAGGGTTGTGGTCATGGGTTGCAAGTTGATTGAAGCGGGAAGTCATGAATATTCGTCAACCTGCTGCGGCAGGTTACGGTCGCGTAGTCTATTGCGCGTTGCGCCGACCGGGGCAGGCGTTTTTTATGTTGCTCCATTGCATTAAAATTGTGTTAATCCCTTAAGCACAAAGGAAAAGTGCTATTCGGCCGTGAAGCGGCCTTTAAGCGCGGCAAGCACCTGGCCGCGCACGCCAGGTATGTCTTCTTCAGCATTTATGCACCGAATGCGTTGTGGGTATTTGGATGCGAGCGCTGCATAGCCCTGTCGAACGCGTGCAAAGAAATCGTTGCCCAGGGTTTCAAAGCGGTCGCCCGGGGTATTCCAATTGGCGTGCTGATCCGCTTCAAATCCCGGCAGGTTGTCCGGCCTGCGTTTACCCACTCGCTTACGACTTGTGGCGATTCCCAGATCAAACCAGAGAGTGAGGTCGGGTGTAATGCCGCCGAGCAGTTGTGCATGCACCCGATTGATAAAACCAGAATCCACGCCTCGACCGTATCCTTGGTAGGCGACGCTTGAATCGGCAAATCGATCCAGCACCACCCATTTACCGCTTTGCAATGCGGGTGCAATCACCCCTTCGAGGTGTTGTTTGCGAGCTGCGGCCATCAGCAGAAACTCGCTTTCCGGAGCAATGGTTTCCTCGCCAGGAGTGAGAAGCAGGTTGCGGATGTCTTCGGCGAGGGGGGTGCCGCCCGGTTCGCGGCTGGTCAAACACGCATGTCCATGTTCGCTTATCCAGTCGCGTATCAACGGCAGGCATGTGGATTTGCCCGATCCTTCTATACCCTCGAGTGTAATCAGTTTGCCGCGCTCGTTCATTGCGGGGTTGATCGGTAGTCTTTCACCCGCTTGAGTTGATAGCGCGCCACAGCCTGTAAGTGTTCTCGATAAGTGGTGCTGAAGTGGTGGCTGCCGTCGCCCTTGCCTACGAAATAGAGTATGCCTTTGTCGATGTATTCCTTATCCGGGTTGCACACGGCGGCAAGGCTGGCGCGACCGAAATTGCAGATGGGCGTAGGAGGCAGCCCATTGATGATGTAGGTGTTATAGGGCGTGGGGGTGGCGAGGTGTTTTCTGGTGATATTGCCACGGTAGGCGTCGCCAATTCCGTAGATAACCGTCGGGTCGGTTTGCAGGCGCATACCGCGCGCCAGACGATTGAGAAACACCGCCGCAATTTTGGGTCTTTCAGACGCCAGGCTGGTTTCTTTTTCGATGATTGATGCCAGCACCGCCCGCTGGTAAGGCGAGAGAGGCTGTTGCAGCGGCGGTAGTTGTGCGCAAGCAGTCGAGAGTTCTTCCTGCGCCGCCGCCAACCCGGCGCGAGCGCGCGCAAGAATGGTGCTGGCTTTTTCGCCGCGCGTAAAGAAATAGGTGTCGGCCAGAAACAGCCCTTCGGGATTGTCGCCCTCCTCTCCCAGCGCCCTGGCGAGGGCCGGATAATCGCTAAATCCCTTTATATGCGGCAGGTCGTATTCGATATGGGGATTGCTTGCCAGGCCTGGCAGCGCCTGGGCGAGGGTTTGGCCCTCGACCAGAATCCAGCGCCTTTGAATAGTGTTCCCCAAGCGTAACAACTCAAGCGCTTCGCGCAGGCTGAGCGGAGGTTCAAGCAGGTAATCGCCGCGTTGAATGCCGAAAGTGAGTTGGTGGTACCTGAGTTGCCATTGCAGCAACGCAGGATATGGCGGCGCATCTATCACCCCCTGCTCCGCAAAGCGGATGATGGTGGCGGCAATGCCATCGCCGCTTTGCACCCGGTATTCAAGCGCCCCATCCAGCGCCAGTTGGGTTTGGAAGTAGGCTTCGCCTTGACGAAGCAGATACCAGACGAATGCGCCCGCCGACACCGTGCTGACAAGCATCGCTACGATGACAATGCGCAGGCCATTCATCTGTAAGCGGCCTGAACCGGTTTCTCTTCCTGCCTGGATGGCGCAAGGCGCGCCGGCTCGGCTTGGATGCCCCCTACAAGCGGCGAAAAAAAGCCGCAAAGGGCGAGCCGAAGGCGAGTTGGACTGAACATAAGGCTATTATGTATGCGCTATCTTTTGAAACCACAGGGATTATTCCATGAGCAAGCAGCAAACTTCCGCATCCACCAGGAGTTTTGATAAATCACGCCTGCCCAGTCGTCATGTGTCCATAGGGCCGGAAAGCGCGCCGCACCGTTCCTACTATTACGCCATGGGCATGTCCGAGGAGGAGATCAACCAACCCTTTGTCGGCGTGGCGACCTGCTGGAACGAAGCTGCGCCGTGTAATATCGATCTGGCGCGTCAGGCGCAGGCGGTGAAAAAAGGAGTGAAATCCGCGCATGGAACGCCACGCGAGTTCACCACCATCACAGTGACCGACGGCATCGCCATGGGGCACGCGGGCATGAAAAGCTCGCTGGTAAGCCGCGATCTGATCACTGATTCGGTGGAGCTCACCATGCGCGGTCATTGCTACGATGGCCTGGTGGGGCTGGCGGGTTGCGACAAGTCGCTACCGGGAATGATGATGGCGATGGTGCGCCTGAATGTGCCCAGCGTGTTCATGTACGGCGGTTCAATTCTTCCCGGGCGCCTGCACGGTAGGGATATTACCGTGCAGGATGTGTTCGAGGCCGTGGGCGCGCACGCCAACGGGCGCATCAGCGCCGAGGAGTTGCATGCGATTGAATGCGCCGCCTGTCCGTCTTCCGGCTCCTGCGGCGGGCAATTCACCGCCAACACCATGGCCTGCGTTTCCGAAGCCATTGGCCTTGCGATCATCGGCTCGGCGGGTGCGCCCGCACCCTATGCAAGTCGCGACGCCTACGCCGAAGCCAGCGGCGAGCTGGTGATGCGCCTGATCAAACAACAACTGCGCCCGCGCGATATTGTCACCCGGGAATCGCTTGAAAACGCCGCGCGCGTTGTCGCCGCCACCGGAGGCAGCACCAACGCCGCGCTGCACCTGCCCGCCATCGCCCACGAGGCGGGAATATCCATGGATCTGTTTGATGTCGCGGCCATCTTCCGCGACACCCCCTACCTGGCGGACCTGAAACCAGCGGGGAAATATGTCGCCAAGGATCTGTTCGAAATTGGCGGCGTGGCGGTGGTGTTGCGCGCGCTGCTGGATGCGGGGTTGTTGCACGCCGAATGCATCACGGTAAGCGGCAAAACCCTGGGCGAGGAGTTGCAGCAATATCCCTTTCCCGGGGATCAGGAGATAGTCCGCCCGGTCGCCAGGCCCATCTCACCCACGGGAGGGGTCATCGGTCTTTCGGGCAACCTGGCGCCGGATGGGGGAATTATCAAGGTAGCCGGGTTAAGCATGCTCCACTTTCGTGGCCCGGCGCGAGTATTTGAGTGCGAGGAGGATTGCTTTGCCGCCGTTTCCAGGCGTGAGTTCGAGGAAGGCGAGGTGCTTGTGATTCGCAACGAAGGGCCGAAAGGCGGCCCCGGTATGCGCGAGATGCTTGCAACCACGGCAGCGCTCTATGGCCAGGGCATGGGCGACAAGGTGGCGTTAATTACCGATGGGCGGTTTTCCGGCGCCACGCGCGGCATCTGCATTGGACATATCGGGCCGGAAGCGGCGGCGGCCGGGCCGATTGGTCTGTTGCAAAACGGGGATATGATTGTGATTGACCTGGAAAAACAAACGCTGGATGTCGAGTTGTCCGAAGCCGAGCTGGCTGAACGTAAGGCATCATGGCGACCACGCGCCCACGACTTTCAATCCGGCGCACTCTGGCGTTACGCCCAGACGGTGGGCGAGGCGAGATACGGCGCGGTCACCCACCCGGGAGGCGCGGCAGAAACCCATTGCTACGCCGATATTTGACCAACCTTTGAACAAGGCGTAATAACTCAACCCATACCCTGCCGGCCCCATGCACCTAGCTGTAACTCTGCGCACCCTTGGGCAATTGCTGACCCTTTTCAGCCTGACCATGCTGGTTCCGCTCTTAATCAGCTGGTTCAACCAGGACGGCGCGTCCAACGCTTTTATCTGGGCCTTTGGCATCACCGCGCTCAGCGGCGTAAGCATGTGGATGACCTTTGCGCGTGTGGGAAACACCATGTCCGTACGCGACGGCATGCTGCTGACTGTGCTCTTCTGGATAACCCTGAGTCTTTTCGGCGCCATTCCCTTTTACGTTGCCGACAACCTGCTGTCGATTCACGACGCGGTTTTTGAGTCCTTCTCCGGTTTCACCACCACCGGAGCGACGGTGATCGACCACATCGAAAGCCTGCCGGTTTCGATCAAGTTCTATCGCCAGATGCTGCAATGGCTGGGCGGCATGGGGATTGTGGTGCTGGCGGTGGCGATTCTGCCAATGCTGGGCGTGAACAGCGTGTTGCTTTATCGCACCGAAACGCCCGGCCCCAACAAGGATGCGCGTATCGCCCCGCGCATTGCGCACACGGCGCGCATCCTGTGGTTGATCTATCTTGGTTTCACCATTGCTTGCGCCCTGGCCTACTGGCTGGCGGGCATGACCCCGTTCGACGCCATAGGGCACAGTTTCACCACTGTGGCGATCGGCGGTTTTTCCACCCACGACGCCAGCTTCGCCTATTTCGACAGCCTTGCGATTGAATTGATCTGCATGGGCTTCATGCTCCTCTCGGCCATCAACTACTCGCTGCATTTCACAGTGTGGAACGGACGCAACTTGAAAAACTACTGGCGGGATGTCGAGGTGCGTTTTCTAGTGCTGGCGTTGGCAGTCATCATTGGCCTCACCACCCTGGTGCTTGCGCTCAAATTGGAAATCGGCTGGCTCACTGCCCTGCGTGCGGCAGCATTTAATGTCATCTCCACCACTACCACCACCGGTTTCGCCACCGAGCCCTTTGCGCAATGGCCGCTGGCTCTTCCCACCCTGCTGGTGGCCGCTTCCTGCATCGGTGGCTGCGCCGGTTCAACTTGCGGCGGGATCAAGGCCATTCGCATGTTATTGCTGACCAAGTTGACAAGCCGCGAACTCAAGCGCCTGCTGCACCCCAACGGCGTGTTTACCATTCGCCTGCAAGGCAACCAGGTAAACCCCAGGCTAATCGAAGGGGTGTGGGGATTTTTTGTCGCCTACGCTTTGCTCTTTGGCCTGATACTCCTCGCACTGGAAATGACGGGGTTGGATACCCGCACCGCGTGGTCGGCAACCATGGCGACCCTCAACAACCTCGGCCCGGGCCTAGGAGGGGTGGCGGCCAATTACCTGCACCTGCCGGACGCCGCCAAATGGGTGCTGTGTCTCGCCATGCTGTTTGGGCGCCTGGAGATCTTCACCCTGCTGGTATTTGTCTCCCCGCTTATGTGGCGCGGCTAATTCTGTTGGCATTGGAGGCCCGTTCTCCACGCGAAAATGTGTTGTTGCAAGGCGAACGTAACAGCGTATCCGTCCAATGAAAGCTTGCAAAATTGTAAAGTAGATTGCCGCATTGGCGACCTTGACGAGAAAGGTTGACGCTATTATCCCTACCCCCATTACTATTATTCACTCAAAGGAACGACTATGAAACACCCAATCAGTCTTGCCTTGTCCGCCCTTTTGGCGCTCGGCTTGGCGGCTTGCGCGACCAACCAGGCGGAAGACCAGGAGTTGACCCAAAAGCTGCGCGACCTTGAAGAAGAGAACGAACAACTGCGTCAACAGCAGCTGGTTGAGCAAAACGAAGCCACGCCTGCTGTTGCGCCCGCGCCTCAGACACACACACAGACTGTTGAGGCTGGTTCAGAACTCCTGCCTCCCGGCGCCAGAGAGGGTGAATGCTATGCCCGTGTTTGGACGGAGCCGCAGTTTCAGACAGTAACCGAAAGGGTGTTGGTTGAACCGGAAAAGGTCAAGGTTAAAACCATTCCACCGCAATATGTAACCACCAATGAGCGAGTACTGATATCCGAAGCCGGCACCAAAACCGTAGTGGTGCCACCGGTGTACGGAAATGTGAAAGAGCGCATTCTGGTGCAGGAACCCCAACGCCGTTGGCAGACCAGCCTTGCGGTTGGTGGAGCCCTTGCAAGCGATGAGCTTCTGGAACGCGCCAGGAGCCATGGCATTGATACGACTAACGCAAAACCAGGCGACTGCTTCCACGAGCACTATCTGCCTGGCAAGGCCAAAACCAGGACAAAAAACGTGCTGGTGAAAGAGTCCACTCCCAATCTGCAGGGCGTAGCCGGCAGCTACCGTATGGTTGACAAGCAAATCCTGGTCAAGGAAGAGACCTACGAGTACAAGCATGTGCCAGCAACCTACGAGTGGAAAAATGAACGCATCCTGGTTAAACCGGCGCATTCGGTATGGAAAAAAGGGACCGGCCCAATTCAACGTATAGATGAGGCCACAGGCGAAATCATGTGTCTGGTCGAAGAGCCGGCTGAATACAAAACCATTAAGAAGCGCGTGGTTGTAACCCCGGCGCGCACCGAAAAAGTCACCGTCCCAGCCGTGTATAAAACCGTCAGAGTGCGCGAGCCGCTAACCGAAGAAACGGCTCGGGCCGAAGCCGAGCGGAACAAAACCGCACCGGTGTACGAGCCAGTCGAGGTGTTCGACGGCTATGAAGAAGGCTATTATGTATGGCACGAGATTCACAATCTCGAACACCCCAGCACCACTCGAACCGGCCAGAAAATTTGCCTGGTCGAAACCCCGGCCAAGTACAAGACGGTTACCCGCGCGAAGGTGGTCAAGCCCGCTGAAACGCGTTATGTTGACCTTCCGGCGCAATACCGCACCGAGAAGGTTCGCAAACTGGTGACTGAAGCACGCGAGGAGCGGCATATCGTCCCCGCCAGGTACGAAATGATCACCCGTCAGAACCTGGTGCGGGAGGGTCGTATGGAATGGCGCTCCATTCTGTGTGAAACCAACATGACCGCTTCCAGGGTCAGGGATATTCAACGCTCCCTGAGGGACAGGGGCTACAACCCAGGTCCGATAGACGGCGTGGTTGGCCGCAACACCATGCGTGCGGTCAACGCCTTCCAGCGTGACAACGGCCTACCGGTTGACCGTTATCTGAACATAGAGACAATCGAGGCGCTGGGCGTCTCCACCGGAGCCTGACAGATCATCATCCGCAAGCTTGCGGATCAAAAGGGGAGCTTCGGCTCCCTTTTTTTTACCCTTAGGGCGTCGGGCAAAGATTTTCCAGCTATCGAGCGATTTGCCCAGCATACGCTTGAGCAGATCGCGCGACAGCGCCCGAGCGGCGTACGAGTGCTCCTCGACAGCGGCGATGCGCGGGTACGGCTTCCCGCTCGCGACCACCACACCAGCCTGACCAAATTGATGCGCAACAACTCGACATTCCAACTTGGGAACGCGCGCTTACGCCCCAGAAATACCATCGGGATCGCCTTATCGCTATAGGCGATGCCCCTGTACACCAGCAGGCGCGGGAGCTAGGCCTGACATGGCGACCCGGCTGGCGTCTGGCCCGGACGATATTGTGCATTGCATGTATTCCTGCCCCATAGCTTCAATACACGCAATGGAACGGTCACGAAGCAACCAAGGAATATTATTCGGCTGTGATAGCCTCTGCAAGCCAAACCAATAAACTTAATGGAGATGCCACTCTTCTACTGGTCTTTTTTTGTGAACTTTATTGCAAAGCTTTAAAAGGCAGTAATTAAATTTTCAGAGTGCTATAATCATACCGGGTTCTATTTTTTTTGCCACACCACTAATTAACAACGCCGTAAAAAAAAACGAAAGCAAAAAGCTACAAAGGGAAAGCGGCCCGCGCAGCTTTTTGACATCCGATCCGGTTGATATCCGAGTTAATAGCCAAGTAAGGCCTAAGGTCGAATGTAGGAATAATCCTGTTCCTGAAGCTTCATGATCCTGTCAACTCCAGAATTAACTGTCTGAACACCTTCGAGAAGCCCCGGCAATTTCCCGGTTTTTTTCTCAATTTTCTTCATGGTGTTCATACATGCGCTAAAAGTTATATTTTGTTGAGACAGACTTTCCACCCTTGAGGCTTGTCCGCTTTTTTTCGTCAATAATCCAAGACCCGGTCCATATGCAACCACTTCGATTGTTACATCATCCAAGCCATAAATTTTCTGAAGATTGACAGCATTATTCAATGCTATTGTTTGAGTTCTCGGATCATCTGTACTGACTTGTATCACCAATTTATGCTCAGCATCATCTTCCGCATAACTAACGTTTATTGCAAAAAACGTTATAAACGTCATCAAAATTGCCGTAAGAGCTCTATGTTTCATAACATCCCCCCAAATTTCACCGATGGAAAAAAAGTAGACCTTACACACGGTGATTGTATGAGGCCTAAGCTGGTTTATCTGGTCTGTTTTTCGCAAACCAGACCGTACAGGATACCATGAAATGCATCCATATAGACATTTTTTCGCAATTTTTCACGTAAGCATTCAAATGCGCACCATAGGATAGCCAATCCCTAACAACCCTTGCCTCGCTGCAATTGCTCCAGCCTCCCGGCCATACCACACAAAAGGGTGTGCTTGGCCGATTTGGCGCCAGTAATCGCGTTTTCCTCTGCCCCGTTTCAACCAAATAAAAAACGCAAACCCTGGGTGTTGGGAAGCCGGTTCAAGAGCGTACACGGGTTTTAATTACATCCACAGAGTTCGGCGCTCAAGGGGGCTTCAACCCCCTTTTTTTACCCTTTTAGGCCATCAGGCAAAGATTTTCCAGCTATTGAGCGGTTTGCCCAGCATACGCTTGAGCAGGTCGCGCGACAGCGCCCGAGCGGATTGTTGCGTTTCCGCGCCGCTGTAGTCGTCCGCAGCCATGGCGAGCAAGCTTGAGCCCGGGTATGGGCCCTGGGGGGTGGGGACAAACATCCAGTCATCGCCCAGCCGGTAGTGGTTACCGGGGCTGATAGCTTGGTCCTGCGCATCGGCGCGGTAGTTGAGTTCGTAACCTATTTCGCTAAAAAGCACACGCTCAAAGCGCCGCAGCGCCACTTGTTGCGCAACGGATGAGCCGTCATCGACCAACCTGGCGAGGAATTGCTCATAAGCGTCGAACAGGCGCGGATGACCGTCCTGTTCGGCGCAGCTTGCCAGCACCAGTTCGTTGGCGTAGAGACCAGCCAGGCATACGGCGTCCGACAGCAGCCAGGGCGATGCGTCCGCTTCCGGCGCCACCAGGGTTTTCAGTTCACTGCGTCCGGTGATTCTGGCGCTGAAGGGATGGAAGGGTTGCAGTCCGCGACTGGTCGCCGCACCCTTGGCGATGGCGCCGATTACCCCGTCTTCGCGATGGAAAATTCGCACCAGCAAGCTGGTTTCGCGGTAGGGGCGCGCGTGCAGCAGGTAGCAGCCTCTGTGTCGGTCGTGTTTGCTACTCAATAAACGACCCTCAAAACCTCCCAGGAGTGGCTGATCCGCTACCGGTGAGCGCCTGCATCTGCTGCATCATTTTGCGCATGCCGCCCTTGCCTTTCATCTTGCCCATCATTTTGCTCATCTGCCTGAATTGCTTGAGCAGACGGTTGAGTTCGATAGGGTCGCAACCTGAGCCCCGCGTAATCCGGCGTTTGCGAGAGGAGTTGATCAGATCTGGGTGGAGTCGTTCCCGCCGGGTCATGGAGTTGATCAGGGCGGTGTGGAGTTTAAATTGGGTGGCGGCGAAGCTGTCCACCGCTTCGCTGTCAATTTTCGTTCCCATGCCGGGCAGCTTGCCCAGCAGACCGCTGACGCCTCCAAGCTTTTGCATCTGCCCAAGCTGGCTCATGTAGTCCACCAGGGTGAAAGCGCCCTTGCCGCTACGCAACTTGCCTTCAAGGCGTTGCATGGATTGTTGATCCGTAGCGGCTTGGGCCTCTTCTATGGCGCTGAGGACATCACCCATGCCAAGGATGCGCTTGGCCATGCGATCCGGGTGAAAGATTTCCAACGCCTGAGTTTTTTCGCCCAGACCGAGAAATCGAACCGGGCAACCGGCGATGCTGGCGATGGATAGCGCGGCACCGCCGCGCGCGTCGCTATCAGCCTTGGCCAGCACTACGCCGGTGAGGTTCACCCGCTCGGCAAACGCGAGCGCTGTGTTGGCGGCATCCTGACCGGTCATGGCGTCGACCACCAGCAGTGTTTCGGCCGGCGTCACTTGCGTGTGAATGGCGGCGATTTCCGCCATCATGCTTTCGTCTATACCGGTGCGCCCGGCCGTATCTATCAGGCACAGATCATACTGGCCGACTCTGGCTTCTTGCACCGCCTCTCCGGCAATAGCGAGCGGGTCCTTGTGCTCGCTTGAGTGAAAATCCAGCTCGGCGGTGGCGCAAAGACTGCGCAGTTGTTCAATTGCGGCTGGGCGGTACACATCGCAGGAACAGAGCAACGCGCGCTGCTTGCGGTTTTTCAACCACACGCCCAGCTTGGCCGCGCTGGTGGTTTTCCCCGCCCCTTGCAGGCCGGCCAGCAGAATGACGATGGGCTTTTGCCGCGCAAAGCTGATGGGCTCGCTGTCGCCGCCAAGAATGGCGGTAAGCTCGGCGAGAAGGATTTTGACAAAGGTCTGGCCCGGATTAAGCCGGTCGCTCACCACCTGACCGATGGCCTGTTCGCGCACCCGGTTGGTCAGCTCCTTGACCACCGGTAGGGCGACATCCGCTTCAAGCAGGGTCATGCGGATTTCACGCACTATGTCCTGAATATTGTCTTCGGTGATCTTCGCCTGACGACCAAGCTTGGCCGCCAATTCGGTTAGTTTGTGCGCCAGATTGCCTAACATTGTCGTCTGATATGAAAAGCGATCATTGTACTATCACCCACGCGACCATGCCCCAAACCGCGCCCCAAACAACACTTACCGAATCCTTTGCCGCCGCCTTGGCGCGCCATCTCGATGACGTGGATCGCCTGGTGGTCGCCTTTTCCGGCGGGGTGGATTCCACCGTGCTGCTGCGCCTGGCGGTCAAGCAGAGATTGCCCCTGGTCGCCCTCTACTGCAACCACGGCGAAGCCTTCGACACGCCCTCCCATGCCTGGGAGGCGCACTGTCGACGCGTCTGCGCCCAACTCAAGGTTGACTTCCACGCCTTGCCGCTCACGCTCCCCCTGGGCAACCTGGAGAACAGCGCAAGGCAGGCGAGATACCAGGCTTTCGCCGATTTCTGCCGGGCGGGCGACTTACTCCTGATGGCCCATCACCTCGACGATCAGCACGAAACCCTGCTGACGAAACTCGCCAGGGGCGCAGCGCGCCACGGTCTGTTGATCCCCGAGAGCCGTACGTTCGGCCGCGCCAGGTTGCTGCGCCCGCTGCTGTGGCGCGCCAAGGAGGAGCTGATCGCCTACGCCAGGGACGAGGGACTTGAATGGGTGGAAGACCCCGGCAATGCGCAGGGAATGAACAAACGGGCGCGCACAAGGCGTGAACTTATCCCGGTGCTGACCGGCATCTGGCCCGAATGGGCCAGCGGCTGGCGGGCGAGTGAGCAGGCGCTGGCGGATGAGGCGCGCGCGCTGGCGTTCTTCACCCGGCGGGAGATCGATGCCCTGCTGGACGACAAGGGGCTGGCGCTCGAACGCCTGACTCCCTATCCACCGCAGGTACAAATTCAAATGTTGCTTGGCTGGTTGTGGGCTTGCGGATTGCAACCACCGGGTCACCACAACCTTGCCGTGCCGCTGTTGCTCGAAGGCAGGGGAACCAACACCAGCCTGGCGCTACGGCCGGTTGATGATCCACGCGAAAGCGCCTGGTTGCGCCTCTATCAGGGGCGGCTATGGCTCCATAGCCTCCTGCCCGAGCCCGAGGTGCTGGATAGGCATTGGGATGGCTGCAACTCCCTTGCCCTGCCCGGCTCGAGGCTGGAGTGCGCGCAGCTTCCGGAAGGCGGCGTGCGAGTGCTCCTCGACGGCGGCGATGCGCGGGTACGGCTACCCGCTCGCGACCACCACACCAGCCTGACCAAATTGATGCAACAGCTCGGCATTCCAACTTGGGAACGCGCGCTTACGCCCCAGATATACCATCGGGATCGCCTTATCGCTATAGGCGATGCCCCTGTACACAAGCAGGCGCGGGAGCTGGGCCTGACATGGCGACCCGGCTGGCGTCTGACCCCGAGTTGATTGACACATGCAATGATTGAATTGGCTGGAGTCCACTTGCTGCGCCCCTGGCTTCTGCTCCTGATACCGCTGGGGCTGTTGCTGGTGTGGGCGGCGCAACGCCGGGGCGGCGTCAACGAACGCCTGGTAGACCCGGCCTTGCGCGACTACGCACTGGTCGAACGAAATCCGGCGGCCAGGCGTCGCCGCAGCGCGCTGTTGGCGCTGATGGTGCTGCTGGCCGGGGTCAGCCTTTCCGGCCCTGGCTGGCGACATATCGAACTGCCCGCCAAACGCACCGCCAACCCCACCTACATCCTGCTGGATCTTTCCTATTCGATGGCGGCGACCGATCTGCAACCCAGCCGCTACAAGCGCGCGGTCTTTGCCGTTCGCGACCTATTGCGCAACAATCCGGGAAGCGCGCCCTTCGCCCTGATTGTTTTTGCCGGCGACGCCTACCAGGTTGCGCCCCTTTCCTACGACCTCGCCACCATGGACAATTTCCTGGATGTGCTCGATCCGCAACTTCTTCCCTCGGGCGGGAGCAACCCCCTGGCCGCGCTCGAACTGGTAGCCGCCAACCTTGCCGCAAACGACGCGGAATTGGCGGCAACGCCCACACTGGTGTTGGTCAGCGACGATCTGTCTACCCAGAGGGCGAAAATCGTCGAGATGGCGCGAAGCCGAGGCTGGCGTCTTGCGCTGATCGCCGTAGGGCGGAGCAGCAATGTGCCAGTCGCCGGGCCGGACGGCGAGTTGCTGCGGGATTCCTCCGGGAAGCTGCGACTGGCCGCCTACACACCGGATTCCTTTATCGACATAGCGCGCGAGCTGGGGGCGGAATTGGCGAGTATAGACGGACGATTGGGAAGACTTGCCGACCTCAGGCTCGCCCACAAGGGAACGACCAAGGAGGAAATCCAGCGTCGTCAACCGGCGGACCTTGGCTATTTGTTTGCGCTTGCGCTGCTGCCGCTGCTGCTGCTCAGCGCCAGGCGCGGCATGTTCGCCCTTGTGCTGATGATAACCTTGGGATCAGTCACGTCTCAAACGGCGCTCGCTTTCGGTTGGAAAGATCTGTGGCAGAGCGACCACAACCAGGCAGGCGAGGCGCTGCGAAAAGGTGACTTTGATCATGCGCTTGAGCTCAGCGACGATCCACTGGTTACCGGCAGCGCCAGATACAAACAAGGCGACTACGCTGGGGCGCTGGCGGATTTCAGCCGGGTGCAAAGCGCGCCAGGCAAGTACAATGCGGGCAACGCCGCTTATGCGTTGCGCGAATATCAAAGGGCCATCGACCTCTACACAAATGCGCTGGAACTGAACCCGGAGGAACAACTGCGGGAAGACATAGCCCACAACCTTGCGCTGGCAAGGGAAAGTCTGGAACAACAACAAAACCAGGAGCAGAAACAGCAGCATCAGTCCAGCCCTGAATCACAACAGCAATCGCAGCAGGAAAAACAACAAGGGCAACAAGGGCAAAGCCAACAACAACGGAACCAAGGCAACGAGCAAGAGAATCAACAAGAAAACCAACCCACCGATCAACAGCAGAGCAACCAGCAAACCGACGAGAGTCAGGCGCAGGAGCAAGCCGGGCAGGAAGCAAATCAGTCGCCGCCGCAATCGGCGACCTATCAACAGGAGCAAGGCGAACAGGGTGAGTCCAGCGCGGACCAACAAATAACCCCTTCATCTTCACAGCAGGACGCCAGCGCCGATATACCCGATTCCGGGGAATCCCAAAAAACGGCGCAAATCAAAGAGCAAACCAAGCCGCTCACGGACGCCAGCGCCGACGCCGCCTTTGGCGAGTTGCAAAGCCGGGGCGCGCTCCTGCTCAACAGCGTCGAAGACAACCCGGCTGAATTGCTGCGACGCATGTTCTGGCTGCAACAGCAACGCCAGGGCAACCGGCAGACGACGGGAGAACCGGAATTATGAGTCGCCTCCTCCTTTGCCTGCCGATGCTATTGTTCTGGCTGCCGTCGCCCGCCTGGGCGGAACTCAGCGCAAGCGTGGATCGCGCCAGTATCAACGCCAACGAATCGTTGCAATTGCGCATCACCAGCGATGACCCGGACCTGCTCGATCAACTTCCACTGGAAAAGCTTGAAGCCCTGTTCAGCATCGCCAACCGGGGAACCAGCCAGCAAGTGCAGATAATCAATGGCCGGGTGAGCCGGCAGGCCACCCTGGTGCTCACCCTCTTCCCCAATCAGAGCGGCAGGCTGGTGATTCCAGCGCTGGACGCCGGGGGTGAAGCGACCAACCCCATCACCGTGGAAGTTGGCAAGGGGTCGAGCGGCAAACCGGGGGAAGACGAATTCGCCAAACTCGAACTTACCGCCGGAGCCGAGAACGTGCTGGCGCAACAGCAGCTCATCGTCACCCTGCGCCTCAGCCTGCGCGGAGACAGGTTCACCGGTGGTAATCTGGACAACCTGCAAATCCCCGGCGCACAGGTTGTCAACCTGGGCGAACAACGCAGCAACAGCATTCTCAACAACCATACCTGGCAGGTGATCCAACGCCGCTACGCCGTTTTTCCGCAGCAATCCGGCGAATTGCATGTCGGCCCGGTGAACTTCAGCGGCATACTCGTGGACGCCGGCAACAGTTTTTTCCCTGTCGGGCGCAACTACCGCATCCGCTCCAACAGCCTGTCGCTCAGTGTGCAACCTCCCGCCTACAATGATGCGCACTGGTTACCCGCCGCCAACCTGCTGGCTGAATCCAGCTTGTCGGCGGACCAGGTCGCCCAGGGTCAGGCGATCACCAGAAGCATCACCATGCGCACACGCGACCAATTGGGCGAGCTTGTGCCGGAACTCCCACTGCCGAAAATTGACGGAGTACAAAGCTATCTGGACGGCGTCACTCGCAACAACCAACCACATCAAAATGGCGTGGATGGAACCATCACCATCAAGCAGGTGTTTATTCCGAGGTGGAGTGGGAATTTCACTATCCCCGAACAGCATGTGACCTGGTTCAACACGCACGAAGGAAGGCGCGAAACCCTCCGCATTCCCGAGGCGGTGTTCAATGCCACCGCTTCGGTCGCTGGCGGCAATCCACCCGCCGCCTCCCCTGCCCTGCCGGATGGTTTCGCCGGCGGCGGCGGGGAAGTTGCCCCCACTGCGCACGACTGGCCGGCCTACACGCTTGCGGCGTTGTTGCTCGCAAGTCTGCTTGGCAATCTTCTGCTGTGGTGGCGAGGCGGGAGTCCCCGCGCGGAAATAACACAACCTGAGGCAACGGACGACGAAAGCCTGTTGTTCGCCAGGCTGAGCGGCGGGCGGTTTCCCCAGGTACGGGACTGGCTGGTCGCCTGCAACCACTGGCTCGCCATGCTTGGCGCCGGGCGGGTGCACAGCGCCCAGGGGCTGTGCCAACTGGTGCGAAACCACAGCAAGGAGGATACGGTCAGGCTGCAAATCGCTCTGGAAGACTGGTTTTACCGGGGCGGCGAAAAACCCGCCGAACTTGCCGAACTGCTCTCGGTCATCCGCGCCGCCTACGGCTATCCCAGAAACCAGGGGGTGTACAACTCCAGGTTGGGAAATCCCTGAAGCTGGATATAAAAAACCCCGAACCCGACGACTTGACGCCGGGGTAGGAAAAAGCCACTGCCGGGCGGGGTTCGACCCTTGCTACAATCCACTCTTCCCCGCTATCTGAACGGCCCATGGCCTACGCCCCCATGCTGCAATACCACAACAACCAAGCGCCCATGCGCTTGGTCACTACCAATGGCGTATCCAGCGATAGCTTTCGCGGCGAACGGATCACCCTCATTGAGCCGCAACTGCTTACCCGCCTCGCCGAGCTCGCCTTTACCGAGATTGCGCACTTTCTGCGCCCCGGGCACCTTGCGCAACTCGCCGCCATAGTGCGCGACGCCGAGGCCTCGGACAACGACAGGTATGTCACTTTTGACTTGTTGAAAAACGCCAATATCGCCGCCGGAGGGATTCTGCCCATGTGCCAGGACACGGGCACCGCCATAGTCATGGGTAAAAAAGGTCAGCGGGTATTTTCCGGCGACGAGGACGAAGCCGCGCTCAGTAAAGGCATAGCCGCGGCCTACGCCAACAACAACCTGCGCTACAGCCAGATGGCGCCGCTTTCGATGTTCAAGGAAAAAAACACCGCCACCAATCTGCCCGCGCAGATAGAAATCTACGCCACGGGCGGCGTGAATTTTGAACTTCTGTGCATGGCCAAGGGTGGTGGTTCGGCGAACAAGTCCTTCCTGTTCCAACAAACCAAGGCGGTGCTCAACCAGGAAGCGCTCAGCGCCTTCGTACGCGAAAAAATGGCGAGCCTGGGCACCGCCGCCTGCCCTCCCTATCACCTGGCGATAGTCATTGGCGGGACTTCGGCCGAATTCAATCTGAAAACCGTCAAGCTCGCCTCGGCAAGGTACCTGGACAACCTGCCCGACAGCGGCGACGGCTCGGGTCGTGCTTTTCGCGATCGCGAATGGGAGGAGCGTTTTTTGGCTCTCTCGCGCGAATTGGGGATTGGCGCGCAATTCGGCGGACGCCATTTTTGCCATGACCTGCGGGTAATCCGCCTGCCGCGTCACGGCGCAAGCTGTCCGGTTGGCATAGGCGTGTCCTGCTCGGCCGACCGTCAGGCAATTGCCCGAATCACCCCCCAAGGCGCGTTTATCGAGCAGCTTGAACACGATCCGGCGAGATTTCTCCCCGAAGTGGACGAAGCCGCAATCACCGGCAAGAGCCTGGCGATTGATCTCGATCAAGGAATGGACGCCCTGTTGACGAAGCTCAATGGTTGCAAGGTGGCCGACAAGCTGAGTCTTTCCGGCACATTGATAGTCGCGCGCGATATTGCCCACGCCAGGCTCAAGGAGCAGCTTGTCGCCGGACAAGCCCTGCCCGATTACTTCAAGCAATACCCCATCTATTACGCCGGCCCGGCGAAAACCCCGCCAGGCGCTGTCTCCGGGTCTTTCGGCCCCACCACAGCCGGGCGCATGGACGCCTATGTGGACCTCTTTCAACAGCAGGGCGGCAGTATGGTGATGCTGGCCAAAGGCAACCGCTCACGCGCGGTGGTTGAAGCGTGCAAAAAATACGGCGGCTTTTATCTTGGCGGCATTGGCGGCTCTGCTGCGCGCCTGGCCCAGGAATCGATCAAAGAAGTCACGCAACTCGCTTTCCCCGAACTGGGCATGGAAGCCGTCTGGCGGATTCGCGTCGAGAACTTTCCCGCCTTTGTGATTATCGATAACAAGGGCAACGACTTTTTCGCCGACTATTCGATAACTATTGAATAGGCCCACCTGGAGCTATGAATACAGAAGCGCATGGATGACTGAATGCAATAGCGAAACCAGGCGCGCCAGCCACCGGAATCAACGGCAGGGCTATTTGCACATTCCTTTGAGGCATCAATAACTTTTTCGTCGTCAAGTCGTACTCAGGTTGAAGCAACTGGATGCTTGATGGAGCCTTGTAATGTCAACTTGTTATCTTTTCTCTCTCCAACGATGGTCGCAACACAGCTTCAGCAGCTTGCATCTGCTCACTCTTGCGCTCGTCGCCATCCTGACGCTCAGTGGGTGTGATGGTAGGGGGAGCGGTGGCGGTAGTAGCGGGGGCAATGGTGACGATGTTGATGCAAAACAGATCACGGCTTTTTCCTTCGTCAGCCCGGTTGTAGACGGAGTCATCAACCAAGCAGCCGGAACCATCAAGCTTGATGTTCCCTATCTCACAAATGTCGCCTCCCTGGTTGCCGACTTCACCTTTGAAGGCGCCTCGGTAACAGTCAACAGTGTGGAGCAGGTAAGCGGCAGCACCGCTAACGACTTCTCCAACCAGGTCGCCTATACAGTGACCGCAGAAAACGGCACATCTAAAGAGTACAGCGTGAGCGTTGCGAAAGCCGAATCCTTGAACAGACAGGAACTCAATCCCGAAAATCTTGCCGGCGGTGATGCATATGGAATATCAGTTTCAACCTCCGGAGACAGAGCCATAGTCGGAGCTTACAAGGACAATTCCAACACCGGCGCCGCCTATATTTTTGAGTTGCAAAACGGAGAATGGAGACAGGCCGCTGAACTTACGGCCCAGGATGCGGCGTCTGAAAACTATTTTGGCAGATCGGTCGCCATCTCAGGCGACAGGGCCATAGTCGGGGCTATCTGGGCCGGCAATTCCGGGTCGGCCTATATCTTTGAGTTGCAGAACGGGGAGTGGAAGCAAACGAAAAAACTTACCGGATCGGATGCCGCTGCAAGTGACAGGTTTGGAATTGCTGTTTCCATCTCCGGCGACACAGCGATTGTCGGCACGCAGAATGATAGTGGCAGCTCAACTGGTTCCGCCTACATCTATGATTTACAAAACAACGGAAACTGGAATGAAACAAAACTTACCGCCTCGGACGCCGCGGCAGGTGATTTCTTTGGCGACACGGTATCCATCTCCGGCGACAAGGCTATAGTCGGGGCTCGTGAAAACGACGATAACGGCTCCAATTCGGGTTCCGCCTATATCTTTGAATTGCAGAACGACGGAAGTTGGAATGAAAAAACCGGCTTGAGCGCAGAAAATGCCGAGGCCAACGATAGTTTTGGCAGCTCGGTTTCCGTCTCCAGCAATACGGCCATAGTCGGGGTTCCGGGGGATGATGCATCCGGCGCCAATTCAGGCGCAGCCTACATATTTCAGTAAATGTGTTCCTCCCGGTGTCTGGTTGAACATTCTCTTATTCAGTTTCTTCGGAGGCAAACATGAGCATTAAGCATTTCCTTTCCACGGCGTGGCGCCTTGTTCCTGTGCTGATATTGGCGGGCTGCCAGGGGGCATCCGACTCATCAAGCGGCGACAGCGCGGGTAATGTGGGGTGCGAAGGCGGCGGCGATGCTGCAAACACGGCCTGCTATCAAGTACAACTGGTGGGGCAATGGAAAGCCGCCGACCATGGCGCCCTGCCGGGCGGCGCGCATTTCACATCTCCGGTGATTGCGTCGCACAGCGACGCCTATAGCCTGTTCAAGGCCGGGGAATCCTACGCCTCCGCCGGTCTGGAGCTGTTGGCGGAAAGGGGGAAAACGGCAACCCTGATCAATGAGATGGCGGGCGATAATGGCGTGAAATGCCGCACCACCATGAGTGGTTTCTCCTCCCCCACCGCTCAGGCTTCGGCCAATATCACGCTCACCACCAGCCACGCGCTGATTTCGCTCGCTTCCATGGTCGCTCCTACGCCGGACTGGTTTTTAGGCGTCGGCGGTCTATCCGTGCTGGATGAGGCCGGCGCGTTTCGCGACGACCTTAGCGCCGATGTGCATACCTACGATGCGGGAACGGAAGAGGGTTCCGGTTTCAGCCTGAGCAATGCAGCAACGGAGCCGCCTGAGGCGGTCGACTACCTTTCCCCCTCCGGTACAGGTTTCACCAGTCAATCCAGCGAACGTATTGAACCGCCGCTCGCAAGAGTGACTCTGACAAAAATTTCTGATGGTTCCTGTCCGTAGCCGGCAAGCCGTTTTTCATAAATCCGTTCAACCCAACAGAGTCAGTCCCGCTCTGGTGGTTTGCAGATCCTGGTTATAGCCTTCGAGCTTGGCGCGTTCCGCCGCCACCAGTTCGGCGGGAGCCCGATCGGCAAAGGCGGATTCGAGCTTGGCGCCAAGGCGCGTGATTTCGCGCTTCAGGCGATCCTCTTCGTCCAGCAGCCGCTGGCGCTCTCGTTTGGCGTCCACCAGTCCCTGCATTGGCACGAGGAGTTGCGCTCCTTCCACCAGCGTCAGCAGGCAGGGCTCGTCCGGCGCCTGGGTGATTGCCTTGATGGATTCCAGCCCGGCGAGGTTGGTGATCAACCCGGCCTGTTTGTCAATCAGGCCTCCGCGCCAGTCCGCGTCCTGAATAAACGCCAGCACCCTGAGCCTGGTTTTAGGGGCAAGGTTGTAGCTGCCGCGTAATGAGCGCAGGGACTGAATAAGCTGCATGATCCAGCCGAACTCCTGCTCGGCGTTGTTGTCGATCCTGTCCCTGTCGCCCCGGGGCCAGGGTTGCAGCGCCAGGCATTCGGCGTCGCCCTTGCCGATGCGGCCCTTGATCTGCTCCCAGAGTTCCTCGGTGACAAAGGGAATGACCGGGTGCAACAGGCGCAGACAAGCGTCGAGCGTCAGCAGCAATGCGCGTTGTACGCCGCGTTTCTGCTCGGGCGTTTCGGCCCCCGACAGGAGTGGTTTGGAAAGTTCGACATACCAGTCGCAATAGTTATGCCAGACAAAGTCGTATAGCCTGTTGCACAGCCAGTCGAAGCGATAATCGGCCATGGCCTGGTCGGCGTCCTGCTCCAGCCCTTGGAGCCTGCTTACCAGCCAGCGTTCAGTCAAGCCGTATTGATATGGCCCCTCATGACGATAGTCGTCGGTTTGCAACAATACAAAGCGGGTGGCATTCCAAAGTTTGTTGCAGAAGTTGCGATAGCCCTGCAGACGACCCAGGTCAAAACGAATGTCGCGCCCGGTTGAGGCCAGGGAACAGAAGGTCATACGTAGCGCATCAGCGCCGTGCGCCTCTATGCCGTCGGGAAACTGCTTACGCGTTTGCTGCTCGATCTTGCGCGCCGCTTCAGGATGGAGCAGGTTACTGGTGCGACTTTGCACCAAGTCTTCAAGCTCTATGCCGTCCACCAGGTGCAGCGGGTCAAGGATATTGCCCTTGCTCTTGGACATTTTCTGTCCTTCTGCGTCGCGCACCAGGCCGTGGACATAGACCTGGCGGAAGGGAATCTGCCCGGTGAAGTGCTGGGTGAACATGATCATGCGCGCCACCCAGAAGAAGATGATGTCGAAACCGGTCACCAGCAGGTCGGTGGGATGAAAGGTTTTCAGGCGCTGAGTCTGTTCCGGCCAGCCAAGAGTGGCGTAGGTCCACAAGGCTGAAGAGAACCAGGTGTCGAGCACATCCTCGTCCTGAGTGAGTGGCAGGTCATCCGCCAGGCCGTAGTGAGCGCGGGCCTCTTCTTCGCTTTCGCCAATGTAGTGATTGCCGGCTTCGTCGTACCAGGCGGGGATGCGGTGCCCCCACCAGAGCTGGCGGCTGATGCACCAATCCTGGATGTTGTCCATCCAGTTGTAGTAGACCCTGGTCCATTGATCGGGCACAAAATGTATCTCGCCCTTTGACACCAGCTCGCGCGCCTGTTTCGCCATACCCTCGGTGGCGACAAACCATTGGTCGGTGAAGTAGGGTTCAATCACCACGCCCGAGCGATCGCCGTAGGGGCGTTTATAGGTGTGGGTTTCCTTTTTGGCGAGTTGTCCGGCGGCTTGCAGATCCGCCACTATGCGCTCGCGCGCTTCGAACCTATCCAACCCCCGATAGGGGGGTGGCGCGTTGTCGTTCATCACCGCGTCCGGGGTGAAGAGGTTGATCACCTCCATGGGGTGGCGCTGTCCCACCTGGTAGTCATTGAAATCGTGCGCCGGGGTGATTTTGACGCAACCTGTGCCGAATTCGGGATCGACATATTCGTCTTCAATCACCGGAATCTGTCGCTCGGTCATGGGCACCCACACCTGCTTGCCCAGCAAATGCTGGTAGCGCACGTCACCGGGACTGATGGCCAGCGCGCCGTCTGCAAGGATGGTTTCCGGTCTGGTGGTGGCTATCTGAATGGCGCCGCTGCCATCCACCAATTTATAGTGCACCGTGTAAAGCTCGCCCTGCTCCTCCTTGTTGATGACCTCAAGGTCGGAGATGGCGGTTTTCAGTTGCGGATCCCAGTTGACCAGGCGCGTGCCGCGATAGATTAGGCCTTCGCGATAGAGTTGCACAAAAACCTTCAGCACCGCCTGGTGGTAGGCCTCATCCATGGTGAAACGCTGGTGCTCCCAGTCAACCGACGAGCCCATGCGCGCAATCTGGTTGCTGATGATGTTGCCGGATTCCTCCACCCAGTCGTGCACCTCTTTGAGAAACGCTTCACGCCCCAGAGCGTGCGGATCCCTGCCCTGGGCCATGAGCCTGCGCGCTACCAGCAGTTGGGTGGCGATGCCGGCGTGATCCGTGCCCATCTGCCACAGGGTGGGTTTGCCCAGCATCCGTTGGCGGCGCACCAGAATGTCGATAAGGGTATGCTGAAAGGCGTGCCCCATGTGCAGCGTACCGGTGACATTGGGCGGCGGAATGGCGATGCAATAAGCTTCCTGCGCGTCTTCTGAGTCTTTCGAGTCATCAGCGAAACGGGGGCTGAAGATGTTGTGCTCGCGCCAGAAGGCGCGCCATTTGGCTTCTATCTCCCTTGGAGCGTACTGGGCCGCAAGAGCCCTCTCGGTGTTCAACGGCTATCCTCAGTTGCTGCAAAAGCGTGAATTATCCAGACTTGCCGCGCCCGAGTGATGCTTTTGAAAAGCGTTAACCCCAGCAGGCCCTCCCCCATCTCCGGCCAGAGAAGGCGTCAACGTTCTGTCGAGGGTTTTTGGTAAACTTTACGTTTGCGCAAGTTTGCGGGGAAAATGGAGCCAGCAACACTCACCAACCTGCTCGGCCTCGGTCTGGGGCTGCTGTATGGATTCATCGCCAATCGATCCGGCTTTTGTTTTCTGGCCGGGGTACGCGCGCTCGCTGCGCACGAATCAAACAGGCAATTGCGTTCCTTCACCCTGGCGATGATGAGCGCGCTGGCGTTAACCCAGCTGCTGGTCGCTTACGCCGGGCTGGACAACCTGGACGAAAGCGTCTACCTCGCCGCCGCACCCAATCTGGTTGTGATAGTCATTGGCGCGGCGATCTTCAGCTTGGGGATGGTGCTGGCCAACGGCTGCCCCAACCGCCACCTGGTGCTGCTGGGTGAAGGCAATCTTCGCTCCCTGATGGTGTTGCTGGTGCTGGGAATCAGCGCCTATATGACATTCAAGGGGCTGTTCGCCCTGCCGCGCATGGACCTGGGAGAAGCCACTGCACTGGATATCGGCGTGCGCGACTTACCGCAGGCGCTCGAACTGCTCGGCCTGCCGGCCGCACGCCTGGTGGCTGTGATCGCTATCCTGCTGTTGCTGGGAGTGTTTCTGTTCTGTTCCGGTTGGTTCAAACCACACAATCTGGCGAAAAGCTGGGACGGCCTGATAATCGGCGCGTGCATTGCGTCGGCCTGGTATATCACCGGCGTGCTGGGAATTGACGAGTTTGATCCACAACCTCCCGAATCGCTGACCTTTACCGTGCCGATGGGCGAGGCGCTGCTCTACCTTATGACCTTCACCGGCAGCACCCTTGGGTTTATGACCTCGGTTATCGGCGGCGTACTCGTCGGCAGCCTGGGCAACGCGCTGCTGAGCGGACGCTTTGAACTACGCGCTTTCGACAACGGATCGGGTCAGATGCTGCGCATGCTTTTCGGCGCGCTGTTGATGGGCATAGGTGGGGTGATGGCGCTGGGGTGCACCATCGGTCAGGGTCTGAGCGGCTTGGGCGCCCTTTCCATCGGCTCACTGGTGGCGATGGCGACTTTCTACCTGTTCACCTACTGGTTGCTGAGGCGACTTGGTAAATAACTCATTGCTAAAAAACGCCTTCCTTCGCTCTGGCGATAATACCCAACAAAAAAGCGCGCAATTCGCGGTAGACGGGGGCATCCGGATAGGCGGGAATACTCAAATAAGTGGTGTCCGGCTCGTCAGTGAGGCTGTAGACGGCTATGGGATAGGGGCATAGCACCAGGTTGTGCGGGTTGTCCGCAGCCAGGTTGTGCGATAGCCCTGCCTTGCAGAACAACACCACCTCGGCGCCGCCGTACACAGCCGGAGGATGATCAACAACAGCGCCGGTGCGTTCCAACATATCCGCCGCGTGGGAGATGTAGCTGATCACCAACCCCTGGCTTTCAATGGCGAACACCAGGCTGTCGCGTACATCCTCAAAATCGCCTTCAAGTGCAAACACCTCGGCCGGACCGTTGATTTTCCCCAACGGTGTCTGCGCCCCCGCATGGAGGCAGGTAACCAGCAACGACGCCAGGCATGCAAGGCGCATCGAGGCGATTAGATGGGGCTTTATCACCACGTTTTTTCCTTTCAGAGTAAATCCAGATTCGCCATCACCTTCGCCCTGGTGATGGTTCCCAACAGCAACAGGTCTCCGCGTTCGTTGCCCGAGGCATCGTAAAACACCAGCGCGGGCGGGCCAGGGAGCCGATAGCGCGCCAGCAGATCCTTGCTTGCTTCGTCGACCCTGGTAACATCCACCGTTACCACCGCCATATCCGTCAGGCGGTCAATTACCTCGGCGTTTTCGAATACTTCGCGCTCAATCACCTTGCATTCCACACACCAGTCGGCCTCGTATTTCAACAACACCGGTTTGGCGGCAGCGCGCAGCTCCGCCAGTGTATCGTCCAGCTTGGCGTTGCTCTTCACCACCAGTTTGGGCGCTTTGGCCGCAAGCGTTCCGGCGCCGGTTTGCAGCACTCTGAGCGGTTGCCACACATCCTTGCTGCCCAGGCTGTAGCCAACCAGTTGCACCACGCCAATCACCAGCAGCACTATGGCGAGGCTGCGGGCTATGGTTTCTCCTCCCCGGTTTTCCTTTTGCACGGCCAGACGCGCTACCTGCAACAGGTACACGGCAAAGGCGATCACCACTATGCCGTAAAGCAGCAGCACCAGGTCATCTTCGAGAATCCGGTCGAGCATCCATACGGTCAACAGCAGCATGGCGAAACCAAAAAAGTGCTGCACCCGCTCCATCCACGCGCCGGCCTTGGGCAGGATGCGACCGGCGAACAGCCCCACCAGCAACAGCGGTGTGCCCATACCCAAGCCAAGCGCAAAGAGCGACAAGCCTCCCAGCAGGGGGTCACCCTTGCCGCTTAAATAAATGAGGATGCCCGCCAGCGGCGCGGTAAGGCAAGGCCCGACTATCAGCGCGGAAAACACGCCCATAATCGCCAGCCCAAGGTAGGCGCCCTGATTCTGTCTGCTGGAGATTCGATGAAGACGGTTCTGTAATCCAACCGGAAGTTGCAGGGTATAGAGTCCGAACATGGCTCCGGCGAGAAAAACAAACAGCAAGGCGCTGAGGATGATGATCCAGGTTTGTTGCAGAATCACTTGCAGGTTCTGCCCCAGCAATCCCGCCCCTACTCCGGCCAGAGTATAGGTAAGCGCCATGCTGAGTACAAAAACCGCCATCATCGCCAGCCCTTTGCCCGAGCTGAGCGTAGCCGCCTGGCGCGAGATGATGCCGGAAACCAGCGGAATAGTGGGGAACACGCAAGGAGTAAAGGCCAGCGCCAGCCCCGCGAGATAGAAAATGGCGACCAACAACCAGAGTTGCCCGGTCGCCAGCAGGTTGCCAAAGGCGCGTTGGTCACTCTGATTGCTGATGACATCAACCAGGTTGAGTTGTGAATCGCCACCCGCTCCGGTCGTATTTCCGGTCGCGGCTACAGTCGTCTTGGTTTGCTGCGTGGGGAGATCACCACTCTGCTCGTTTGTTTCGACAAAGCTCCCCAACGCCACCAGGAGAGTTTCCGGCGGGTAGCACACCCCCCCATCCCAGCAACCCTGGTAGGTGATCTGCAATTGATCCGGCGCCGTTTCCCCGGGAGCAAGGGCGGTCAGATCTATAGTGACATAATCACGGAAAATGGTCAGTTGACCAAAAAAAGGATCGTCGTAGGGCTGACTGTTGTCTGAATACTCAGGCTGAAACGAAATCGCTTTGTTTTCCGCCGTGAAAGCGAATTTGTCGAGGTAGAGATAATAGTAAGGCTCGATAATCCATTCGAGCTGGTAGCGCCCCTGCCCCATGTCCCGGGAACGAAAGCGAAAAGCGTCTTCGGGCAACAACGGCCCCCTGGCCAGTTCCGCCTCCGGAACCTCCACCGCGCCAGCCTGCCCCGTGGGCAGGAAAACCGCAAGCAACAAAGCCGCAAATACCGCCAACCCTGTTGGCGAACGCAAACATGTGAACATAAAATGCAGCCTTGGCATCAAACGAATCTCCCCCTTCCAAAGGGGCGCATCATACTCTTCTTTTAACCATCCTGCAGCGTCGCCGACCGCCGGCTAAATCAGGGCGCGTCCGGACAGCAATCCTGCGCGCCGCCCGATTGAAACCCTATACAGCCAGGGATGACCGACAACTCGAAACGCCTTGAATTACAGATTCCATCTCCTGAGACGAGCTACCCCATTACCGTCCCTTTTTGCATGTGCTATGGCGGTGGAGCGGTTCTATCCGGCTATGAGATCGCCACGCTCGCTTTGCTCGCTCGCGATGACAACCAAAGGAAGGCGACCTCGCGATGACAAAAGGGGACGGGCAGCCTCGTGGTGACTTGGGGGGAATGAGACGGTTCGCCGTTGGCAGGAGTGGAATAGTGTCCGCCTGCGGCGGGTGAGTATGTGATAACCCATGTTGATCCTCGATGGAGCGTGAATGACGCTACGCGAGAGTGGTGACGATGACAATGCGCTTGTCGTTCCAAACTGGGCGCCTCTTTTGTCTTTGCGAGGTGCGTCCTTTCCTTGCAAGCTGCTGTGTCTCCATTGTCCTTGGGAGGAGCGCCCTTTCCTTGCGAGCTGCTGTGTCTCCATTGTCTTTGCGAGCGTAGCGAAGCAATCTCCCGGCTAGCTTTTTTGTTTTGCGTGGGCTATGGTGGCGAAGTAGTGCAATCCTGCTATGAGATCGCCACGCTCGCTTTGCTCGCTCGCGAAGACAACCAAAGGAAGGCGACCTTGCGATGACAAAGGGGGACGGACAGCCTCGCAGTGACAAAGGGGGACGGGCAGCCTTGCGGTGACATAGAAGGATGACGGCTAGTTTCCATAGTAGGCTTGCATATCGTCCGTTATGGTTTCCAGCGTCGTCGTGGCGGTTGCATTGAAGAGCACCAGCTCGTGCATCGGGCCAACCCAGCTTCGATAGTTTGTAAAACCGGTTTGGGCGACAATGCCCCCAATAACACCTCGCGTACTGGTGAAAGGGCACGACGCTAAAAGTGGATCAATATCATCAGTCAGATCGTAGTTTTCGCTTTCCACCCTCAAATCAATCCTGCTTGCAGTGAGCGTGGTGGAATAAAACAAGCTGTTGGCATCGTACTGGGTGCTGTATGTCCCGGTTGCTTGAGCAGCCCCCGTGGTGGAGCTATGACACACGCCAGGGTACCGGTACGTTGAGCCAAACACAAGCGTATCGCCCGTCGTCCGGAGTATGTGAAAAATTACAGTATCAGTATTGGTCGTATTTACATCCAGCTGTAAAAAGCGTTTGCCATAATTTGTGGTTTCAATAACACTGCTGCCATCAACCTCCGTGTAGTGACCGGCAAAAACCAGCGACAGGTTGGTGGCGTCTATGGCGAGGGGGGCGATAAGCGCAGTGGGTTTTGCTGGGGTTTTGGTGTGGTTGAAGCGCATCGCCGGTTGGC
>Ga0209562_1000105_pt1 | contig 41576 bp, 39 predicted proteins | sample WorMetvacBELIZE2_FD_187399 | JGI IMG/M metagenome (GOLD analysis project Ga0209562, IMG submission 187399) | Marine gutless worms symbiont microbial communities from Max Planck institute for Marine Microbiology, Germany - Olavius vacuus BELIZE.2... | ecosystem: Host-associated > Annelida >... | reverse complement strand
ATGGGGACCCAGGGAGCGCGGCATTCTATAGCGGCGCAAGGCGGTGTCAATGAGATAATGGGTTTTTTCAGCGAATCCTAGGAATTCCAGGTGCGGACAGACGCAAACCAACCACCCCGCATGGAGTTTTTTACCGCAAGCGGTTAATCAGCGGGATATTCAACCCGGCCAGGGAAATGCTATCGCTCAGCTGTTGATGCAGCAGGTTTTTCCGCACTTCGTCCATGCCTTCGAGAATATGAATCTCGCGAATGTGGCATAAGCGGCGGGCATCCGCTGATTGTTCACCTGTTTGCCCATTTGTTTGAATTGGTGTTTGGCCAGACGTTTGACCTGTTGTATGCGTTGGCGCCAGAGTTGCGGCGCTGCGCAGGTTAATTTGCATCCTGGGCATTTCCCAACCGAGGCGCTGTATGGTTTCGCGCAATTCAAGCAGGCTGGCGTGGGCCAGGGCAAGCAACAACAGGCTGATGGAGGCATCCGGACCGGCGCTGCTGGCGAGAGTGAGTTCACCGGTGCGGAGTTCTATCTGCTCGTTGTCGCGCATGCACGCCTGCACCTGGTGCTGACCATCCGGCAAGGGTTTGATCTGATTGGTTTTTTGCTCTCCCCCACTGGGCAACTGGCCCAGGATCCAGGCGCTGATCAGCCTGGCGTGCACCAGCCCGCCGGTTTCTTCCAGACTTTGGGGGGTGTGCAATCGACTGACATCAGCCGGCAAGGCAAGCCGGGCGAGCTGATCCACACCGCCAAGCCAGAGTTGCGCCATGGTTGGGCTTGTAGCAGTCGTTTCCACTACGGCGGCGGCCGTGGCCGGTTCTACCTGTACGCTTCCATCGGCCACCGCGACATGGGGCGAATTGAACAGGTCGTTACTGCTTGCGGCGGCAAACAGTTGCGGGTCGGGGGCATCTATGTGCACCATCGCCCAGCCCTGCGGCCAGTCAAGCAGACGCTGCAGATGCGCGCCCAACCCTACCCCTATGGCGATTTGTGGTTTGTAGTAGTGATCCTCCAGCCACTGGTAGATAGCCTGCAAACCCTGGGTGTTGATGGGCTGTAGCATGTGGCGCAACGAGCAGGAAAGCAGTTGCACGCCCAGATTGTTGAGCGCTTGCGCCAACAGGTCTATAGCTGGAGAGCGTTGCTCCTTAAGATCGTGAACAACCAGCGCGTGGGCGTTGGGGCTGGCGCCGGGGGCGTAGAGCTGGCACCCCTGTGGCGGCTGTTCACGCGTCATGCAATCATTCGGCGTTTATTTCCAGCCAGTGGCCTCGGCTATGCCCTTGCCTATGTCGGCAAGGCTTGGCGCACACAACACCCCCGCCGCCTTGAGCGCGGCAATTTTCTCCTTGGCCGTTCCTTTACCGCCTGCGATTATCGCGCCGGCGTGCCCCATACGCTTGCCAGGCGGAGCGGTGCTGCCGGCAATATAGGAAACCACGGGTTTTTTCACCTTTTCCCTGATGTAGTCCGCCGCTTCTTCTTCGGCTGTTCCACCTATCTCGCCCACCATGACTATGGCCTCGGTGGCCCTGTCTTTCTGGAAAAGCTCGAGAATATCGATAAAGCTGCTGCCGGGAATAGGGTCGCCGCCTATGCCCACGCAGGTGGTTTGACCAAAACCCTTGTCGGTGAGTTGTTTGACCACCTCGTAGGTAAGCGTGCCTGAACGCGAGACCACCCCTACCCTGCCCTTCCGGTGGATGCTGCCAGGCATTATGCCGATTTTGCATTCGCCGCTGGTAATCACCCCCGGGCAGTTGGGGCCAATCAGGCGCACCCCGAGCGAATCGCAGGCGATCTTGGCTTCAAGCATATCGAGCGTAGGGATGCCTTCGGTAATGCACACCACCAGTTTGACGCCTGAATTGGCCGCTTCAATGATCGAATCCTTACAGAAAGGCGCGGGCACATAGATGACGCTGGCATCCGCCCTGGTTTCGTCCACCGCCTCGCGCATGGTGTTGAATACGGGCAGGGCAAGATGAGTTTCGCCTCCACGGCCAGGGGTGACCCCGCCAACCATTTTTGTTCCGTAGGCTATGGCCTGCTCGGTGTGCATGGTGGCTTGCCTGCCGGTGATGCCCTGGGTAAGCACGCGGGTGTTTTTGTTGATCAGGATGCTCATTTGCCTGCCCCTTTTACCGGTTTGCGCACAGGCCGGGCGACTGGCTTGGCTTTTTTGCTGGTCCTGTCGGCTCCAGCTTTGGAATTTCCCTTGCCTTTTGCGGCGGTTTTTTTCCTGTTTGTCTCTTCCTTGCGCTTCGCCGGCGAAGGCGGGGCGGAAAGCGCCGGTTGTTTGGCGCCTTTGCGAGGCGGAGCTTTTTTTGCCGCGCTTATCGCCTGTTTCACCGCTTTGGTCAGGTCTTCTTCCGTGTGTACATTCAACCCACTTTCTGCGAGGATGCGTAAACCCTGCTCGGCATTGTTGCCCACCAGGCGCACGACTATGGGTACATCGACTTTGGTTTTGGCGATGGCGAGTAGAATGCCCTCGGCGATCAGGTCGCAGCGCACTATGCCGCCGAATATGTTGATCAGCACCGCCTTGACTTGCGCATCGGACAGAATCAACTTAAAGGCCTCGCTCACCCGCTCCGGAGTTGCGCCGCCGCCCACGTCGAGAAAATTGGCCGGGTTGCCGCCGTGCAGCTTGATGGTGTCCATAGTGCCCATCGCCAACCCGGCGCCGTTGACCATGCAGCCAATATCACCGTCGAGCGCGACATAGCTGAGCTGCCATTCGTGCGCGTGATTTTCGCGTTCATCTTCCTGCGCTTTGTCGCGCAACTCCGCCAGATCCGGATGTCGGAAAACAGCGTTGGCGTCGGTGTTAATCTTGGCGTCCAAACAAAGCAGTTTGCCTTTATCCGTAACCACCAACGGGTTGATCTCAATCAGCGACAGGTCCTTGTCGGTAAACGCCCGAACCAGCCCGGTGAACAGAGCCGTCAATTCACCCACCAGCGCGCCTTCAAGGCCGAGTCGTCCCGCCAGCCAACGCCCTTGCCAGGGCATGGGGCCAAGCAGTGGGTCTATGGTTGTTTTGTGAATTTTTTCCGGTGTTGCTGCGGCAACCTTTTCGATTTCCACCCCGCCTTCCTGTGAAGCCATACACACCACCCTGCGGGTGGCGCGATCAAGGGTGACCGCCAGGTAGAGCTCGCGTGCTATGTCGGTACAGGTCTCGACAAGGATGTGATTCACCGGTTGGCCGTGCTGATCGGTTTGATAGGTAACCAGACGCTTGCCCAAGTGTTGCTTGCAAAAATCGGTAATAGCGGCTTTCGTGTCAACCAGTTTCACGCCGCCGGCCTTGCCTCGACCACCTGCGTGCACTTGGGCTTTTACCACCCAGCGCTTGCCGCCGAGCTTTTTCGCCGCTTCAAGCGCCTGTTTGCCGGATTCGGCCACCAGCCCTTTGGCGACAGGCAGTTTGTAGCTGCGCAGCAAAGCCTTGGCCTGAAATTCGTGCAGATTCATCTGGACTCCTCGTGGTTATTTTTTGCGATTGACCATGTGGATGGCGTGACCGTGCAACGCAAGCGCGGCTTCGTGTACTGCCTCAGCCATGGTCGGGTGGGCGAACATGGTCAGCGCCACATCCTCAGCGCTGGCGGAGAATTCCATGGCGGTTACCGCCTGAGAGATCAATTCACCCGCGTGCTGGCCGTAGACGTGTACGCCCAAAATCTGATCCGTTTTTTTGTCCGCGATGATTTTGGCCATTCCGCGCGTGTCGTCATTGGCCATGGCGCGACCCAGTGCGCTGAATGGAAATGCGCCGCTGTTGGTTTCAACACCTTTCAGTTCCTGTGCCGTTTTACCTACCCAGGCAACCTCCGGACTGGTGTAGATGACATTGGGAATAGCGTCGTAATTCACCTCACTGGTCTGACCGGCCATGACTTCCACCGCCATGACGCCTTCTTCGGAGCCCTTGTGCGCCAGCATGGGCCCGCGCACTATATCGCCCACCGCAAACACATTGGGCAAGGCGGTGCGGCATTGGCTGTCCACCTGCACAAAACCACGCTGGTCGACTTCAATCCCCAGACCATCGGCAATTAACTTATCAGTCACCGGCTTGCGACCAACGGCCACCACCACCCTGGTAAAGTTGGTTTTAATTTCTTCGCCTTTGGCGTTGTTGTAAGCCACTTGCGCCTTGCCGCTCTTGCCGCTTGCCTTGGCGGAGGTAACCTTGCAGCCGAGTTGAATGTCCAGCCCCTGTTTGCTTAGATCACGCTGCACCATTTTGGCAATATCCATATCGACCATAGGCAGAAAATCGGGCATGGCCTCAAGCAGGGTTACCTTGCTGCCCAAACGCGTCCACACACTGCCGAGTTCCAAACCTATCACCCCGGCGCCGACTATGCACAGGCTTTCGGGAATCTTGTCGAAAGCCAAAGCGCCGGATGAATCCACCACATGCTTGCCGTCAAACTCCAGGCCGGGGATTTCCACCGGGGTTGAGCCGCTTGCAAGCACCACATTTTTCGCCGAATAGCTGGTGACCTTGCCCTTGGCGTCGGTCACCTCGACCTGATTCGCGCCCGTCAATCTGCCCGTTCCCTGGATAGGGGTAACGTTGTTAGCCTTGAACAGCCCGGCAATACCACCGGTGAGTTTGGCGACCAAGGCGTTTTTGTGCCCCATCAGCTTGTCAAGGTCCATACTCACTTTGCCGCTTATCCCCAGCCTGGCGTAATTGTGTTGGGCGTCGTGAAACTTGTGGGTGGCTTCGAGCAAGGCTTTGGAGGGAATACAACCGACATTCAGGCAGGTTCCGCCGTACACAGGCTTGCCCTCATCGCTCATCCAACGCTCAACACAGGCCGTTTTCATGCCCAGTTGCGCACCGCGAATGGCGGCTACATAACCGGCCGGCCCCGCGCCTATTACCACGAGATCATATGCTTCCGCCATACTGCTACCTTGTATTGTCTAGAGTTCAAGAATAATGCGCGCCGGGTCCTCAATCATGTCTTTGATCGCAACCAGAAATTGCACCGCTTCGCGGCCGTCTATCACGCGGTGATCGTAGGAAAGCGCAAGGTACATCATGGGACGGACGACTATCTGCCCTTTTTCCACTACCGGACGCGCCTTGATGGCGTGCATACCGAGAATCCCGGTTTGCGGCGGATTAAGAATTGGCGTGGACATAAGCGAGCCAAAAATACCGCCATTGGTGATGGTGAAGGTGCCGCCCTGAAGCTCCTCTATCCGGATTTTATTCTCCCTGGCGCGTTCGCCGAAATCGCGAATCGTCGCTTCGATTTTGGCGATGGATAGGTGCTCGACATGGCGAATGACCGGAACTATCAAACCGCGTTCGCTGGATACCGCTACGCCTATGTCCTGATAACCGTGATAGACAATATCGTTGCCGTCGAGCGAGGCATTGACCGACGGAAATCGCTTCAGCGCCTCGGCGGCGGCGCGGACAAAAAAGCCCATAAACCCAAGGCGTACGCCCTTGTGCACCTTTTCAAATTTTTCCCGATAGGAAGCGCGCAGATCCAGCACCGGCTGCATGTTGACTTCATTGAAAGTCGTCAACATGGCCGCTTCGTGTTGCGCCTGCACCAGGCGTTGGGCGATGCTCGCCCGCAGACGTGTCATGGGCACGCGTTTTTCGTGGCGTTCGTAATCGCCGTCATCGCCAACTGAACCAGGCACTGCAGCAGGCTGGCTTGTTGCACCCTGCCTGTAAGCGTTGACATCCGCCTTGGTCACTCTGCCGCCCTTGCCGGTGGCGGTAACCTGTTCAGCTTCCAGTCCCTGCTCTTTCAACGCCTTGCGTGCGGCTGGTCCGGCGGGGTTTGGTGAGGTTTTTAAATTGGGTTTTGCCGGTTTTGTCGACGTCTTTGATTGGGACGCTTCGCTTTCCTTAGAGGCCGTCACGGCGCCAACCAGGAAGGTGGCAATGGCCTCGCCACTGGTGACGGTTGCCCCCTCTTCCTTCAACTTTTTTTCCAGCACCCCTTCCTCGGGCGCCACTACTTCCAACACAATCTTGTCGGTTTCAATGTCCGCAAGCAACTCATCCCGGCGCACCATCTCGCCGGTTTTTTTGTGCCAGGTGGCGATTGTGCCTTCGACGACCGATTCCGGAAAAACCGGGGCGTTGATTTCAAGAGCCATGCTTTTGTATTCCTTATGGATTAAGAGTGAATTAATCGGTAGCAGTAAAGGCCTGGGCAACCAGATCGCGTTGCTGTTGCTGGTGCACGGTGCTGGAGCCAACCGCAGGCGAAGCCGAGCCGGGTCTGCCGGCGAAAAGCAACGTAGCCCCAGGTTTGACCTTGTGCAATGCGGCGATGGTCCAGTGCTGGCTGTTGTACCAGGCGCCCTGGTTGCGGGGTTCCTCCTGGCACCAGACAAATGTTTTCGCCTTTGGGTAGCCTTTGAGAATTTTGCTCATCAACTCGGTTGGATAGGGATATATCTGCTCAAGGCGGATAACCGCGCTCGAATAAAGCTGGTGCTCGCGGCGATGACGCACCAGGTCGTAATAAACCTTGCCGCTGCAAATAATCACGCGCTCCACCTTTTTGTGATCAATCACCTCGGTAAGCGCCTCGTTTATCACCGGCTGGAAGCTATGTTCGGCGAGTTCGCTCAGGTTACTGGTGGCGTCCTTGTTACGCAACAGGCTCTTGGGCGTGAGCACCACCAACGGCTTGCGCAGGGGTCGGATAATCTGCCGCCTTAACAGGTGAAAAATCTGCGCCGGGGTGGTGGGAACGCATAGCTGAATATTGTGCTCAGCGCAAAGTTGCAGAAAGCGCTCAAATCTGGCGGAAGAATGCTCTGGTCCGGCGCCTTCAAACCCGTGTGGCAACAGCAGGGTTAGTCCACACAGCCTGTCCCATTTTTTCTCCCCGCTGGTGATAAATTGATCAATCACCACCTGTGCGCCGTTGGCGAAATCACCAAACTGGGCTTCCCAGATCACCAGGGTGGTGGGTGAAGTGGCGGCATAACCATATTCAAACGCCATCACCGCTTCTTCGGACAAAAAGGAATCGAAGATATGAAAGCGCTGGTTCTCTTTTTCGAGTTGCCGCAAGGGGCTGTAGTAGGCGAAGGTGACCTGATCGTGCGCAACAGCATGGCGGTGAGCGAAGGTGCCACGGCGGCAGTCCTGGCCGCTCATGCGCACGCTGAAGCCGTCGTCCAGAATGGTTGCGTAAGCCAGGTTCTCGGCGCAACCCCAATCCAGCGCTACCTCGCCGGTCACCATCTTCTGGCGATTGATAAAGACCTTTTCCACCTGCTTGTGCAGGGTTACGCCATCGGTGATGCTGTTGATTTTCAAGCCGATTTTGCTCAATCTGTCGAGCGGTAGCGAAGTATCGCAGGCATCGCTCCAAGGCTGGTCGAGATAGGGCGTCCAGTCGACAAACAGCGCCCTGTTCGGCTCGGTAACCACCGAGAGCGCCACTTGCTGATCATTGCTCAGGGCCTCGCGGTAATCGTTGACCATCGCGCCATCGGCCTCCGGATCCACCACTCCTTCCTGAATCAGTTTTTTCGAGTATCTGGTGCGTGTGGTTTCAAGCGCGGCTATGGCGGTATACATACGCGGCTGAGTCACCCAAGGGTCATCCGCCTCGTTGTGGCCACGCCGCCGGTAACAGACCAGATCAATCACCACATCTTTGGAGAAGGCTTTTTTGAACTCGATAGCGGCTTTGGTCACCAGCATTACCGCTTCAGGATCGTCGGCGTTGACATGAAAAATCGGCGCATTGACCACCTTGGCGATATCGGTGCAATACTGGGTGGAGCGCGAATCGCGCGGATCGGAAATGGTAAATCCCACCTGATTATTGACAATCACATGCAGCGAGCCGCCGGTTTTATAGCCGCGCAGACCGGACATCTGAAAGGTTTCCATCACCACACCCTGCCCGGCAAAGGCGGCATCGCCGTGGATGAGAATCGGCAACACCTTCTCGCCCAGTTTGTCGCCGCGTCTGTCCTGTCTGGCCCGCACCGAACCGATCACTACCGGATTGACTATCTCCAGATGGGATGGGTTGAACACCATCGCCAGATGCAGCTCGCCCCCAGGCGTCATCACGTTGGAGGAGAAGCCCTGGTGGTATTTCACATCCCCCGACCCTTTCACATGGTGCCTGTCCTCAAACTCACCAAACAACTCGCCGGGTTTCTTGCCCAGGATATTGACCAGCAGATTCAGTCTGCCTCGGTGCGCCATGCCAATCACCACCTCTTTGACGCCAAGAACGCCGCCGGCCATCTGAATGACATCCTCGACCAGCGGCACCAGGGACTCGCAACCCTCAAGTCCAAAGCGTTTCGCGCCCGGATAACGATTGCCAAGATACTTTTCCAGCCCCTCGGCGGCAGTGAGGCGCTTGAGCAGATGCACCCGCTGCTCGGCGTCCAACCCGGGTCGGGAAAGACGGGATTCAAAAAAGCTCTGTAACCAGCGGCGCTGCTCCAACTCCGGCATATGCATGAACTCCAGCCCGATGGAGCCGCAGTAGGTGGTGTTGAGCGCGTCCATAAGCTCGCGCAGGCTCATCCGATCCCTGGGGAAAAAGGTATCGCTGACATTGAAATACTCGTCCAGGTCGCTCTCGCCCAGGCTGTAGTAGTTCAGTTGCAGATCGGCGGCGAAGGTGTGTTCGGCCTGCCCCAAGGGGTCGAGTTTTGCGGCTTCATGGCCGCTGGTGCGATAGGCGTTGATCAGTTCGGCCACTTTCCCCTGTCGGGCAAGGCGTAGGCTTTCCTGCAAGCCTACCTGACCGCGCGCGCCCAGCGGGCGCTCGGCGTATTTTTTGAACTCGTCGATGATTTCGGAATGCGGCACATCGTGCAAGGCGTAGCCGCCGTTTGTTTGCTCTCGTCCGTTGGTTTGATCCCGCCCTCTGGCGTCTTCCTGATTCACAAAATCGTCGAAGTAGGCGCGCCAGTAATCCGAAAGCCTGGCGGGATTGGTCAGGTAGGTATCGTAGAGCTGGTCGAGATAGGCCTGGCTGTCGGCGCTCAGGTGCGAGGCCTGCCAGTGATCACGCATTGAAGAGGGGGAAGTCATGATATTGCCGGGTAATGGAGGAAGCTACGACATATGCACTCGATTCACAATGTCGCTTCCGCAGCTCTGGCGCACCCTGTCACTCCACCCGGATATTCGTCGCTATCACCTTGCCGGCATCCAATTGCACGGTAAAGGTTTTGGTTTCGCCGTCCCTGGAGAACACCCAGACCCAAGTTTCCATGTTTTCACTGGCGCTCAACCTGTCATAGGGCGTCTGCTCCATCAACCGCAGGACTTCGACATCCTCCATCCCGGTTGTGACATAGAGCGCGCGTTGCAGAGAAAAATCTTCTCCTTGCGGTAGCTTTTTGGTCGCGCAGGAGACAAGAACAATTACAACGAAAACAGCGAAAAAACGGTACACAAAAGGCAACCCGGCAGAAATGAAACCGGCTGATCCTCAACCGGACTGTTCAAGCAGCATTGTACGGATTTTTGCTATCGCCTTGGTTGGATTTAATCCTTTGGGACAAACTTCCACGCAATTCATTATCCCCCGACAACGAAACACGCTGTAGGGATCGTCCAATGCTTCAAGTCTCTGTTGTTTAGCCATATCACGACTGTCAGCAAGATAACGCCAAGCTTGCAGCAAGCCGGCAGGACCAATGAACTTGTCCGGATTCCACCAGAAAGACGGACAGGAGGTGGAACAACAGGCGCAGAGGATGCACTCATACAAACCGTCGAGTTTGGCGCGATCTTCGGGGCTTTGCAGACGCTCGATACCAGTGGTAGGAGTGTCATTGATCAGGTAGGGTTTGGCTTTTTCATATTGCTTGTAGAACTGAGTCATATCCACCACCAGGTCGCGGACAACCGGCAGGCCGGGCAAGGGGCGCAGGATCAATCGGCCCTTTTTCGCCGCCTGGGAAACCGGAGTGATGCATGCCAGACCATTGCGGCCGTTCATGTTAATTCCGTCCGAGCCGCACACACCCTCGCGACAGGAACGGCGGAAGGAGATGGTGGCGTCCTGCTCTTTGCACAGGTGCATCACATCCAGCACCATCAAGTCACGATTCTTCGGTATCGCCACTTGCAGGGTTTGCATATAGGGCTTGTCATCGCTTTCCGGGTTGTAGCGATAAATACTTACTTCGAGCATCTGCCTGTATCCCGGTTAGTACTTGCGTTCCATCGGCTCGAAAGCCGGCAGCGTGTGCGGTTGCATATTCACCGCGCGTTTGCCGATCTTTTTTGATGTCGGCGAATAAATCGAATGTTTCAGCCAGTTTTTATCATCGCGTTTGGGATAGTCCTCGCGCGAATGCGCCCCCCTGCTTTCCTTGCGTCCTTTGGCGCTGATGGCGGTAGCTTCGGCCACTTCCATAAGGTTGGCGAACTCAAGCGCCTCGATACGAGCTGTGTTGAACGTCTTGCTGTCGTCACCTGCTCGCAGTCTGTGCGCTCGCTCACGCAACCCGGCGAGTTTTTTTACCCCGTCGGTCATGGGCTTGCTGGTGCGGAATACGCCAAAGCTGTCCTGCATGATTCTTTGCAATTCATTGCGCAGATCAACCGAGGATTCGCCCGGTTCGCGTGAGTCAATTTCCGCAGTGCGCTCAGCAATCCGGGCAAAGTCGCTTGCGCTCGCCGGCATCATATCGCCAGACTGCTTTAATTCACGTTCAAGGAACATGCCGCAGGCGCGGCCGAACACCACCAGATCGAGCAATGAATTGCCTCCCAGGCGATTGGCGCCGTGCACGGAAACGCAGGCGCTTTCGCCCACGGCGAACAGGCCGGGGATGATCCTGTCCTTACCCTTGCCGTCCTGCGCCAGGGCCTGACCGTGGATAGTGGTGGGTATGCCGCCCATCATGTAATGACAGGTAGGTACAACCGGAATCGGCTCTTTGACCGGATCGACATGGGCAAAGGTGCGCGAAAGCTCCAGAATCCCCGGCAGACGTGCGTTGAGTACCTCCTCGCCCAGATGATCGAGCTTGAGCAACACATGATCCGCTTGCGGGCCGACACCGCGTCCTTCGAGGATTTCAATCATCATCGAGCGCGCCACCACATCACGCCCGGCCAGGTCCTTGGCGTTGGGCGCGTAGCGCTCCATAAAGCGTTCGCCATCCTTGTTGACCAGGTAGCCGCCCTCACCACGGCAACCCTCGGTCACCAATGTCCCAGCGCCGTGGATGCCGGTGGGATGAAATTGCCACATCTCCATATCCTGCACTGGAAAACCCGCCCGCAACGCCATGGCCACGCCGTCTCCAGTATTGATATGAGCATTAGTGGTCGACTGATAAATTCGCCCAGCCCCGCCGGTGGCGAGCACTGTGGCGCGAGCCTTGATATACACCTCCTCGCCGCTTTCCATGCACAGCGCCACCACGCCGGTCACCTCACGCTGCTGGTTGGTGACCAGATCGATAGCGAACCACTCGTTAAGAAAGGTGGTATTGGCGCGAAGGTTGGCCTGATAGAGAGTATGCAGCAGCGCGTGACCGGTGCGATCGGCCGAAGCGCAGGTGCGCGCCGCCTGGCCGCCTTTACCAAAGTTTTTCGACTGACCGCCAAAAGGACGCTGATAAATTCGTCCACTTTCGGTGCGCGAAAACGGCAAACCCATGTGTTCGAGCTCAAAAACAGTCTGTGGCCCCTGGCTGCACATATATTCGATTGCATCCTGGTCGCCGATATAGTCAGAACCCTTCACTGTGTCGTACATATGCCACTGCCAGTTGTCGTCCGGATCGGCGCTGGCGATGGCGCAGGTAATCCCCCCCTGGGCGGAAACCGTATGCGAGCGAGTGGGAAATACCTTGCTTATCAATGCTGTTTTAAGCCCGCTGCGCGCAAGCTGCAAGGAGGTGCGCAGTCCCGAACCACCGCCGCCGACTATCACGGCGTCAAAATCAAGTGTGCGATAGGTCATGCATGGATTCCTAGAACCACAACGAGTCTATGCCCCACGCCAGCATCACGATCAGCGCCAGCGCATAGAAAACATGAAAAGCAAGGCGCAAACCAAGTGGTTTGATGTAATCGGTCGCCACCGTCCACAACCCCACCCAGGCGTGCCCCAACAGACTGAGCAGAGCCAGCAGGGTGAACAGCTTCATCGGGGTGGACAGGATATATTCCTGCCAGCTCTGAAAGGTCAGAGGCGCGTTGAGCATGACATAACTCATCACACACAACGCGTAGGCTCCCAGCACCAGCGCGCTGACGCGCTGCACTATCCAGTCGGTCACCCCGCTTCGCGAAAAACTGGTGGCCGCCTTTACCACAGCCATACCCCTGTGAGCGCAATCAACACCAGCGCAACGGCAATCACCACTTTCGAGGCGATGGGCGCGCTTTCCTTGGTCTCAAAAAAGCCCAGGTCCATGCACAGATGCTTGACCCCGGCCACCAGATGAAAGAGCAATGCCACCAGGTAAACCCACAACAGCAACCTGCCCAGAGGCAAGGCAAGCAAATCACCGACCAGGTTGAATCCGGTGCTGCTGGTCAGGCTTGCATCCAACAGCCACAATAACAGCGGCAGGCCAAAAAAAAGCGCCACACCGGTAATCCGGTGAATGATGGAGACAACAGCAGTAATGGGAAAAGCAAAGGCAAACAGGTCGAGATTGACTGGCCGACTTGAGCGCACCTGTAACTCCATTAACGAAAGACGCGGCAGTATACATACTTCGCTGCGCTGCACTGCAACAAGCCGAAAAAAAAAACGGAGAGCCGGGAAAGCAAAATCATGAAAAAAGGTGTTAACTTCCTGATATGACTACCAAAAACCACTACCCTTAGACTTGGCCGCCAATAGTGTGTGTTGATGCGATCGGTAACAATCCCGGCTGTTGTTCCTTGATACAGTTTTCCACTCGCCATGGGCGCAGTGGAAGGGAAAAGAATGATTTAAAAACTGAATTCCTTTTATCGCTTTGCGCGTAGGCAGATTTTACAAGGTCAGCTATCCAGAATCGCGCCAGTTGTTGACTTGCGCCAATAATTGAGTCAACCCAGCGTCAAGTTTTTCAGACGACGCTTTGCCTTGCAGGATTTGCGCCATTTCGCCCGCGCACTTTTTGCCGTGCTCCACTCCCCATTGATCGAAGGGGTTGATTCCCAGCAGCACAGCATGAGCGATGGTGCGGTTTTCGTAGAGCGCCAATAAAACCCCGAGGGTATAGGCGTCCAGCTTGTTGCAGTAGATCAGGCTCAGGGGAATATTGCCGGGGCTGGCGCGTTGCATGTCTTCGGCGCGCCCTTCTCCTTTGCCCGGCTGATTACCAAAAGTCAGGGCCTGTATCTGGCCAAGCGCCATGGCGTTAAGTTCATCCTGCATGGATTGATCGCCGGTGAGCGAACGCGCAAACAGCAGCAGGTCGCAATGCTGCGATCGGTTGCCCTGATGTAACAGCTGAAAGTAGGAATGCTGGCCGTTGCTGCATTCGCCTCCCCAGATCACTTCGCCCGAGGGCGGCGCAGGCTCGCCGTTTATCGCCAGGCGTTTGCCGTTGCTTTCCATCACCAGTTGTTGCAGGTGCTGGACAATGCCGCGCAAGCCATGGTTGTAGGCAAGTATCGCGTGCTGTTGTACGCCTTTCAGTCCATGCTGCCACAGGCTCGCAAGGGCCAGCATCACCGGCATATTGCGTTCAATCGGGCTTTGCAGGGTGTGCGCATCCATTGCCGCCGCCCCTTTGCGCAGGTCGTTCAGGGCCTGCGGCTGAGTGGTCGCAGCCAAGGCGAAGCCGATGGGCGAGAGGAGCGAGAAGCGCCCTCCCACACTTTCCGGAATGCGAAATATCTGTTGCGCGGGTATGCCCAGCCGCGTGAGTGCATCCGATTTGGCGGTTACGCCGAACACATGGCGGGTCGGGTCGTCTATCCCCTGCTCCCTGAAGGTCTGCTTGAGTGCGGAAAAGTTCGCCAGGCTTTCGAGCGTTGTGCCGCTTTTACTGGCCAGCACCAAAGCGCATTGCGCAAGATCAAGCCCATGTAACGCCTCCTGGTGCGCCAGGGGATCGATATTGGCGATAAACACGGCGCACCGTCCGGGCTGGCGGTAAGGCGCCAGCGCCTGATAGGCAGCCTCCACCCCCAAGTGCGAGCCGCCAATGCCAATGTTGATAATGGTAGTGATGGGTTTACCTTTCGCGCCGAGCCAGTCGCCGGCGCGGATCTGCGCCGCAATGTCTTCCATCCGCCTGTGTTCATCAAGTGCATCCCGTGGCCATTGCGCCTCCTGCCACGCCTGCGCGGAAAAACTCTGTGGATCTCCGTCCGGCGCATGGCGATACAACTGATGGCAAGCGGCGCGGTCTTCGCTTTTATTTACCTTCTCGCCATAAAACCAGGCCTTGAGTGCAGCTGGAAGATCGCGCGCCCGGGCAAAATCACACAAGGCTTGCCAAGCCTGCAAATCAAAAGACTGACGCGATAAATCAAGGCAACAATCACCCAGCTTGACCGACAGCTGCGCCACCCGTTGCGGCTCATCTGCCAGCAATTCAGCTATATCGGGTTGCTGCTGCTTAACCAGGTGCTCAAGGTCTGCCCACTCGCAAATTCGGCAGGCTGGGGTTTCGGGAAAGGTGGACAGGGTCAACCAGTGCTGGTCAACGCAGTGCCTGGTTGCCCGGCTTGTTGTTGCGAGACTTGCGGTTGGGTGCGCGCCTTGCCGACACGTTTCAATTGGCGCTTCAGACTGCCAATGCGCATCCGCAGCCCCATTACTTTCAGGCCGCTCAGCAGCAGCCCAAGTGCGAACCCAACCAACAGAATGAGACAGGCGAGAAAGCCAAGCGGTATGCCCGGCAGACGGAAAAAACCGAGGTCAAAAGCAACTTCCTGCGGATTGAGTTGTCCAAGGGCAAAGCCGGCAGCAAGCAAGGCCACCACGAGTAATACCACAAGCAAGCGTTTAATTAGTCTCATCGCCGCCACCTTTTGACTCCTTATTCAAATCCTTGTTCAATCCCTTGTTGACCATTTCGCGCAGTTTTTTGCCCGGCTGAAAGGTCGGCTTGAACCTGTCGCCAATGGCGATTGTCTCGCCGGTGCGCGGGTTGCGCGCCTTGCGTGGTTTGTAGTGGTTGACCTTGAAGGAAGCGAAATCGCGCACCTCCACCCTGTTACCTTCTACCAGCCCGCGGCGCAACTGCGTCACCAGGGTTTCCACCACTTGCTCCACCTGCATCTCTGTCAGCTCTTTGTTTCGCTGCTTGATTACTTGAATCAGGTCTGGACGTGATTTGAGCATGGTTTATCAGCTGTCGCTCATATGTTCCTTGATAAGGTCGCCGATTGTCGCCACCTTGGCGTTGGTTTCGCTGTTGACTTGCTCCATCGATTCCTTGTCCTGCTGCAATTCACGCGCGCGCACCGAGAGACCGATTTTACGGTTCTTTTTATCTATGACAGTAATCTTGGCCTCAAGTTCGTCGTCGGGTTTCACCACCTGAGTGGCGTCGCTTACCATTTCCTGGCTGAGTTCGGACGCCTTGATAACAGAATAGAGGTTTTCCGCCAGTTCAACTGTAACAGTTCGTTGCTCCACTTCGGTCACCTTGCACTTGACAATCGAGCCTTTCTCGTGAGTGGCGACAAAGTTCATAAAGGGGTCGACGCTGGTCTGCTTGATGCCGAGCGAAATCCGTTCGCGTTTGACATCCACACCAAGCAGCATGGCCTCGACTTCCATACCTTTTTTGTACTTGTGGATAGCCTGCTCGCCCGGCAGATCCCAGTCGATATCCGAGAGATACACCAGCCCGTCGATGTTTTCGTCCACGCCAATAAAAATGCCGAAATCGGTAATGGATTTGACCATTCCCTTGAGGATGTCGCCTTTCTTGTAGTTGCTGTTAAACTGCTCCCAAGGGTTGGGCACGCATTGTTTAATGCCGAGCGAAATACGGTGTTGCTGGTGGTTGATATCCAACAGCATCACATCAATCTCGTTGCCAATAGTCACTACCTTTGAAGGGTGGATATTGCGGTTGGTCCAATCCATTTCGGAAATATGCACCAACCCTTCAATCCCAGATTCCAGTTCGGCGAAGCAACCGTAATCTGTGATATTGGTGACTTTGGCGCGGTAGATCTTGCCTTTTTCGTAGCGCTTCAGAGCCTCGCTCCAGGGATTTTCCTGAATCTGGCGCATGCCGAGCGATACCCGCATTTCCTTGCGATCAAACTTCAGCACCTGCACTTCTACTTCCTGGTCAATTTCGACCACCTCGCTGGGATGGCGGATGCGTTTCCAGGACATGTCGGTTATGTGCAGCAGCCCGTCTATGCCGCCAAGGTCGATAAAAGCGCCATAGTCGGTGAGGTTTTTCACCGTGCCCTTCATGATTGCTCCCTCAACTAAGCTATCGAGCAGTTTGGAGCGTTCGCCCGAGCGTTCCTTGTCAAGCACCGCGCGACGCGAGACCACTACGTTGTTGCGCTGCTTGTCAACTTTGACGATAAGGAAATCCTGTTCCGTGCCCTCAAGTGTCGAGGTGTCGCGCATGGCGCGCACATCAACCAGCGAGCCGGGGAGAAAGGCGCGGATGGAATTGATCTCGACCGTCAGGCCACCCTTCACCCGCTCAAGAATGCGACCGCGCACAATGCGCCCTTCGTCAAAGGCTTCCTGCAAATCGCGCCAGCCTTCAATCAGACGCGCGCGCTGTCGTGAAAGCCTGGTTTCGCCAAAGCCGTCGTCGTAGGCCTCAATGGCGACTTCCACTTCGTCGCCGATGTTCAACTCAAAGGCTTCGCCTTCGCCGACAAACTCGGATTTGGAAACAAAAGCTTCGGATTTAAGCAGGGTTTCGAGCGTGACCGTCTCTTTATCAAAATCAATGATTTTTGCCTTTACCAGGCTGCCTACCACCGGATTGAAGTCACTGTAGTGCTTGTTGAAGAGCGCGGCGAAATCCTCGCTGTCGGAATAGGTGGTTGGGGATTGGGTTTCTTCGGGTGTTTCGATGGCTGCGGTTGCTTCGGTCATGGGAATAGATAGGAGTTGCTCTCTGGAAAGCTTTGATTCAAGGGCGGCGCGCGCGTCCCAGAAAACACAGCGCCAAAAAAGGGGGCGAATTATAGGCCCATACAAGTCTTGATACGAGCAAATAATTGCGCAAGCGTAGTCTGGATATCATGGTCCGAGGTGTTAATCACAAGAGCGTCCACAGCAGGTTTGAGCGGGGCGACTTCACGATTGGCGTCGCGTTGGTCACGTTCGGCTATCTCCGCCGCTATCCGCGCCACCCGTTCGGCGCTAGCTTCCAAGCCCTGTTGCAGACAACGCCGGGTGGCGCGCACTTTGGATGATGCGGTAATAAAAAATTTGCAGGGCGCCTGGGGGAAAACCACCGTACCCATGTCACGCCCTTCCGCCACCAGCCCGTTTACCCCCGGGCTTGAGGCGCATTCGTGTTGCAAGGCAAGCAGGGCGCTACGCAGCCCGGGATGCGATGCAATTTGCGACGCTGCCGCCGAGATTTCGCTGGTGGTGAGCGCATCGCCCAGCTCCGCCGCCAGCTCTAGCCAATTGCTACCCTGCAAACTACGGGCGTACTCCACGAGGCGGTCCGGGCTGTTCAGCAGCCCCTGTTGCAGCGCATGGCGACCAATCAGGCGATAGATTGAGCCACTTGCGAGCACGGCGAAGCCATACCTGGAGGCAAGGGCGTTCGCGAGCGTGCTTTTGCCAACGCCAGCCGGGCCATCGAGTGTGATGACTGGTTTCATACTATGGCCTCCAACTATGGGTGGGGGTGTAACTGGTCACCAATTCTTCGGCAATGCTGGGGTGAACAGCCAGGGTGGCGTCGAGCTGCGCTTTGGTGATACCGCTTTCCATGGCCGCAGCCATGGTTTGTATGATCTCACCCGCGTAATCAGCAAGGATATGCGCGCCAACCACAAGGTCGGTGGCCTGCTCAACCAGTATTTTGAAGTGGACTCGTTCATGGTGTTCGCCCAGACTTAGGTGCAGCGGGATAAAACTGCCGCTGAAGCAGTGATAGGCGCGCCCTTCCGTGCGCAGTTGCGACTCCAGCATGCCCACCGTACCCAGAGGCGGTTGGCTGAAGATACAGGTGGGCACATAGCGCGACCTGGCAGGAGCGTATCCAAGAGCAAAATGACTGGCCTGAAAATCCATCGCCTGCGCAATGGCCATGGGAGTGAGTTGCGGCGTACCTACAACATCGCCAAGGGCGTAGATGCCGGGTATGCTGGTCTGGTACTGCTCATCCACATCAATATAGCCCCGACTGGTAAGACGCAATGCCCCATTCGTCCGGGTTGATTCCTTCTGACCAGGAAAACTGGTTTCAAGTCCCAGGGAATCGATATTTGCGTGGCGGCCAAGGGCGAAGAGCACGAAATTGCTTTCAATCCGCTCACCGGTGTCTGTTATCGCCGCTACGCCATCCCCCTGCCGTTCAAGCCCCACAAGTTGCGTTTTCAGATGCAAACATATGCCGTCGTAAGGCAGCATGTTTTGCAACGCGGTAGTCAGATCTGGGTCAAAGTTCTTCAGGATGCGTTCGCCGCGATACACCAGATCGACCTTCGAACCCAGGCGAGCCAGCACCCCGGCGAGCTCCACCGCGATATAACCTCCGCCATAGACCAGCACCCGTTGCGGCATTGCCTCCAGCCCGAACACCGCGTCTGAATTATGCGCCAGGGCTATGCCGGGAAAATCAGCAGGCATTGTTGAAACAGTCCCGGTGGCTATAAGAAATTTTTCCGCCATCAGCTCAATGTCGCCAACCCGCAAGCGATCGTTGGAGGCGAAACGCCCACAACCATCAAATATCTTCACTCCAGCGTTGAGCGCGTTGCGCCTATAGACCTCGCGCAGACGGGTTATCTCCCTGTCCTTGGCCTGGCGCAGTGCAGCAAGTGAAAAACGCCCCTCCTCCATCTGCCAGCCGTAATCAAGGGCAAGTCGATGGTAATGGTGAAAAAGCCCGGCATTGACATAGAGCTTTTTCGGGATGCACCCCACATTCACGCAGGTTCCCCCCATCATGCCGTCTTCCACCAACGCCACACGCTTGCCCGCCTGCCCGGCCAGGCGTGCTGCGCGCATCCCGCCCGAGCCGCCGCCAATTACCACCAAATCAAAATGCACCGCATCTCCTTGCATCAATTACACATACCTGACATGGTTACTTTATTGCTTGCCTATAATAAAAGGGAGGGCGATTCACCCACCAGGATTATGTTTGACGCAGAAATTCAGCAGCACAGCAAGGCAAAAAGCAAAAAGCGCTCGCCATCCATGTATGCTCTGGTGATGCTCAACGACGACTACACCCCAATGGATTTTGTTGTAAAAGTACTGAAACGCTTTATTCGCATGAACACGGACAAGGCCACACACACCATGCTGGCGATCCATCTCTATGGCGAGGGACATTGTGGTGTGTACACTCGCGATATTGGTGAAACAAAAATCACCCAAATACATACCTATGCCAAGAAGCACGGACACCCGTTAAGGTGCATACTGCGCAAAACCCAAGGTTAGAACGATGATTTCCCGCGAACTTGAACAAACACTCAACCAGGCGTTTCAACATGCCCAACTCTCGCGCCACGAATATGTCACGGTCGAGCATATGCTGCTGGCTTTGCTCAACAATCCATCAGCGCGCGGCGTGCTGGTCGGCTGCGGCGCCAATCTGGAAAAGCTGCGCAAGCGTCTTGAGGAAGTGATAGACGAACATACCCCCTCGGTCACGGATGTGTTCGACAACATCAAGGCAGTGCCCACCAGCGGTTTTCAGCGCGTGCTGCAACGCGCCTTTTTTCATGTGCAATCAGCCCAGCGCGGTAAGGGCGAGGCGCAGGTGAACGGGGTGAATGTGCTGGTGGCCATCTTTGGCGAACACGAAAGCCTGGCGGTGCACCTGCTGCGCGAGCAGGAGATAGAAAGATACAATGTTATCAACTACATTGCCCACCAGAGCAGCGATCACAGCCAGCTTGCCTACGAGGACTCGGGCAGCAGCGAGGGCGAAGCCCGCGGCCCCGACACCAAGGCGCTGGAGAAATACTGCGTCAATCTCAACAAGCAGGTCAGCAACGGGCGTATCGATCCATTGATCGGTCGCAAGGCCGAAGTCGAACGCACCCTGCAAGTACTCTGTCGACGTAAAAAGAACAATCCCCTGCTGATCGGCGAACCCGGCGTTGGCAAAACTGCGATTGCCGAAGGTCTGGCGTATCTGGTGGTGCACAAGCGGGCCCCAAAAGTGCTTGCCGACACCCAGATTTTTTCGCTTGATGTCGGCGCGCTCCTTGCCGGAACCAAGTATCGCGGCGATTTTGAAAAAAGACTCAAGGAACTGCTTGCAGCGCTGGAAAGCATCCCCTCCGCCATCCTGTTTGTTGACGAAATTCACTTGCTCATAGGCGCAGGCGCGGCTTCCGGCAGCGCCATAGATGTCGCCAACCTGATCAAACCTCTGCTGGCGCGCGGAGTACTCAGATGCATAGGCGCGACCACCTACCGCGAGTTTCGCGAAATTTTTGAAAAAGATTACGCCCTCGCGCGTCGCTTTCAACGCATCGATATACACGAGCCAAGCGTAGCCGATACGGTACAGATCCTGCGTGGTCTGAGATCCGCCTACGAAGAACACTATGGTGTCAAAATCACCGAATCCGCGCTGAAAAGCGCCGCCGAACTCTCGGCCAAACACATAGTCGACAAATTTCTGCCTGATAAAGCCATAGATGTCATCGATGAAGCCGGCGCCGCCTTGCGTCTGTTGCCGAATCACAAAAAACGGAAAAGCATAAGCGTCGGCGACATAGAACAGGTGGTGGCGAAAATGGCGCAAATTCCACCCCGTACTGTTTCCAGCGACGATACCGAACACCTGCGCAACCTCGGGCGCAACCTCAAGATGCTGGTATTCGGCCAGGATGCGGCAATAGACAACCTGGTCGGCGCCATCAAGCTCTCGCGCGCCGGGTTGTCATCGCCTGAAAAACCCGTCGGCAGCTTTCTGTTTGTCGGCCCCACGGGCGTAGGTAAAACCGAAGTCACGCGCCAGTTGGCGAAGATAAGCGGCGTCAAGCTGCTGCGCTTCGACATGTCCGAATACGCGGAAAAACACAGCATCGCCAAGCTGATCGGCTCACCACCAGGCTATGTCGGGCACGAACAGGGCGGACTCCTTACCGAAGCGGTCAATCGCAACCCCACCGCAGTGATTCTTTTCGACGAAATCGAAAAGGCCCATCCGGATCTGTTCAACACCCTGCTGCAGATCATGGACTACGGCAAGCTGACCGATTCCAACGGTCGCAGCGTGGACTTTCACAACAGCATAATCGTGCTCACCAGCAATGTAGGCGCCACCCAATCCGCCCGTCGCTCGGTCGGTTTTACAGAACAGAATCACCAGAGCGATATTCTTGAAGAAGTCAACCGCGCCTTCAGTCCGGAGTTTCGCAACCGGCTTGATGCCGTGGTGCAGTTCCTGCCCCTTTCGCTTGACGTCATAGCCAACGTGGTGGACAAACTGATTATCGAACTGCAAGCCCAGGTTGAGGAACGCGGGGTGCAGATTCACCTCACCGACGCGGCGCGCGCATGGCTGGCCGAAAACGGCTACAGCGACGAGATGGGCGCAAGGCCAATGGCGCGTCTGATCAACGAAAAGATCAAAAAGCCTCTGGCCGACAAGCTGTTGTTTGACGGGCTGGGTAAAGACGCCCGCGTCGTGATTGAAATAGCAAACGACGAAATAGCCCTTGGGATAGAAAACGCCGGGCAGGAAGCGCCGGCAAAATCCCTGGAAAAACACAGCGCCGACTGAGTGTAAGAAATTACACCCAAGCACGGCCACCTGAATACGGAGCAACCCATGACCACCATCCGGCTTATCACCCTACTTCTGTTGCTCGCCTATGGCGCCCAAGCCAAGGCCTTGTCGCTCGGCGTAAGCATCGGTAGCGCCTCCCTTGAATCGAGCGGGCAAAGCAATATCGAAAAGGCCTATTCAGGTACTGAAACCAGCACGAGCAGCCCCGGCTGGTCCTTCAGCCTGCTGGCGCATCACGGCTTTTCCGACTATCTTTTTGGCGAAGTCGGCCTCTCCGAACTGAGCTACCTGGAAAAAGTACAGAAGAACAACAATTACAACGCCGATGGCGCCCGGGCGTTCAAAATCACCACCAAGGAGTCCATCAGCGCCGCACACACCGCGCTTGGGCTGGCTGTGTTCCTTGGCAGGCAATTCGCCGTATTCGCTAAACTTGGCGTCAGCCTGAACGAAAACACCTTCAGTGTTAAACAGGTGGTCAATCACGGCGATACTCAGGTGCAAAGCGTCAACGACAGCAAAACCTCCACCGATTACCAGTTGCGGCTCTATGGCGGCCTTGGCGGTTTCTACAACATCAGCGACAATCTCTCGCTCAAGGTTGAATACGAAGAGTTTGGCGTGCTTGGCGATGGCGCAACGGTCGATACCTTTTACATTCCGGATACGGTCGACAATCCGGAGGCAGCCGGGGTTTATATCAAACGTGTGATGGTCGGGTTGCTCTTTCGGGTTTTCTGAGGGCGGTGGTAGAGTTCGCGGTTATTTCACCTTAGCCGGCGATTCGTCAAACGCCACGTCTTCGGTCAGGCGCTCCGCGCCCGGAGCGGAAAAAGCATATTCATCCCCGCGCCAGTTGAATTGCAATTCGGCTGCGTGCAGCATCAGGCTCTCGCCCAGCAACCTGGCGCTCCATTGGTGCTGCTTGCGATTCTGATAAAGCGGATCACCCACTATAGGGTGACCGATGGACTGACAATGTACGCGCAACTGGTGCATCCGCCCGCTTTCCGGCAAACAACGCACCAGCGTCACCGGGGTGTGCGTCATCATCCCTTGGCTGAGCGGAACAATCCGCGTGGTTGCGCTTTTTCCCGACCCGTAATCCACCACTACCCGCTTGCCGCCCTCCTGCTCGCTTACCAGCAAGGGGAGCTCCACGCTTTGCGGCTTATTGAGATGCCTGTGCACCAACGCCAGGTAGGTTTTCGCCACCCGCCGCTCGCGCCAAAGTTGCTGTAACTCGTTCAAAGCCGTCGCATCCTTGGCCAGCAGCAGGCAACCGCTGGTCAATCGGTCGATGCGATGCACAAGTTCGGGGAAACGCGCCCTGCCCCCCTCCTCCGAGTTCATTACTGCCCGCAGCAGTTCCACTACGCCAAAACTGTGCCCGCTGCCGGCATGAACCGGCATGCCCGCCGGTTTATTGACCAGCACAAGATGATCGTCCTCGTGCACAACCGACTTCCACGCTTCAGCCAGCAGCGAATCGGGAGGTTTGCCTGGCGCCTGATCATCAGTAAAAAAGTGCGGCGGTAATCGCAGCAGTTGCCCGGCCACCACTCTGGTGGATGCCTTGGCGCGTTTTTTATCCAGCCGCACCTGCCCGGTGCGGATCAGTCGATACAGATAATCACGTGGCTGGTGACGGGCATAGCGCGCCAGCAGGTTATCCAACCGTTTACCCTCATCCGCCGTTTCGATTGTCAACATGGCGGGACCTGCCCCGTTTGCCTCTTGGGTAACATCCGGCGCCTGCCGGCGGGTTGTAGCAGCCTTCCTTTTCATAACACAGGATGCTAGCCAGTAAACGCCCACAAAGGAGAAAACAGGATGCGACTGACTGAAGATGTACATACTGTCAATTTATGTAACCTCGGCTAAGATTGCCAACCAATAAATAACCAGTCGCCCTGCCTTCCATGCGCGCGCTTTCCATGTTGCTGTTCGCCCTGCTTTTTCTGCTGGTGTTGATTCTTGCCTCCCTGGCCACCTTGGGATTTGGCTGGTTGTTGCCGTTGCGCAAACGAATGGCGATTATCCACGCCACGGAAAAAGCCATCAGCCTGCTGCTTCGCCTGCTTGTCGGTATAAGGGTGGAAGTCCATTACGCCGACAGACGGGCCCTTGAGCAATACAGGGCGCAGCAACGCCCCCTGCTTGTGGTGGCCAACCACCAAAGTCGATGGGAAACCTTCTACCTGCAAGGCCTGTTCAAGCCGCTGGTTACTGTGCTGAAACGCGAACTGCTGCACATGCCCCTGCTTGGCTGGGCGCTGGCCTGCTACTGGCCGGTGGCGCTCGATCGCGCCAAGGCGATCAGCTCAATCAAAAAAGTTGAACGGGATGGCGTAATGCGCCTCAAGGCGGGTTACAACCTGCTGATTTTTCCTCAAGCCACCCGCGTACTGCCGGGAGAGCCAGGCTACATAAGCGGCGGCGCGGCCAGACTGGCCATTCGCAGTAACGCGGTGCTGGTGCCTGTGGTGCACAATGCCGGGCAATACTGGTTTGGGCGCCGCCTGGCCCTCAAGCCGGGGGTGATTCGTGTTGATGTCGGCGAACCACTCGATTGCGCAAACAAAAACCAGCAAGAGGTGTTTGATTATTTTCGAACCTTTTTCCGCGAGCATATTGCACGCCAGACCATCAGCGCGAATGCCTGATCAAAGTGCCGCCAAGGCGCGTGAGCAATCCTTCCATCTCACTGGTAACCGGCGTCCATTCTCCCGGGGCGGGCTTAACCAGGCAAATTCTTAAATGAACGACACGCATATAAGCGTCGAACTGCAAAATACCCAAACATCATGAATCTGGAATCACTATGAACAAACGTCTGGAAAACAAAGTCGCAATCGTCACCGGCGCAGGGTCGGTCGGCTCGGGCTGGGGCAATGGAAAAGCGGCCAGCGTCGTGTACGCGCGCCATGGCGCCAAGGTTTTCGCCGTGGATATCAACCTTGAGGCCGCGCAAGAAACTAAAAGCATTATCGAAAGCGAGGGCGGGGTGTGCGAAATCGCCCGGGTCGATGTGACCAAGTCCAAAGACATTACCGCAATGGTTGAACAATGCGTCAACAAGTTCGGACGGGTGGACATACTACACAACAATGTGGGCATAGCCTTGGTCGGCGGCCCCACTGACATTGACGAGGCCACATGGGATCGTGTCATGTCGATAAACCTCAAGAGCGTCTTTCTTAGTTGTCGCGCCGTGCTGCCGATTATGGAAAAACAGAGTGGCGGGGTTATCACCAACATTTCATCAATCGCCGCAATCCGCTATACCGGCGTTCCTTACACCACCTATTACACCAGCAAGGCGGCGATACTCGGGTTCACCCGGGGCATTGCCCTGCAATACGCGCCGAAAAACATACGCGCCAATTGCATCCTGCCGGGGCTGCTGAACACGCCCATGATTGTCGAACCACTCAAAGGTGTGTACGGTGGAGGCGATGTGGAAAAAATGATTGAGGTGCGCAACAAACAGTGTCCAACCGGCGCCATGGGTGACGCTTGGGATGTCGCCAACGCCGCGCTGTTTCTTGCCAGCGACGAGGCCGGATACATTACCGGGACCGATTTGGTGGTCGATGGCGGTATAACCAGCAAGATTGTCTGACCATCAAATCAAAGAACCACTACCACGCCCGCTCCCTTGATACTTTTTTCTTCCTATGCCAAGCACCTAAAAAAATGAATTGCTCACGTGTCTCGGCGCCATGGCGCGGTTAATTTATTGGTAATAGAGTTGCATAGCCAGCAAAACCAACGGCATCACCACCAGGCTGGCGATATTGCCGACAAACACCAGCGAGGCAGTAACTTCCGGGTGATTGCGATAGCGCTCGGCCATCAGCAGGTTGATGGCGGCCGGGGGAAGCGCGGCGAACAACAGCAACGATTGCTGATACTGGGGCGGCATGGGAATCAGCCACACACACACCAGCGCCGCCAGCAACCCGCTCGCCGGGCACACCACCGCGCCCACCAACCCGGTTTTCCAGTGGCTTAAATCCACCCCTGCGAGGCGTACGCCAAGAGAGAAAATCATAAGCGGGATGCACACCTGCCCCAGCAGGTCGATGGAGAAATCCAGGCTTTTCGGCAGGCTGATGCTCCAATAATTGCATGCCAACGCCAGAAAACAGGCAATGACATTGGGGCTGCCAATGATTTTGCGCAAGCGCCACTGGCCGCTGTACATGGCCAGCCCCAGGCTGAAATGGAGGAGATTCACGGTTACAAACACCAACACCGCAAGTTGAAAGCCCTTCTCGCCAAAAGCAAGCAAAGCAAGCGGCATACCCATGTTGCCGGTGTTGGTAAATACCATGCAGGCCGTAAAGACCCGGCGCGGCAATTTAAAGAACCGGGCTGCCTGCCAACTGAGCAAGCCGGAGCCAACCATTACTACCGCCACCACCAACACCAGCATACCCATTCTGGAAAAGTCAATCGGCGCGGAGGTAAGACCCGAAAACACCAGCGCGGGAGTGAAGACACGCAGGTTAAGCAGGTTAGCGTCGTCCAGGTTGGTCGGGAAGCGCCTGGCATAGCCGAAACCGGCGGCAAGAACCAGGAAAAAAGGCGCAATTACACCAATGACTTCAAGAATCACACTTCAGTCATTCAAGACGGGAAACAGAATCAGGTGTTCCACAGGTTTCCCAGCACCCAGCAGGCATTCGCGAGCAAAAAAAAACCGAACAGGCGTTGCAGGATCACGTGATCCAGACTATGCGCCAGGCGTACGCCTAGTTTGGCCCCCCACGGGCTGACCAACGCAATCCCAAGGAAGGCCGGTAGGTAGACATATCCAATCGTCCAGTCCGGCAGGCCCGGCGCGCCAAATCCTACAACCATGTAACCGAGCGCGGCAACGCTCACCAGGGGAACGCCCAAGGCCGAGGATGTTCCCACCGCGACGCGCATGGGGTGCCCCAGTGCGGTCAGGAGCGGCACCAGGAAGGTGCCCCCGGCCACGCCCACCAGCGCCGACACACAGCCAATACCCAGACCGGCAAGGTGCGCAATCCACCCGGCCGCAAGTTGCTGAACATTTTCGCCGCCTTTTTCCCCCCTGAGCATATACAGCCCCATCGCCAATAAAAAAACGGCCAGCATCATACGCATGCTGACGCCTGAAGCGATTCCGGCAAACCCTGCCCCCAGCAGCGAGCCAATCACCAGTGCCGGTACAAGCGCCCACCTGCTCCAGGCCACCGCCCGGCGCTTGTGCTGGCTCCAGGCGGCGCTCAGGCCGTTGAGGATGATTGCCGCTAGCGAAGTAGCCACCGCCATGTGGGCAAACACTTCCGCATCAAAACCTTTCAGCTCAAACGCCAGCAATAACACAGGCACTATCACCAACCCGCCGCCAATGCCGAAGAGTCCCGCCATCACCCCGCTTAGCGCGCCAACCAGGGCGTAAAGCGTGAATTCAATCATGCAGGCCAGGGCAGCGCGTCGCCGTAGGTCTTTGCGTAGAGTTTGGAGATGGATTCGCGGGAAAAAGTGTGATTCTGTGTGCCGTGGCTCGCCACCTTGACGGCGCCGAGTACGGAGGCGAGCCGTCCAGTTGCGAGCCAGTCCATGCCCGTGCTGATACCGAACAACAAACCGGCCCGATAGGCATCACCGCAACCGGTGGGGTCGACCGGCTCTGCCACCGTAACCGGTTCTATACAATGCACTTCGCCATCGGCGTAGATACTTGAACCCTTGCCGCCGTGGGTGACTACCAGCGCTTTTACCTGGGTTGCGAGTTGGTCAAAATCCATGCCGGTACGCCTGGTAATCACTTCGGCCTCGTAATCGTTGGCCGCCAGATAGTCGGCCTTGGCGATCATTGCCTTTAACTCCTCGCCGTCGAAAAGGGGCATCGCCTGCCCAAGGTCAAACAGGGTGGGTATGCCCGCCCGGCGCAATTCGGCCATGTGTGCTTGCATGGTTTCCTTGGAAGCGGGGCCAACCAACGCCAGCGTGGCGCCATCCGCCTTAAGCGGCGGCACGGCGTGGCTCATCGCGCCTGGATGAAAAGCGGTAATCTGGTTGTCGTCCCTGTCAGTGGTAATAAAGGCCTGGGCGGTAAAGGTTTCCTCGTAATGCGCCAACCCGCTGGTGTCAATTTCGTATTGATACAGGTGGGTGAGGTAACGCTGGCTATCCTTACCCACACCGGCGCAGATCCGCGGCTCTCCCCCCAGCAGTTTGAGGTTGTAGGCAATGTTCCCCGCACAGCCGCCAAACTCCACCCGCATGGTGGACACGAGAAAGGCGACATTGAGCATGTGCACCTTGTCGGGGAGAATGTGATTGCGGAAGCTGTCGTCAAACACCATGATGGTGTCGTAGGCCATGGAGGCGCTGATTACGCAAGCTTGAGTCATGGAAAAACCCGGAAATGATTCAAGGACGGTATATGGGTGGGTAATAATACTTGCAGGTCAACAACTGCTTCGCCATGTTTCCCGCATCCGCCCTCGCCAAAATTGCCTCGTCCCTTTCGCACCTGCCCGGAGTCAGCGAGGAAGTAAAAAAACAGGTGCTGGGGCTGGTGGGTGGTCAGTTGCACAAGCTCGATCTGGTCACCCGCGAGGAGTTTGAAGTGCAACGCAAAACGCTTGAGAAAACCCGCGAGATAATTGCTGAGCTTGAAAAGCGGGTGGAAAAGCTGGAGCAACGCGAATCCATCAAGTAAATCAAGTCAGTGCTCCTGTTTGGATTTCTCCAAACGACGTCTGCGGAATACTGTATTGAAGAAAATGCAGGCCAGAGCTTAGCGTCTGCTCTTTGAACGCCTGATATAAAGCGCAAGCAACGCTATGGCCAGAAGCGCAAACAATGTAAGCGGCTGCATCAGGGAACTGCCACGGTTGCTTTTTCGATTTGAGCCGCCGCCGTTGTTCACCGACTCATCAAGGGTGGTGGCCGAACAGGCTCCCTCGTCCACTCCAAGGTCCACCGGGCACTGAAGGTTGGTAAATCCGTCCCATCTGTTAAAGGTGGGCGTTTGGGTGACCACCAGCGCATACATGCCGCCCGAGCCGGTACTTGGGAAGCGCTCCTTTATGTTGATCAACAGGCTCTGCGCCCGGTCAATCGAAAACTTGACAAAGATGTCGGCGCGCATGCTGTTGGATGAATCCGCTGTCTGGCTGTTATACAGCACATCGCCGCCCAGTTTGCTGATCTTGATCTCACTGTCCATATCGCTCACGGTGCTTACATGGAAAGTGCCCGGTTCAGAAAGGTAGATATTGTGGGTGTTGCCCTCGTAGGTTGAAGGGGGCAGATATTCCCAGGCCGCCTCGTCAAGGTCGAGTTGCGGGTTAAAGTTTTGCTGATTTTTGCGAATCACGCGGTAGGTGTGTCGAGTGTTCTGGTTGTAATTGGCGTCCGGGTTGGTTGCCCCTCCGCTTACCGGGCGGCCTTCATTGCCGTTGTAGTCTTTCACCAGCAATACATTGGTCGTATCGGAGTTGAGAGGATCGCCGTTTTCGTCGTTAAGTGAAATGGTGTAGGTGACATCGTTGCAGCCTTCGTCATCCAACTCCAACCTGTCCGAATCGTAAAAAACACCAGACAACTCTCCCGCTGGGATGGTGAATACCGGGTAACTGGTGGTGGCGAGCTGACAACTTGAGGAGTTGACCAACAGGCGGAAACGAATATCGTTGTCGATACTGCGGGTCATATGCACATCCAGAGTATGTTTTACATCTTTGGGGAGATACATAATCTGGCGCGGGAAGAAAAGAAAACGCAACCCGCTTTTGAGATGTTCAAGCGCGTGTTTGCCGTTCACCAACCCGGCGCCGCACAGGCTGGTATCGCACTTCAAACCGAAAGCGTTATTGCCAAGATATTCCTGGGCGGTGGCAAGCATGATATTGCGGATCTCCCGCGCCGAAAGGTTGGTGTTGTGATACGCGAGTTGCGCCGCCACACCCGAAACCAGCGGAGCGGCCATGCTGGTGCCTTGTTTGTAATCGTACCTGTTGCTGTTGACCATTCCCAACAGGCCATAGCTGTTGTTGCCGTTGGAATCAAACTCACCTCCCGGTGCGGCCAGGTCAATTTCCGGGCCATAATTGCTGTAATGCGCTTTGCCGCCCTGGTGGTTGGTGGCAAGCACGCTGAGCACATCCGCGCAGTTGGCCGGTGCATAATCGTTGGCGTCAGCGTGGCTGTTACCTGCGGCGGCTATAACAAGAATGTCGTTTTCCAGCAGGCTGGTGGCAAAGTCTTCATCAACAAAAGCCGAATCGCATTTCAGGTTGGAGGAGATGCCCAGGCTCATATTGGCGGCGCGAATTTTTCCTCCTTCGTGATATATACCCACTTGGCGGCTATATTCGGGCAAGGCATGCAAAGCAGCAAGAATGTCGCCGGGAGAGCCGTCTTCCACGCCTATCACCCGTAAAGCGACTATGGGCGAGTGCCAGCTCACCCCGGTCACTCCAATTCCGTTGTTGCCCCTGGCTGCCGCCAGAGAAGCCACATGGGTGCCGTGATAGCCCGAACTGCTGGAGCATTTGTTGGTAAAACCCGGATCCTCTGGGTTGTCATCGCGGGCATCGCCATCGTCCGCCTGGTTCGGGTTGGAGATATAGTCCCAACCGATTATCCTTCGGTTCGTTCCAAAGTCATTATGGCTGACAATACCTGTGTCCAGAAAAGCAATCGCTGCAGGCGCGCCCTCCCCCCGCGTATCGCTCGGCCAGAGATAATCGGCCTCTATTGAATCAAGAAAGCGACTGTTGGAGCTGAGAAAGCTCTGGTAGCTGTAGCACTGGTCGTTGGGTGAAAAACTGTCGACATAGTAATAGGGCACCACGCTGGGCTCGAACACAACCCGCTCGCTTTGCGGGGAAATGCCCAAACGCCTGGCTTTTTCCTGCGCCTGGGTGATGGACATGCTTTGCGTCGCAACCAGGCCAACATGATTGTTCGCCAGCTTGTCCTTTACATAACGTAGGGAAACAGGTTCAATACCCTTGGCGTGGCTGTACACGCTCAGGGCGTTGTGATACAAAAGCGCCTTGTGACTGTTCGCCGAAAGCGACAACGAGCCGCTGTCGTCGCTTACCTTGACGTACCAGCCGTATACCTTGGCGCGCAAAAACTGCTGATAGGAACTGTCCTTTAGTTCAAACGCCGTTGCGGCAGGCGCGCCGGGGGCAGCCGCCCATAGCCCCAGCAACGCGACGCACAAACAGACCAGCCTTTCAAGTGAAAGGGCTCCCGATTGACTATTACGTGGCTTTACGAAACAATGCATGAAAGCTTGATACAAACGGACGAAGAGGGTTTTGCACTTTAACACAAACCCTTTTTTCCAGTTCAGGGCTGATGAATAATGCGCCGTAACGACAGGAAAGTTACCTGTGCTTTTCAAATAAGACCAGCTTGAATCAGGAAACACCATGCAATACACAGTCGCCTTTCTTGGCCTTGGCGTAATGGGCTATCCAATGGCCGGGCGCCTGGCAAGCCGTGGGTTCAACACCAGGGTATGGAATCGCACCAGTGCGAAGAGTGAAGCCTGGCAAGTAGAGTACGGCGGCGAAAATGCTGGAGCCTGCGCGAACCTGGTTGAAGCTGTCGCCCAAGCCGACCTGGTTTGCACCTGTCTGGGAAATGACGAGGATGTACGCTCGGTCGTGCTCGAGCCTGATGGTGCTCTGGCGCATATGCGCGTCGGCGCTTTGCTTGTGGACCACACCACCACCACTGCTTTGCTGGCGCGGGAAATTCACACAACCGCCAATACACGGGGCATTGGTTTTGTTGATGCGCCAGTTTCAGGCGGCCAATCGGGAGCGGAACAGGGGCAGTTGACCATCATGCTTGGCGGTTCGCCCGTTGATTACGACAAGGCCGGGCCTGTGCTCCAGTCCTACGCCAAACGTTTAACACACATTGGCGAAGTCGGCAGCGGTCAGTTGGCGAAAATGGTGAACCAGATCTGCATTGCCGGAGTATTGCAGGGGCTCTCCGAAGGCCTGGTTTTCGCAAAAGCAAGTGGCCTGGACGGAGAGAAACTGCTCGCCGCCATAGGCGAGGGAGCAGCGCAGTCGTGGCAGATGAACAACCGAGGCGCAACCATGTTGAACGATGAGTTTGACTTTGGCTTTGCCGTGAAATGGATGATCAAAGACCTGAACTATTGCCTGCAACAAGCCGATGAGTGCAACCTCAACCTACCTGTTACCGCAATGGTGCTACAGCAATACCACGAGCTTGCGGCCAACAATGGCGGTCGCTTGGATACATCCTCGTTGATTCGTAGCGTGGCGGAAATCGCTCAACACAAAAAAAGAGGCTGACGCCTCTTTCCCGGTTGTTGGCCCTGGCATAAACCGATACCAGCGCCGCCATAGATATGTAACTGAGCGAATGCTCCAGCACTTACGGCGCCAGAGATGCACGACCTTCGTGCTCAACCCGCAAGTCCTATTTCATTGTCTTCACTCTGGCAGTGTGGTTGTTGTGTGCGAAGCTGTACCTGTGATAGGCAATGCCGCCTGTGTTGTTGCTGTTGGGGTCGTTCCTGCGATAGACGGGGTAGCTGTGCTCGATATAATCCGGGTAGACACGAAAGGCATCATAGCCTCGGTAACCCGCTACCTGCACCTGCTCGGGAAATTGCATGGCGGTGAAGCTCCCCTCCTCGATTTCCTGCCCCTCAATCATGCCGTATGAGCCGCTGCCGTCGCTTATCCAGATCAGATAAATTTCCGGTTTGCCGTTGCTGTTGAGGTCCGCAATGTGGAATGCCTCCAGGCTGTCGTAGCGAGAAAAAGTCATGTGTCGGCTATGCTGAACGCCGATAACCTCAAGGCGGTAGAGCCTCTCTCCCGCAAGACTGCGGTTTTCATATATGATGGTGAACACCTCGCCATCGAACTGCATATCGGCGCTTTGCCCAAGCGTCAGCCTGCCCTTACTCGCCAGATTGCGTGATTGCGGCATGCGGTAAGCAGGAGTGCGCGTGCCGGGCTTTGGCGCACTTTTTTCTTTTGGGGATTGCGTGGCAGTTTGTGTCTTGTCTGTTTCCGATTCCTGTTTTTTCCGGGTTTTTTCCTTTATCGGCGATTGCTCTTTAGGTTGTGCTTCCTGTTTGCCGGTTTGTTGTTTTTTCTCTTGCCTTGCAAGTGTCTTTTCAGGAAGCTGTTGTTCCTCCGTATCTGAAAGTTGAAAAAAAATCAGCAAAAAACATAAAAGCCCTACCCCTATATAAAAAAAGGGATTGAGTGTTGTTTGTTTTAATCTGGAAATTCGCGTGGGGGCGGCCATTGGCGGGGGCGCAAATGCGTGATTATCGACTGGGTGCTATTGCCCAATTAGTGGCGTGTCCTGGGTGGCTTTTTGCTTGTTTTGTCGCCGTTGCAGCTTTATTGGTGGTGGACGAGCCTTACTTCATTGTATCGTGATGCATGTTATTGTGGTGTGTCTGTTGCCTTGGCAGCTCAACTTTTGTAACTGGTGCATTGAATTCTACTTGCTCGCCGTTTTCGAACTTCAGGAGCACAGGTACTTTCTCCCCCAAGTGCAAGTCCCGAACCAGGCCAATCAGCATGATGTGCAAACCACCTGGCTTAAGACTAACCCGCTCACCTGCGGGAAGGGGGATTCGCTCGATTTTGCGCATCCGCATGGTCCCTTCATGCATTTCCGTCTTGTGCAGTTCAAGGTTGGAAGCAAGCGGCGACGCCGCTTCCACTACCGCTCCGCCCTCCCGCGATGTCAAATCAACAAACAGTGCGCTGACATGCGCTCCGGGCGGCATCAGGCGCACACGCGGACTTTCCACGATCAATTCGGATGCGTTAACCCCATAGCCTGTAAAGCCGGCTGCTATAGCCAGGATCAAGAAGAGGGTCTTGAGCCGCATCATAGGTGGCGCCAATGCTTTAACTGGCGCGCACAAAAAAGCACGCGCTGTAAAGCCTGGGTTTTGCGGTTGGTGTTATATCAGATAGACAAAAATGAACAGGCCAATCCAGACCACATCAACAAAGTGCCAGTACCAAGAAACCGCCTCAAACCCAAAGTGTTTTTCCGGGGTGAAGTGACCGCGTAAAACACGGATTAGAATGACCGTGAGCATGATGGTGCCCAAGGTTACGTGCAAGCCGTGAAAGCCGGTCAGGATGAAGAAGGTTGAGCCATAAATACCCGAGTTGAGCGTCAAGCCATAATGCTGGTAGGCCTCAAAATACTCCTCTCCCTGAAAGAAGAGGAAAATGATGCCCATAATGATTGACGCCAGCATCCACCAGGCAACCTTGCTTCGGTGGCCCGCTTTTAATGCATGGTGCGCAAAGGAAACGGTGAAGCTTGAAGATACCAAAAGAATTGTGTTTACCAACGGCAACCCGAGCGGATCAATAACCTGCTTCGGCCCTTGAAACAGACTGTTATCCGGGTTGGACAAAAGCGGCCAGGTATAAACAAACTGTTCCCATATGATCGTGTTGTACTCGCGACCCAACTCACCCGCGAGCCACGGCAGGGACACAAGGCGGGTATGAAAAAGCGTTGCGAAAAACGCACCAAAAAAGAGCACTTCGGTGGTGATAAACCAGAACATGCCCCAGCGATAGGATCTGTCCATCTGCTCTGAATGCAGATTGGTGCGACTTTCGTTCACTACAGTTGCGAACCAGACATAGCTCAAGACTATGACGCACGCCAGCGCTATGGCCGCAATGACAAAGGGAACTACCGTCGCATCGGTATTCAGCACAAGAGTGAGACCGATAATCAAAGCAAACAAAGCCGCCGATGTGTAAAACGGCAATTTGCTTTGTGGTGGTACGTAATAGCTGGATGTGCTCATTTGCTGCGTCCTCGCTTAGTTTTGAACTCGTTGGGTGATGTCGAAAACCGTGTACGAAAGGATGACCGATGGCACATCCTTCTCCAGCTCGTTTTCCAGGTAGAAAACCACCTTGGTATCAAGCTTTTCACGCGGTTGTAAAGTAAGGTTGTTGAAACAAAAACACTGAATCTTTTTCAGGTTGTCCGCCGCCTGCCCTGGTGTAACACTGGGAACGGCCTGTATCACCATCTCCTTGTCCGTTGGGTTGGTGATGCTGTAGTCCACCTGATAAACCTGCCCGGGATGCACAACCAGCGATGGCTGTTTGGCGACTATGCGGACAGGCGTGTCCTCGTTCCGCACCGAGATAAAACGCATACGCACTTCGCGTGAAGCATCAATACGCTGTTGCGAAGGATCGTATTCGCTGGCGGTCACTTCCACCTTGCCGTTGATTCCGGTTGCGTCGCACAGAAGGTCATAAAGCGGAACCAGCGCATAGCCAAAGCCGAACATGGCAAGCGTAACCAACCCGAGCTTGAACACAAGCCGATTGCGCGCCCTGTTTCGGTTTGCCATCTTGCTCACCAACCGTCCTCTCTGAACCTGCTGCTTGTACGGTCGCTTAGTGAGGATAAGCGTGCTTGTTAGGGTCGAAGGTCGGCGGCGTATCAAAAGTATGCAGCGGCGCGGGCGAAGGCACCGTCCATTCCAGGCCCTTGCTGCCGTCCCATACTTCATTGCTGGCCGGCGCGCCTGAGAAGAAGGCGTTTTTGATAACGGCCCAAGCGAAGATCAACTGCGAGGCGCCAAGGATGAACGCCCCTATTGTCATGATGGCGTTGTAGTCCGCAAACATCAGGTTGTAATCGGGGATTCTGCGCGGCATGCCGGCAAGGCCAACAAAGTGCATGGGGAAGAAAGTTATGTTGACGCTGACAAAGGTTAACCAGAAATGCCACTTGCCAAGTCTTTCATCAAGCATGCGCCCTGTCCACTTCGGCATCCAGGTGTAAACGCCCGCGTAAATAGCAAATAAGGCCCCAGGCATTAGCACATAGTGAAAGTGCCCTACCACGAAGTAGCTGTCGTGATACTGAAAATCAACCGGCGCCATTGACAACATTACACCGGTAAAGCCGCCAAAAGTGAAGAGCGCGACAAAGCCAAGCGCAAAGAGCATAGGGGTTTCAAAGGTGATAGAACCACGAAAGATGGTCGCCAGCCAGTTGAACACCTTGATCCCGGTGGGCACGGCTATCACCATAGTCGCCAACATGAAAAAGAGTTCTGCGGTAAACGGCAAGCCGACGGTGAACATATGGTGCACCCATACGATGAAGGACAAAAAGCCGATCGAGCAGGTCGCCACTACCATGGAGGTGTAACCAAAAAGCGCCTTGCGCGCAAAGATGGGCAGCACCATCGAAATTACGCCGAAGGAAGGCAAAATCAGCACATACACCTCTGGGTGACCGAAAAACCAGAACAGATGCTGGAAAAGCAACGGATCGCCGCCGCCAGCGGCTTCGTAGAAGCTGGTGCCAAAGTGAATGTCGGTCAACATCATGGTTACCGCGCCGGCAAGCACCGGCATGATGCCAATCACCAGGAAAGCGGTGATAAACCAAGTCCATACAAATACCGGCAGCTTCATCCAGCCCATGCCGGGGGCGCGCATATTGGTAATGGTCGCAATAATGTTGATGGACGCCATGATGGATGAAATTCCCATCAAGTGCACCGCGAAAATCACCATGGTCATGGTCAACTTGGGCGCATAGGTGGTGCTCAACGGAGGATAGAGCGTCCAACCGGCAGCAGGACCGCCACCGGGAGTGAAGAAAGTAATGACAATCAACAATCCGGCAAAGGGCAGCAGCCAGAAGCTCCAGTTATTTAGACGGGGTAACGCCATATCCGGCGCGCCAATCATCATTGGAATCATCCAGTTGGCCAACCCGGTGAAGGATGTCATCACCACCAGCAGCAGCATGATCAGCCCATGCGACGTGGTCATTGCGTTAAAGAACAAGGGATCAACCACTTGCAAGCCGGGAGCAAAAAGCTCAGCCCGGATAACCAACGCCATGGCGCCGCCGACGAACAGCATGATAAAGGACAAAACCAGATAAAGCGTTCCGATTTCCTTGTGATTGGTCGTCCACAAGTAACGCATCAACCCTTTCGGTTGGTGTCCTGCCGCCATCTCACTCATAGATTTCTCCTGTCTCCGTTGTGTATAACGCCTTTAGCGCAATGCCTTGACTTGATCCGCGGTTACCGCATCGCCTGTGTTGCCCCAGGAAGAGCGAATATAGCTCAGCACCGCTGCCAGATCTTCATCACTTAAATACCCGAATGCAACCATTGCCGTACCGGGCTTGCCTGCAAGCACCAGTTTGATGGATTCATCAGCTGCGCCGTTGACCATCTCGCTTCCTTTAAGCGCAGGAAAAGCGGGAGGCAAGCCATCGCCGGTCGACTGGTGACATGCGACGCAGTTTTTCAGGTACACATCTTTTCCTTCAGCAGCCTGAACCGTGCCGACCAGGGCAAGGAAAACCAAGGCGCCGACTGCAAGCCGTGAGCCTGCAATAACAAATGATCTATTCATAGTATTTCCCCTCAGGTTGATGATGGTGGATTAACGAGCGGAAGCGATGTCCGAAGGCTGAACCACAGGGTCAGCCGGAGCATTACCCCAACTTGAGCGAATATAGGTAATCACAGCGGCCAGGTCGGCATCGTTTAATTGCTTGCCGAAGGCCTGCATAGCGGTTCCCTGCACGCCGTTGACCACGACATCCACTGTAGCGGCGGCGTCACCCACCACTTTGGGAGCGTCAACCAGTGTGGGGAAAACCGGAGGCGTACCCGCCCCGTTTGCCTGGTGGCAAACTACACAATTCGTTGTGTACACAGCTTCACCGCGTTCAAGCAGGGCCTGTGTATCCCATTCCCTGCCTGCGGAGGCGACATCCTCAGCCTGCTCGGCTTTTTTCGATGCCAGCCAATTGCGATATTCCTGTTTGCTCACCGCCTCAACCACTATAGGCATATAAGCGTGGTCCTTGCCGCAAAGCTCGGCGCATTGGCCTCTATAGGTGCCCTCTTCTTCCACAATCACCCATGATTCATTGACATAACCGGGTATGGCGTCGCGCTTGATGGCAAAATCCGGCACCCACCACGAATGCAACACATCGTTGGCGGTAACCAGAAAGCGGACCTTGGTATTCACAGGAATAACCACGGGATTGTCTACATTCAACAAGTAGTAGGCGTCTTTGGGCGCTTTGTTTTCAATTTGATCGCGCACGCTGTACTCGTTCGGCTTGTCGGAGGTTAGATTACTGAAAAAACTGACGCCTTCGCCCAAGTATTCGTAGGACCATTTCCACTGATAACCATTGACCAGAATATCCACCTCGCTATCGCGCGAGTCGTACATCTTGGCCAGCACATTCACCGCCGGGATGCCCATAATCACCAACAGAATCACCGGGATAAGCGTCCAGATCACCTCGGCCTTCATTGAGTGCGAAAAGCTGGCGGACTGAGCGCCCTGGGAGCGACGGTATTTGTAGATCGAATATAACAGTACGCCGTACACAACCACGGCAATGCCAACGCATACCCAGATGACAAAGTTGTGCAGGTCGTAAACCGAGCGGCTTACCTCCGTAACGCCTGGGCGCATGTTCTCGCGCGATAGGGCGTCGATTTCCGTAGCCAGCACCAGCGGCGACAGCAGAAACAGAACCGGCAGCAACCCTTTACATATTATCGAACAGACACGACGGAACGATGACATAGATAATCTCCAAAAGTCAAAGTAAAGCGACTGGATGCACAAAGACCAATCCGCTTTCAGCGCGGACGAGCAATAACGCCCCCCCCCACACACTCATCCCCCTGATAGAGCACCGCGAACTGCCCAGGCGTTACCGCCTTTTGTGGTTCGGCGAAACGTACTCCGAGGACGCAGGCAGCGCTTTCTTCATCCCATTCCTCAAACACTGCGGAACAAGTCATTGGCGCCTGCCTGTAACGGATTGTAGCAAATACTTTATCGCGCGCAAGGTTTTTCCTGTCCATTTTCTCGTTTATCCAGTGCATTGGGCAAACACGCACTTCACGACCATAAAGCAATGGGTGGTCTTCGCCCTGCACCACCACCAATTGATTGCGTTCAAGGTCTTTGCCGGCGACATACCAAGCCTCGCCATTGCCATTTTTACTGCCTCCTATGCCTAAACCCTTGCGCTGACCCAGGGTATAAAAAGCCAACCCCTGGTGTTGGCCAACCACCTTGCCTTGCGGGTCAACCATTTCCCCTTGTTCTTCGGGAAGATGCTCTCGCAGGAATTCGGCAAACGGGCGTTCGCCGATAAAGCATATCCCGGTGCTGTCCGGGCGATTGAAATTACTCAGGCCTATCTCCATTGCCTTTGCGCGTACATCCGTCTTGTGCCATTCACCTAAAGGAAAAAGGCAATGCGAAAGCTGATGTTGGTTCAATTGATGCAGAAAATAGCTTTGATCCTTGCGCTCATCCCTGGCGCGCAACAGGTGTGTTACTCCATCCCCATCGCGCCGCAGGCGTGCATAGTGACCGGTAGCAATCAGATCCGCCCGATCCGCGACATAATCCAGAAATGCGCCAAATTTGATCTGGCTGTTGCACCAGACATCCGGATTTGGCGTCATCCCCTGCTTGAGCAATTTCAGACACTGGGAAAACACCTTTTCCTTGTATTCAGCGGTGAAATTGGCGACAGCCAACTCAATACCCAGATGCTCGGCCACCTGGCAGGCGTCGAGAAAATCCTGCTGGGCCGTGCAGTATTTCCCGCCGTCGTCATCCCAGTTACGCATAAAAACCGCGCTTACCCTGTACCCCTGCTGCTGCAACAACCAGGCGCTTACAGCGGAATCTACTCCACCGGAAAGGCCAACTATGACGGTTTGCGTCATGCTAACTTGGGTGAATTACCCGGTTTGTTCAAGTGCTTTGCGCAAAACCAGGGCATCGGCCAGCCCCACCTTGGGCACCACTATGCCCGGCACTCCCAGCAGGTGCATGATGCGGCTATAAATCCTGCATCCATGGACAATCACATCCGCCTTGTCCTCCCGCATATCCCAGCGCATCTGGCGCTCCAACACGCTCAAGTTTTCCGCTTCGGCGATAAAGGCGTCAATATCCGCCAGCGGCAGCATCTTTTTTGTACCAGCGGCTATCTTCCACATGGTGTTTATGGTGCCGCCTGTTCCCACCAACACCAGTTCGGGTTTGTTGCAGTGTTCCTGCATCAGCCAATCATCTAACCTTTGCCATTCGCCGGCAGGAACCTTCTGCAGCATGGTGCGCACCGTGCCAACCTTAAAAGAATGGCGGGTTTGCAGCGCATCGCCGACAAAGTGCACCAGCTCAATGCTGCCGCCTCCCAGATCGATAAAGAGTTGATCCTCAAGCCCTTCCAGGTGCAGGTGCTGCACCACCAATTGCACCAGGCTGGCTTCTTCATCGCCGTCTATCACTTCAAGTTTAAGATTGCCGCGTTTTTCAATTGCATCTTTTACTTCCGCTACATTGGCGCTCTCGCGCACCGCAGATGTGGCGCACAATTGCACGCTCGCGGCGCTATACACCCTGGCCAAAGAGTGCACCAGGTCGCAGACTTCCACCAAGCGCTCTATCTTGGGTTGACTGATCAGGCCGTTGCCGAAAACATCGTCACCCAGCCGAATCGGCAGACGCAGCAAGGACTGCTTTTGTACCCGAATCCGCTCGCCCTCGCACACTGCTCTGCCAAGCAGTATGCGCATGGCGTTGCTGCCAATATCACAGGCCAGATGGGTACGGTTATCCGGTTGCATTATTCCCTGGTATCACAAAACAATGAAGCGTAGCAATGGCTAAAGAAAATAATCCACAAAGCCAAGTACGCCCAACAGCAACAAGATACAGCCGAGCACCCGGTAGTACACCTGATCCGGTAACTGGTGCAAATATCTGTACACCCTTATACCAATCAGGTGGCCAATCGCCGCCGCAGGTAAAAGCCATAGATGGTGTGCAAGTTGCAGCGAAAAACCAGCATAGTGCATAGCCGCCAGCTTGATGATCACCAGCATTGTCCACAAGGCGAACAGCGTGGCGCGGAGCGAGTTTTTAGCCACATACTTACCTACCACAGCCACAATCAATGGCGCGCCTGAAAGCGCAGTGCCGCTCATATACCCGCCAAACAACAGCATGACTGTTTCGGTTATTTGTGTCGCCCTCCCCGGCTTGGCGCGCAGTTTCCCCAGCAAAAGATAATTGACAGCGTAGAACAGGCTGAATCCGTAAATGATAATGACCAGAACTTCGGCCGGCAGTTGCAGCAGGCCCAATATACCGAGGATTTTGGTCGGCAAAAGCAGCACAATCAGCTTGCGCAAGTAAGGCCAGTCAATTTGCGACAGGCGTTTGATCACGCTGAAGCAACCGAAAAAAAGCAGGTGCACCGCAATCAATGGTAAAAAGAAAAGCGGCTGGGGATAAATGACCAGCAGCATCGGCAGACTCAGAGCAGCGCCGCCAAAGCTGAAGGCGCCGCGCACAAAACCTCCCCAGATAAAACAACCAAAGATCGCCCAGATCTGCCACGCTTCAAGCATGGCGAAAAAATCATTCAGGCCAAGTTGGTGAAGGGCCAATTCAAGCGACGACAACATCAGCGTCCGATGGATTTATTCCATTTCTAATTAGATATAGACTTAATTATCCAATCCCAAGCCGTAATAGATCGAACCCGTTCAGGTGAATTCTCCAGGTTGCGCAGGCCTGCTT
>Ga0209562_1000104_pt1 | contig 42019 bp, 32 predicted proteins | sample WorMetvacBELIZE2_FD_187399 | JGI IMG/M metagenome (GOLD analysis project Ga0209562, IMG submission 187399) | Marine gutless worms symbiont microbial communities from Max Planck institute for Marine Microbiology, Germany - Olavius vacuus BELIZE.2... | ecosystem: Host-associated > Annelida >... | reverse complement strand
CTAAAATAAAATGGCCGATCTACATCATAAATCACTGAAAATAAAAAGAATGCAATTTAAAGCCTCCTGTTGAAGATTTAGTGCATATAGACCACTTGCATCGAAAAATGCTATTTTCTCAACACTCTCATAATTTAAGTTAGGTATACTTCGGGGGGCAGCATGAGTCGTGCTCTGCAGTGTTTCCCTTCTTTTCAGAATTTTTTGGAGGAACACGGTTTCGAGAAAGTGAAAAATGGAAGGTCTAGTGGTGGTTTGCTGGCTACAAAGAAGGAGGGGTATCGTTTTATTCCGCTACCCCCGTGAACGCGTATGCGCAATGGCTTTTTATATGGTAGAACATTTGTGCAGTTGAAAAAAAGACCTCAGCCGTAGACGAAGTCAGGAAAAAGATTACAGAAAATAGTGCAAAGAATTGTGATTACGCTGGCTATAAACGCTAAATATACAACAAAGACGTTGGAAATAGAAACTTTAAGTAAAATCGTCAGCGTACAATCTATTACAAGGATAAACATTGCTATCAAAAAAATCGAACTACAGAAAAACGCGATAGGCAAACAGTATAGCTGAAGAAAAGCTTGCAATTGTGAAAAAAAGTTTTTTTCTTTTATATATAAGGAAATATCTGTCTGTGTGGAAGCGTCTGCAACTGTCTGTGTGGAAGCGTCTGCAGTGGAAGCGTCTGCAACTGTCTGTGTGAAAGCATCTTTAACTTGTGGGCGCAAAGATAGCCTTATTGTCATGTTAGCATTAGTCGTTGTATGAATTGTGTCTGACGATGTCATATTCATCTCCTGTTGTTAAATTGCATCAAAATTGTAACCATGTGATGATATGTTCGTCAATTTATTTAATTTTGTTGTAAAAATTAAAATGAAATTAAAAAATTCAATAGGTGTTGTTTTGTCTCTTTTCCCAAAAAATGTATGTGTTCGTAGGGTAGTAAATCGATTCGAAATATTCGGCTAAGCCAGTATTCTTTTGGTTGTGGCCGGTAAACAACACCAACTGAGTTCTATCTTTGTCACATCTATCAGATTTCCTAAAAGAAGATAAAAAAAATTTTTCGTTATTTTTTGTCATTCATCCCTTTAGTTGGGAAGGTTTGCTCTGGGGGATTGTCTGGATAGCGAAGAAAAGGTTGGGTTAAGCCCTAACTTCCTGAGTTGGTCACGTAACATTTTCATTGAACGCAAAAAATGTTAGTAATAAAGGTCCCTATCGTAGCTTCTTTTAGAGTCATATCGCTGGTAACCGAATTGTGCAATATGGCACGAACGACAGGCTATGAAACATTCGTTATCTCGTTCGCATATAACGGATTAGCAAACCAATAGACTCTAAATTCTTCATCTGACAATTCGCGATTTTATCCAAACATACTTTCCTATCAAAGGTTGCACGATGGTCTTTTGCTTACTGAAAATGAAAATATTTTTTTGCTTTTTAATGTTACGTATAATGTGGCTAGCTTAACACGTAATCATAAATATTGAGAGATAAATGATGGCACATCCAGAATGGGCGCTAAAACATAAAAGAAAGGGAACTGAACTAAGAAATATTAGAGAAAGATTTTCTCTTCATCGCATTTCATCTAAGTGGAATAAAGAAAGAAAGGTGACGCAAAAGATTACTCATGAAATGCTGGGGCGTATTACAAAAGAAGACGGATTTATTCCAAAAGGAATAAAGAAAAAAAGTCAACAGCATTTTCTTCTATCTTGAAACAGGTTTGCATGCGAGAATCTGGCGCTAGCACCTACTTAAGGAATATTTCTCAAGATATTATAGATGTTCTTCGTATACATTTTCCTCAAAACTATCGAGAAATATTCACATTAGCAATATGCAGGTTGGTGCATCAATCTCCCTTGAAAAACATAGAGTTTTTGTACGAAAACTTTATGCTCAGCGTGGAATTTAGAGGGCTGGATTTATCAAAAAACAGGCTGACTACCCTCATACAAGAATTGGGAAATAATAAAGAATCGACTGCTGCCTTTATGCAAACTTTTGTCCAAAACACGGAAAACATCGTGTTTGATATAACACACTTAGTATTACAATCAAATAAAATGCAGCTTAACCAAAAAAGGGTATCATTCTACAGGCTCTTATGACCCTCAGGTTAATCTACTATACATGTTTGCTACAGATCAGCAATTTCTAGTTTATTATCGTATATTCCCAGGTAATGTACATGGAATGAGCGCTTTGAAGATTGCGATCAAAGAGGCGGGAGTAAAAAATGTTTGTGTCGTTGGTGATAAAGGATTTTCACCTGAGGCTAACATTAATATGTTAGATGAGGCTAATATTGATTATATTTTTCCATTGAAGCGTAGCCATCGTTGTATTAATTATGAGCGCCTTCAAACCAGAGGATATGATCAATCTTTTGACGGACATTTCCTTTATCGTCACAGACCAATTTTTTACTATAGTTACTCAGTCAAAGATCCTGATCATGCAAAGAAAAGAAATATCATTGTTTTCTATGATCCCCGTTTGCGCACAGAAGAAGAGGCTTGCTATTTGCGTCGAGTAGAGGATCCAAACAGTGATTATACAATGCAAGGTTTTAGAAATAAACAGTTTGCTTTTGGAACAATATCAATGATGTATCATGCAAAAAATTATGAAGCTGACAACATTTCTCATGCTTATGCACAAGAAATATATGTAAAATATAAATCCAGAATGGAAGTAGAGACCGTGTTTGATATGTACAAAATCTCCTTCAAGCGGACCGATCTTATATGCAAACAGACGCTGCTTTTGCAGGTTGGGTGTTTATGAATCATCTGGCAACAATGCTGTATTACAAAACTGTTGAATATCATTAAGGCCAAAAGAAAATCAAGTATTCTATCTCCCAAAGATTTGTTGATGCGATTGTCTCGTGTTTTTCATTTGCGCATAGGTCAAGAGTGGGTCCAAGCTGAAATTCCCCTTTCATCGAAAAAAATTTTTAAGGCGCTTGACATTGTTGTTACGTACTTTTTAGGAAGTTAGGGTTCAAAGCCTGTGAATAAAATGAAGTCCAACTTGACGCGTAAAGCCTCCTCGAGTCCCATATCGTTCAAGTTGTACCACTGGCTCAATAAAATTTGCTTTGAACATAGAGAGTGTATTATGTTCTCATGGTCCCCCGAAGAAATAAAGCGCGTTCTTGCGGAGACTGTTCAAACATTTGTCTACACGATCTTAGTTAATAGGCTTGGAAAGTTTCATAAGCTTATTTGTCTTTCCAATTCGCTCATTCGCACCTAAAAGAAAAAATGACATCCCGCATCTCCTTGCTTTCAGCTCTATGGCTCTGTTGAAAAATGGGAAGGCAGTGATAAAAATCTTCGAAACTGGCCTAAAATAAAATGGCCGATCTACATCATAAATCACTGAAAATAAAAATAATGCAATTTAAAGCCTCCTGTTGAGGATTTAGTGCATATAGATCACTTGCATCGAAAAATGCCATTTTCTCAACAGGCCCTCTATGTGTGTCTGAAAAGATTTTACCAGATTCTTACTTTCATAGGGAATGGTTATGCAACGGTCTTAAGTATGAATATCAAAGTGAAGCAAGCGGAATGTGCTATATTGGATGCGACCATTGAATCCTCAGCAAGACCAAAGAAAACACTCGTTGTTCCCGAGAAAGATCGTCAAGAAACAATGCATTCCTCTTCCTATACTCTTAGAAAGTCAGTAGATCCCGATGCTGAATGGTTGATTAAGGGAGAAAAATCTTATTTTGGGTATAAAGGTTTTGTTCTGGCTGACGCAAACAAGAGGTTTATTTCGAAAGTACATGTGACTAGCAAATCAAGGGGAAAGTCCTGAATTACCGAAGATGATGGAAGATGTTGAGATAAAGAGACTCATGACTGACAAAGCATATGATTCCGAGAAACATCGACAATTTTTGAAAAGTAGATCGATAAAAGATGGAATCATGTACAGGGCAAGAAAAAACCCTCCGCTCCGACCTTCTCAGAAGAAATTTAACCGATTAATTTCTCAAAAAAGATTTAAAATAGAACAGGGGTTTGGGACTTTGAAGAGGTGGTTCAGATTTTTTCGAGCGAGCTATATGACTAGAATTAAGGTTGAGGCTCAATTGAGATTGAAGTCGATCTGTTTTACCTTCTCAAGGCGGTGAATATGTTAAGGTTTGCATAAAATGGTCAAAAAGTAGATCCTCCAACCCGGATAGACACAACAAATTGCTGAAACGATGGACGGATCTTTGAGTCTTGTACACGAAAATGACCAAAAATTCTTAAACGTTGAGCTCATTTTTTAAAAATACCTAGATTTTTCTGAATGAAACCAGACGATTAGAGGTTGTGCAACGGTCTTGAATTGGATATAGTCTCTACCCCTGTGAACGCGTACTATTTTTCGATAATTGTATCGCGAGAGTTAAGTCGGGATGGCGCATCCTTCCTGCGCATGCGTACGGAGTCACTCGGAGGAAGATTCTTTGGTTGCTGATAAGGAATCCGACTCATATTGATATCTCCATGAGATTAACTCGCGCATCTTCGGTATGAAGGGGAGTTTCGGAGATAGATGACGCGACATACGATCCAGAACCTCTAACAACAAGCTCATCGGACATTCCTGCGCCCAACTTGGAAGGTGGATTTCATCCCCTTTTTGATCAACATTGCATAAGAAGTGGTGAGCCAGTTCACCCATGTTCTCTGCTGTTAAAGACCCAACTGCTACTGTGTGATTGGCCTCTTGAAAAAGACGTTGTATATGCTCTTCGCATCTCTTTTCCTGATTTTTCTCTAGGGATATAAGGGCATTTTTCACATGTTCCTTCCCAATGCTCTTATGTTTCGTTAAGTCTAATTTAAGCAATTGGGCAAGTTCGATGTAAACTTTTTTTTGTAAGTGAGGGAGATCGGCAAATGGAAGATGGTAGATGTACGCTTTCCGGCCTATCGACGATAGCATCGAGTGATGTTTAGGGAAAAGATTGTTAAGTTCCTGGACCATCGAGATATATACATCAAACAAATCCTCATCAGATAAAACTTTTTGGATTTTTTCAAAAAATTCACCAACAAATGTTTCTTGCATGTTAAAAGTTGGTAAATCCTTCACTATTTTACTCAGATGTAAAACAGTGTTTTTAATCGTGCTCTTCTCCTTATCCGCACAGGCACACACTACTTGCCAAAACGCAGTAGTAAATTTGAGGAGAATATGGCATTCTGAAAAATCCTTTGCCCACATCCACTCTTTCATAATAGTTTCTGTGTATAGTTGTTTTCTTATACAGCTTTCTTTTTTACACTGAATACTACAGTTGACGTAGACATTCGCTGAGATAAACAACAGATTTCTCTTTTGAAATTCTTTAAAGGCATCTATGCACTGAAACATAAGGGCCCCATTTTCTGAAAATAACAAGGGTGATTCAACCTCTTTGAGGAGGGAGGCAAGGAGGGAACAGGCAATCAATCCGGCCATATCTACCAGCTCCAGCGATGATCTATCACCTTCCTGACAAGCTAGATCAAAATCTTTTCTATAACTCTGACGTAGCTTTTGGAAGAAGGAACAAATGGTCGAAAAACGGATGCACACTATCTCCTCGTGATTTCCTTCAGTCGTCTCTATCGACATAGTTGTACACAGTTCGATCTCTTTCCCCGTCTTCTTCTCAAGCCATGTTTTCCAAGGTTTCAGCATTGTACAAAGATAATCACCGTCAGAGATATCACGAGTTTCAGTGACAGAGAAGTACAGATCGCTCAGGCTCTCTTGCTTTATCTCCGGGAATCTACTTGTTCCTAGTCTATCACGAACCCAGATGAAGACGCTGAAAAGGCAGAAAACGGTGGCTCTGAAAAGGCAGAAAACGCGTGAGTAGATCATTCTTCTAGTTGTCAAAGAAAGAAACCTGGGGGGATGTGATCTGGTTATTACCAACGAAGCATTCTGAAATAACGGGTTTCGAAAAAACTGAAAAAAATTATGCAATCGAAATTCTAGTAGGAGAGCAGAGGGATGATTTCCTATTATTCGAAAAACTGATTGAATAAATTGTATCATTTTTTCATCGAGTGAAGACAATTAAAGATCATGTAGATTCTAACAAATAAATCTTAAAAAGTCAATTGTGCGTACAATATTCAGCGTAAAGTACGCGTTCACGGGGGTAATAGATCGATCTGAAATATTCGGCCAAGCCGGTATTCTTTTGGTTTCGATCAGCAAATAGCACTAACCTAGCCTTAATCCTTGTCACTCTTGTCAAATTTCCTAAAGGAAGACAAAAAAATTTTTTACATGCTACGGTTCTTTGGTGTAGGAAGGTTAACTCTGAAGGGCTGGCCCAGATGGTGAAAAAAGGGTTGAGTCAAGAAAAGAGCATAAAATTCTCTGTTTAGAGAAAAGTCTCATCATCTCGAAGCAGGAGTGTGCTCAGTGGGAAGAAAGAGCTGCTCAGCTAGAAAAAGAAAATCAGGCTTCTCAAAGAAAAACTTGGGACCAATAGCAGAAACAGTGCCAAACCTCCGTCGCAAGATCCTTTTCGTAGGAACTGATCTTCTAGACCTACAGGTAGAAAACCAGGGGGTCAGTTTGGCCATCCTGGCCACATAAGGGCACTCTACCGAGGATGAGGTCACTGAGAACATAGATCTTTTTCCAGAAGAATCTTCGGGCTATCATGGCAAAATTTTTGAAGAATCTGTGATATCCGTTCAATTGCATCAAGTGGCAGATATAGCAGAGATTTCTCCAAACGTGACCCAATATCGAATACACACGCTTAAATGTGTGCATTGTGGCAAAAAGGTGTGAGCTCAACCACCCAAGCGAAACATATCCTTGGTCCTCATCTGCAGGCTTTTTTAGCAGCACAATCAGCGGAAGGTTTTACCAGTAAGGTCTTGCGCTTTGGTCAGCTATTTTGGGATCAAAGTGTCTCTAGGGTCGACTTGCAATATTCTCAAAAGAGCGGCTGATCTTCTGAAGAGTTGAACAAAAAAGATTCAAGAACATGTTTTGCAGCGGGGAAAAATCCACGTGGATGAGACTAGCTGGAGGGTGGCAAAGAAAAAGAGCTGTCTATAGGGTGGGGGCGACACCAGATTGCCCCTTTTTTCACATTGACCCCTCTCGCTCTGCTGAGACCTATAAATGCATTTTTGGGTTGTTTAGAAGAACCCTGACCACACACAGATATAGTGTGTACAATCAGCATCCTGGCCGCAGACAGAGCTGTCTGGCTCATATTGATGGGAGTGTTGAGAAAACAGCATTTTTCAATGCGAGTGATCTATATGCACTAAATCGTCAACAGAAGGCTTTAAATTGCATCATTTTTATTTTCAGTAATTTGTGATGTAGATCGGCCATTTTATTTTAGGCCAGTTTCGAAAGTTTTTATCACTGCCTTCCCATTTTTCAACAGGCCCTTGATAGGTCGTTCGCCAAAATGGAGCAAAGAGAAGGGGTCGATGCATTCCTTGGCAAAACGAATCAAAAGGAGTTAGGAAAGATATTCGCACTGTGGCACGAATACAAAGCGGGAGGATTTTCTAGAGAAGAGTGACAGGAGAGGGCAAAAGATCTTATCGAAAACATTAAAATGATTCTTATGTTTGCGGCGGAAAAGGCAAAAGTTCGTCAAAGCAAATCCTTAGCCCGCAATCTATTGAAATGTTTTTCACATCTATGGACCTTTCTTCATGAAGAGGGAGTCGAACCTACGAATAACTTGGTTAAAAGAGCTCTTCGTTCCCGTATGATACTTAGACGTGATACTCAGAAAAATTTCCTTAGGAAGTCAATCGATTTGGGGAGCTAGACTGATCGAAAGATTGATGACCGTAGCCGTCACTTTGTAACAAAGATCGAAAAATGTGTTTCTCTTCCTAACCGAGCTCTTTGAATCTTTCTACGAGGTAAAGTTCTCCCCTTCCTTAGTTCTGTAATTTAAGTTAGGTATACTTCGGGGGGCAGCATGAGTCGCGTGCTCTGCAGTGCCTTCCTTCTTTTCAGAATTTTTGGGGGGAATGCGGTGTCGAGAAAGTGAAAAATGGAAAGTCTAGTGGTGGTTTGCTGACTACAAAGAAGGAGGGGGTATCGATTTTCCGCTACCCCCGTGAACGCGTACCTTTTTGCATGTTTTGCATCAGCGACACCGCATCCGTCACCTCGCTAATGCCGGAAGCTTGCAGAATAGGCCGAAAGAATCTTTGCCAATGTCAACATGGCTGTTGCTTGAGCCGACTCAGTTGGGAATGACACCGCTTCCTGCACTGGAGGATGGAGGGTCAAGGGAATTGAGCTGATTAATGAACTCATCGGTAGCTGGCCGGCCGATGTGCCCTACGCTTAACACCGAAGGGCCTGAAGGGTTTGCTTGCCCAATACTGCGAGTTGAGTGCTCCTGATTGATGTGTGCCCGATTCCATCAATTGCTTCTCCTTGAACCCTACGTCAAACGTGTTGGAACGAGTGTAATGCAAGTGTGAAAATAAGTCAAGTCAATCGTTCATAAAGGCTTTGTTGAAAAATGGGAAGGCAGTGATAAAAACCTTCGAAACTGGCCTAAAATAAAACAGCTGATCTGCATCATAAATCACTGAAAATAAAGAACAATGCAATTTAAAGCCTCCTGTTGACGATTTAGTGTATATAGACCACTTGCATCGAAAAATGCTATTTTCTCAACACTCCCATAAAATGTGTACTACGGCCCTCACCAAAGGAAGTAAAGAATCAGGATGATAAATCTTCTCCATATCTATGTTTCCTTCACTTCTACGCAAGATGCGACACCCCAGATCTCGTAAAAATCAAAAGAGCAAGGAATTCACTTGTGCTGATTTTTCAACGGAACACTAGCAATATGAAACCACTGCATCACTTCTCTTGGAAGTTTGTCGTTGATCACAGAGTTGTACAACGTCATGGCAAAGGGAAAAGAGAAAAATATATCTAACCTATTTTAAATAAAGAACTTATAGTGATTATGAATTTTGTGCTCCCCTATTTACATTCTTCTGGTTTTTTGTATTAAGTTGACCAATTAAGGGAGTGTTGAAAAAATAGCATTTTTTGATGCAAGTGGTCTATATGCACTAAATCGTCAACAGGAGGCTTTAAACTGCATTGTTCTTTATTTTCAGTGATTTATGATGCAGATCAGCTGTTTTATTTTAGGCCAGTTTCGAAGGTTTTTATCATTGCCTTCCCATTTTTCAACAGGGCCATTAGTAGAGTATGTGACGATCTTAACACATGAAAACAATTGAGGATTGTTATATTATGACCTTCTCTTTTTGAAAAAGTGTTGCACAATTTCGTTTACACCTTTTTTAACATATGCAATAGTAGACATGAAAGCATGTGAAATATGACAAAAATTCCCTTTCCATGATGTTTGAGCGTAAAATTGGTTGCGATGGATAAAGAAAAGATTTTCTTAAGAAGATCTCAATTTATCTCTGAAAAATTTTTTGATATAACTTATTGGCTATTAAGTTTAGATATAAATCCCCTTTGTAAGGGTTGAATGAGAAGCTGTCAACGGGAATAAGACCGTTGCATAACCTCTGATTAATCAAATTCATATGAAAAACCATTGGAATTCAAGCGAATGGCTCGAAATTTACAGGCTAAGTAAGTTTTTCATTATAAATTGCTTATACATATTTTCCTCTTTTCTATTTTCGTTGTGCCACATGGCTTGGTGATCAACGATAAGCTCTAAGGGCAGTTATGCAACGGCCTTGGGATTATCATGGTCTCTACTTAGTGAACGTATACCTTGTCTGGCATTGATAGAAAAGCTTCCCCCTCCCAAGAGTGGGCGCAGTTGTTTGCAACCATAACATTTGACAATATCTCGAGATAAGGTTTGAAAAATATTGGAGTTTATAGTAGAAGAGGCGGTGCAGCTATCTTGCACGTGGTCTGAGTTGGCCCCGACGTTTGAGTATGGGAGGTGATGCTCATGAAAATTAAGCCGATCAAATCAGATGCCATCAATAAGCTGAGCATTCGTCCCATTTTTTCTTACTACTATCAGTCAGAAGATTTGGTTCATCATACGCAAAACATCAAAAAAGTTTTAGCTGAGTGTTTATCAATAGTCTCTCCGCCCTTCAACAATACGGACGATATCGTTCAATGGATCTGTCGCTCCCTTCCCATTATCAACTGGAAAGAATTCAATAGGGTTTTAGATTGTTTGACCATCTTTTTCCTGTTAAAACCCTCCTATTTCATCTCAGTTGAAAAGTTTTTGCACCATATGATGTCCTTATGGCTTTTTCCTTATCAAGAGATTTCCATTCTATCTTGTCAGCAAATGTATTTCTGTTTTGAGCATGCTCTAAGTACTCCTTTTTTCGTTTCCGAAGTTAAGATTTTAATTAGAACTCAAAAAGAACTAGAGATTTTGCAGAAAAATCTTCCTCCATTTTACGACAAAATGAGGCAGGCCGTGCAATCCGGACGGTTGATCAAATCCCTGTGGGAAACGGGATATTGTCCTCTTTCCGAGAAGATGAGTCTAGCACAGCATGTGCTGATCCGTTTATTGAAACGTTTTTCCGCGGATATCGACCCCTCTATTTTCGAAGATTTCTCTTATGTGCAGTTGATGACGGCTCAGGAGTTCAAACAACAGAGGAGTTATGTGCATTTAACTCGAATTGTCACCTCCCTCCATCTCGTTCGCTCTAAAATTGATCGCGAGGAAAAGATTTTTCCAGAAAAAAGGCATATGATCGTTCGCTATGTAAAGGGGCAATTGAAATTTTCTTTCGGAAATAAACCGGTGATCGGGTTGGCGATTGGGGTCAACTTGTTGAACAAAAATGAATCTTTCAGAGATTCGCATGTGCTCTTCTCCATTCAAAAGGTCTTACCCCACGTTCGCCTGGTCCCAGGGTCTTTGGTCTGCTACCAGCTACCCCAAAGCTCGGTACTCAGTTTATACGTAGAGATAGAAAAAGAAAATGGAGAGCCTTTCTCTCTAGAGGAGAGGAAATATTTAAAAGAACATCTGATAGAGGAGATGAGCAAAAGCATTGAATATTTACTTCCTTCCCTATTCATAGTGCGAAATGAAGAGGAAACAATTAGAAATATTTTGCTTTTGAGTGAGGAATTGAAAGGGGTCGAAGATCTACCACAAATGATGGTTTCTTTCGATCAACATTCGCAAAATGATCTCGTCTTTACTGTGATTTTTGTGCGAGTGAAAAAGGAAGATAGTGTGAGTTTAGGGCAGTTGCTCAGTCACGCGGATGAACGTATTCGATTCATCTTTGACCGTGTCCAAATCGTACGTTACTTGGAACATTTTCCCATTGAGGCCAACGTATTTCGATTACAAATTTATAAACTTGCTTCTTTTTTGCGTATGGATTGTTCCGTGAATGTCTATCTTGCCCGTCAAGAGATTGTAAATTTTCTGACGCGCTTTTTGGGAGAAGTTCGCGATTACAATGGGGGAATGATCCTAAAGCAGAGCGAATTGCTCTCACAGATGAAATGCCTCTTCAACGATCTTCCGAAGAAACATCAGGAATTGTTAGAGAATTTTTTTTATTCTCTAAATCCAATCGAATATCAAGCAACCCTCTCTCTGAGACATCTGAGCCTACTATTTACTGTATTTCTAAAGCAGATAGAAAATCCGATCTCTCAAGATGAGTGTGTTCAGTTTTCGTGCGAAAAGGATGAGGCCATATTCTGTTGTGTCATTGGCTCTAACGATAGAAACATATATGATCATATGAAATCCTCGTTGGATCAAATTTCCCTTAACCAAGATGCTTTGATCACTTCTCAATTCTCCTTTGAGGGAGGGTGTTATGTGAGTTATGGCTATTTGCAAAAAGATCTAAATAAGCAGCAACAGTTCAAAGAGCATGTCATACAATCGATGAAAAATTGGCGGCAGGAAAAAGAGAAGTTTCAGATGTTGCGTTTGGGATTGCATGATTTTGTTTCTTTGGACCCTCGTATTGGGGGCGATCAGGAGTCGAGTGCAATTATTAAAATTTTGTTTGACGGTCTCATGCGCTTGGATGAAAATGGGGTTTTGCACTGCGCAGTGGCTAAATCTTGTGAAATCTCAGAAGATGGGAAGGAGTACATTTTCCATTTGAGAGAAAGTGTATGGTCTAATGGAGATCGTGTGACTGCGTATGACTTTGAGTACTCTTGGAAGAAAATCCTCTCCCCGAACTTCTTCACTCCCTTTGCTTACCTTTTTTATCCTATTAAAAATGCCAAATTAGCGAAGGAGGGCAAACTTTCCATAGAACAGGTTGGATGTAGAGCGGTGGGAGAGGGGACGCTTGTGGTCCAGTTGGAACATCCTGCTTCTTACTTTTTAGAATTGACTTCTAGTACATTATATTTTCCGGTTAATCACTATGTCGATCGTACTCACCCGAATTGGGGACTCCAGAAGAATGAGGAATTTGTCTGCAACGGTCCCTTCCGCCTGCAACAACCCTATTTTTCTGACGTTTATGAACTCAAAAAAAATCCAACCTATTGGGATCTATCCCGTATCAAGTTAGATCAAATGGTTTTTAAGAAAGTACAAGGAAAAGCAGCCTTCGATATGTTCAAAAGCAGACAAATAGATTTCTTGGGTTCTCATGTGTGTCCGATTCAAAATGAGGAGTTGAACGAGTTGAATGTGCAAACGATTTACTATCCCGCTCCCAAGCTTTTTTGGTTATGTTTCAACGTTGTGCAATTTCCATTCAACAACCTCAAGATCAGACAATCCTTTGGTCATGCCCTCAAAAGGTCGGAAATGCAAAAGGTTTCTGCTTATGACCGCATTCCCGCTTTCACCCCCCTTCCCAGTACCCAAACCTACCACATGGATAGCGATTTTCTAATTTTTGAGGATGAAGAGAAAGCAAAACAACTGTTCGATGAAGGCCTAAAAGAACTAGGAATCACCAAAGAGCATTTTCCCGTGATCTATATCTGCGTATCTAGTAAAAGCGTCAAAAGAGAGGTGGTTGAAAAGATTAAAGAAAGATGGGCGCAGGTTTTAAGGGTGCATTGCGAAATTGAGGAATATGAATGGCATGAGCTGTTTGCTAGAATGCTTTCTGGAAACTTTCATATCGGTGCGATGCACTGGACTTCATGGTTGAATGATCCCATCTACACCTTGAATACTTTCAAATATCGTTATGAAAAAATGAATTTTTCTAATTGGGAAAACAAGGAATATCAGGAAGTTTTGGATACCTCAGACCGTGAAATAGACAGAGAGAAAAGGGCGACCCATTTGGCCAAAGCAGAAGAGATTTTAATACGGAATGTAGTGGTTCTTCCTATCTTTTATGAGATGAATTGGTATGTCCTTAGGAAGGATCATCGGCGCCGCCAACTCTATTTTCCAAAAATGTTGTCCAATGGAATCTTAGATCTTTCTCAGATGTATTTCAAAAAACATTAGGAAAGAGAAGGTAAGAGAGGAACGTACAATACTTCTTCGAGGTGGGACCACATAGGCCAGAGATGAGTTCTTCTCGCGCATTGTACGGTGTTGTTGTACTATTCTCCTTGTTCCACGAGCAGGTTGAAACTTTCCCTAGAATCGTCTATGGTGGGGTCGTTGCGTCCGCGTTTAGGGATCCGAGTAGGGGTTGTCTTTCAGTTTTTACAGGGGGCGATGGAACGGGGGATAGTATGGACAATCCGAGGACTGCAGGTCTATCCGATCCCCCGGTGAGACAATAGTAGGCTCATCCTTGGAGTGATGCATGTGGTTGATGGTAAGATGAGGAGATAGGATGGAACAGCACGACGGAGAAATGGATTATTCTGATATTCAAAGAATACTTGGTGAAAGGGCGGAGTTCTTGTTAGAACATCGGTGTCGGACAATTGCAAAAGAAAACTTACATCTCCCTGGAGGGGATTGGGTGGATCGCATTCTTTCTCCGTCCGATCGGCCGATTAGCGTATTGAAGAATATGCAGGCTATTTTGTTTCATGGACGGCTTAAAGGGACGGGTTACCTTTCAATTTTGCCCGTGGATCAAGGGGTAGAACATAGCGCGGGAGCCTCCTTTTCTCCTTGTCCAGACTATTTTGATCCCGAGAATATAGTCAAATTAGCCATTGAGGGTGGGTGCAATGCAGTGGCCTCCACGTTGGGTGTTTTGGGGTCGGTAGCGCGAAAATATGCTCATAAGATCCCACTGATTTTAAAAATCAACCACAATGAATGGCTGTCCTACCCCAACGCTTATGATCAAGTGCTATTTGCCTCAATCGAGCAGGCTCATGATATGGGTTGCTGCGGTGTTGGTGCGACGGTCTATTGGGGAGCCCCCGAAAGTAAGCAGCGGTTGGTGGAGGTAGCTCGTGCCTTTGAGCTCGCGCACCAATATGGAATGGTGACCTTTCTCTGGTGTTATTTGAGAAATTCTCATTTTAAGGAGGATGGTCAGGATTTTCATTGTGCCGCGGATTTGACCGGTCAGGCAAATTACTTAGGGGCAACAGTTAAGGCAGATATTGTCAAACAAAAGTTGCCGATGAACAATGAGGGGTTCAAGCAATTGAATTTTGGCAAATATGAAGAAAGGATGTATAGCCAACTCTCCTCAAACCATCCTATTGATTTAACACGGTATCAGTTAATTAACAGCTACGGAGGAAGGGTTGGACTGATCAGCTCCGGAGGGCCTTCAGGAAAAAAAGACCTGGAGGATGCGGTAGAGACGGCTGTGATCAACAAACGTGCTGGTGGAATGGGGTTGATTTCCGGAAGAAAGGCTTTTCAGAAGCCAATGAAGGAGGGAGTAAAAATTCTGCATGCAGTTCAGGACGTATTTCTTTGCAACGGAGTGACCATCGCTTGATGAGGGGGTGAAGGAATCCGTTTAGATGAATTCGCTCGATATGCGTGCGAAAAAGGGAAGGAGGGAACGGTAGGTCTTGGTATCATTTAATTGCCGAGATCAGTATACAGCGCGTTTAGGGGGGAGATGGATATGGACCTTTAACGATAGGGATGAAGCGTAATGGATCAACCTCACACCATCGATAATCTCGGACTGGGGGCCTCGGTTCGTTGGGCGCGTGATCAGAAATATTTCGATTCCTCTATTGTGAAGGAATCCCCTTTCGTATCCAGTCAGACGAGTGTTGAACCTTCGGTTCCCTGTTTTTCAGATACGCTTGAGCTCCTCTTTCCGACGCGCCCTCAACATAGCCCTTGGGCTTGTTTTTCCCCCCCTAGCGGATATTTTGAGCAACAATTTCGTCTTTTTGATCATCAGGTCATCTCTTCCCTAGGCCCATATTCTGCTCAACAAGCATGCATAGAGAAGATTCAGGAGAGAGAGGGGGGAGGAGACAAGGATTCACAGCAGCAAGAGGAAGGGGAAGAACTTAAAGCACAGGGGGAGGAAGAGTCTGACCATGTGCTCATTCAGCTTTTGCGTTACTTACAGGAGGTGAATGAGTGTCTGGCCCTTGTCGAGGCTAAAAGGAAACAGTATACGAAAGGGTGAGGAACGATGCAGGGAAAAGAATGGTTAGATCTGTTAGGTTGGACGCAGGAGGCTCTCGAGGACATTCGGTTTGCGGGGTTTTCTTATATCAAACAGGGACAATATAGGGTTGCTTTGAAATTCTTTGAGGCTTTGGTTTTCTTATCAGGGACGGAGCAATATGTGTATGACCTGCAGACGCTAGGGGCTCTTCACCTTCAATTAGGGGATCACCTGGTTGCTCTCAATTATCTGGAACAGGCGATTAAAATCAATGCGACTCATGAACCCACCCTACTCAATCGTGCAAAGGCGCTTTTTCTATTGGGGTACAAGAAGCAGGGGTTGATGCAAACAGAGAAACTGGAGGAGAGCGAGGATATTTCGATTTCTAACCAGGCTCGTGCTCTCTCCCTGGCTTATGGTTGAGGGGGGTGTGCTGCTCATTAAATTCCATATGGTCGCGATATGTTCAGTTCCCTCTTTCGCATTAATCCTTTATGGTTGATGATACCTCTCTGAAAGACGATTCTGCGGTCGCCATTTCCCACCCTCCATTTTGTTGAGCGATGTCGTTGCGCCGACAGAAGGGGAGCTATACTGAAGGCCTTCTTTATGTTGAACAAAGGGGGCTTGTCAAAAAACCTCCCCTTATTGTAAGGAGAAGGAACAATGGGTACTAAAAGTTCTGCCGATCCTCGGGTTTATGCTCTAGAAGAGCATGATATTTCCCCTCAGTCTATTGATGCCAAGGCGTTGTATGTCCTCGAGAAGTTACGCGCTGCGGGGCATGTTGCCTACTTGGTTGGGGGTAGCGTGCGGGATCTGTTGCTTAAAATGACGCCAAAAGACTTCGATATTTCTACTTCAGCTAGACCGGAGGAGGTCCGTGCGCTTTTCTCTAGGGTTGTTTTGATTGGAAGGCGATTTCGTCTCGCTCATGTTCATTTTGGAAGAAAAGTGCTCGAGGTCTCCACTTTTCGTGCTGGGAATATTGAGAATGAAGAGTTCATCAAAGAGGATAATATGTGGGGAACGCCTGAGGAGGATGCAGCTCGGCGCGATTTCACCATGAATGCGCTTTTCTATGAGAGTCAAGGGCAAAAAATCATCGATTATGTTGGAGGGTATGAGGATATTCGGAAACGGCGTTTACGTGCTATTGGGCAGCCCCGTCTCAGGTTTAAACAAGACCCTGTTCGTATGATCCGTTGTTTAAAGTTTCAGGCTCGTTTTGACTGTGATGTAGATATAGATACAGAGCGAGCGCTCATCGCGTGCAAACAAGACATCACTAAAAGCGCCCCAGCCCGCGTGTTGGAAGAGTTGTTGCGTATGTTAGAGTCTGGGGCTTCTCGTCTATTTTTCAGATTGATGGTAAAGAATGGGATTTTGCAACAATTACTTCCCGTGGTGGGAAGGGCGCTTGAAGAAGGAGAGGATCACGACGTTTATGCATTATTGAAGAGGGCAGATCAGGATGTGAAAACGCTTCGTGGATCTGAAGTGAGGAGATCGATCCTCTTGGCCTGTGTGATTTTTCCTTTTTTCCAAAAGAGGTTGAAGAAGAAATTTGGCCTCTCCACACGGCCTGCATATTTGGGAGAAATCTATTTGGAAGCGCAATGTTGTATCGATGAAATTTTTCGTCCTTTTTTCCGTTTTCCTCGCCGTTTGAAAATAAGCATCGCGCATATTCTCACCTCTCAATATCGAATCACCCCCTTCGTGAGGAAGGAGGGACAGAAGGTGCGCATTCCCAAGGTGCCCTATTTCTCCCTAGCTTTGCAATTTTTTCACTTTCGGTGCGCATTGTGTCCCGAGTTGGAAGAGACTTGCAAAAGATGGGAGGAAGCCTTTCAAAAAGGGAGAGGTTTGGTTTCTAAACACCCAAGTCGTCATTCTATTGAATCGAGGAACCGCCATCAAAAAGTGTAGGCTATATCTACGGCAAATTTTCTATAAAAGAAATTGGGCCCAATATCCGAACGTAGAGGGCGGGAAAAGGCTAGGGAGAGAGCACAAAAAAGGTTGGGGATAGGTAATAGAGCGCAGGTGACCGAAAGGCCGTGGTAGTTGGTACTTCCTACGGGCTCAGAGGGGAGGGTGTTTAGCCTCCCCGTTCCGTCGAGGTGTTCTGTATAAAATCCTCTATTTGCACAATTTCCCCTACCAATTCCTGCCATGTCGAAGGAGGGAATCGATTGTCCCCCTACTATCTGATAATTGACATCGAAGAAGGTACTGCAGGGTTCGACTAGCTGCCCAATGGAACATCCCAAATAACAAGCACAATTTTCCAGTTGGTTGCGCGTGATCCCTAGAGGTGAGGCCCAGGTATTGATGACCGCTCCTCCATACAGGTGGATCGGAGCTTTCTTGAGAAAATGGGGACCCTGCTTTACTTTATATCCTGCAAGAAACTGGAGGTTTAAAAAGGAGAATCGTCTGAGAAACGCTTCTCTCCTCTGCTTGTCCACCGCACGCAGATTGTGAGTGCAATCCCAACATATGAGGGAACTTTTGAGATAAAATCCCGTTTTCCCTATATCTAACCATCCAGCTTCCACTGCCCCTCCTAAGTGATAATAGCGTGCATTGATGAGGAAGATACTGCCGAGGATAGAGAAGGTTCCCACATCTCGAAGGGGAGTCAGCGCAATTCTGCTTCTAAAACCGTCCATGCTTGTTTTGAATTGCAGCTTGGAGTCAAATAAATCTTCTGCGGGCCTTCTACCAAGTTCAAGTTCGAGAGCACATCTAGGATCATCGACAATACGCTTCCCCAAGCAGGCATTATTGAACTCTAAAGTGTTGACATTAGGATTCCATAGTCCGCCATGATTTCTGAAGGTGAGAACTGCTCCTGCCCAAGAGTCTCGCATCTGATAGGATAGAGAGCATTTTACCTTTGCTTCGTAGGTCCACTCGGGGATATGGGGAAATTCTCCAGCTGGACCCCTCTGTACGCGGCCATTTACCCGCTCAAAATCATCCCTGACCTGTATGGTCACTTTGCCCCCCACTATGAAGCATCCCGCTCGATCTTTTATGCGGACGACCGCGCCGCAATTTGCACTACTCTTTTCCCCATCAGATGATGGCGGTAGAGAAGGGGAAGTTGGAGAAGAGTTTGGGCTCTCCACGTGAGTTTCCGTCTTCCCTGCCTTTGCAGAAGAATGGCTCCCCCCTTTCTCCCTTCCCCGCTGGGCAACGACGGGAGGGGAAGAAGGCTCTGCTAGCAGCTGACCAAAGGAGATCTGACATAAACAACTTGCTACTGAGATGAGCAACATCCGCTTCAGAAAAGAAATCACAACGCACGCGCTCCTTTTGGGCATCTTTTGGGCATCCGGGGATGGAACAATGAAAAAATTGGGGTGATATCAACCCCGAAAGAACAAACCCTAATCGATCTTTCTCTTGTTGTCAACCATCTATTGATCAGTAAGGAAGCGTAGGGGGCTATGTTTTTCGATTTGTTTACAATATTTCATTAGTGTTTTTCGATTTTTTCAACGGGACCTTTATACATAAGAGGAGGGAGAACAGATAAAGGTAAGAGGTGAGCAATAGGGTGCAAGTGGTCGACGGGATTTGATAGTGTGTGTTCCCCACAAAGTCAGGCAAGAAAAATTCAATTTTTCTGCCCCGTCAGGGCGTTCAGTACAAAATTTCTTCTTTGTCACGAGACTAGCAAATGGTGGGAGAATCAAAATCATAGCGACCCCAAGATCGGAAAGATGTTCTGGGAGAAGAGACTATGCTTTGCAATTGCCAATAATATCTCGTCCATGCTAGCCTGGCTGCTGGCTGCCGCCTCCTCAAGGGAATTGGACCTGATGGTTCAGCGTTTCGGCGCAAGATTGAAGGGTGGAAGGCCGGTTAGTTATCATGATGGAATCAAAGAATTGAGTTGTGGGATGCCCACCATTAATCAGCTTGTGCGAAAGCCTCGCAAAGAGAAGAGAAGGAGGCAGAAGTCACCTTCTCTTCAGCAGTGCCCTCAAAGGAGGGGAGTTTGTCTGCAGGTGAAAACGAAGACGCCAAAAAAACCAAATTCCGCCTTGAGAAAGGTGGCGTGGGTGAGACTGTCTAATGGCCAGGAGATTATCGCCTACATCGGTGGAGAGGGTCACAATTTGCAGGAGCACAGTATTGTGCTAGTGAGAGGGGGAAGGGTGAAGGATCTTCCTGGGGTGCGCTACCATGTGGTCAGGGGGACTTTGGATACGGCGGCTGTGCAAAATCGTAAGCAGAGAAGGTCTAAATATGGCGCCAAAAAACCTAAGTGAGGTATGGCCATGGAAGGATTAGGATGAGGATGTTATGTCAAGAAGACACCGTGCGGGAAAAAGGAAGGTTCCACCAGATCCCAAATATCACAGTGTGATGGTCACTAAGTTTGTTAACAAATTGATGCTTAATGGGAAGAAGTCTCTAGCTCGCAGAATATTTTATGAAGCTATCGAGGCTTTTGCCAAAGAGGTAAATGAGGATAACCCCGTCATCGCTTTGGAGACGGCCCTGGAACATGCGATGCCTTTGTTGGAGGTGAAGTCACGCCGTCTTGGGGGGGCCACCTATCAAGTGCCTATGGAGATCCCCTCAGAACGTCGTCTTTCAATGGCGGTGGGGTGGATCATTCGGCATGCACGCAAAAAAGTGGGTCGGAATATGCGGGAGGGATTGACTATGGAGTTTGTCGATTGCTTTCGCAATCAGGGAGCTACCATCAAAACAAAAGAGGATACCCATCGTATGGCGGAGGCAAATAAAGCCTTTGCTCACTATAAGTGGTAATGCAGGTCATGGGTGGGCTAAGAATTGGGTTATCCGGAGAGGACAGTTAGAAGTATGAAGTCGAGGCCAGAAGCAGAAAATCTGGAGAAGGTGCGCAATGTTGGAATCATGGCGCACATTGATGCTGGAAAGACGACATGTACTGAGAGGATTCTATTTTATTCAGGTCGTGTTCATCGCCTTGGTGAGGTGCATGAGGGGGATGCGACGATGGACTACATGGAGCAGGAACAGGAGAGGGGGATCACGATCACCTCTGCAGCAACGACCGTGTTTTGGAGGGAATGCAAGATCAACATTATCGATACTCCTGGGCATGTCGATTTTACCGTTGAGGTGGAACGGTCCCTGAGGGTATTGGATGGGGCAGTTGCGATTTTTAGTGCGGTGGATGGAGTCCAGCCCCAGTCTGAAACAGTGTGGCGTCAGGCGGCTCGTTATCAGGTTCCTCGTATCGTCTTCATCAACAAGATGGATCGGACGGGGGCGGATTATTTCTTTTGCTTGAGGAGCATGGCAGAGAAGCTCGACTCAAAGCCTGTCGCTGTGCAATGCCCCATCGGTTCTGAGCAAGATTTTCTCGGGATGGTGGATCTCATCACCATGCAAGCCTATCTCTTCAAGGATGAGACAAAGGGAGCGGAGTATGCAGTGACGGAGATTCCCGATCATCTTGTAGAAAAATGTCGAGAGATGAGGGCAGAAATGTTGGAGGATCTGGCGACGGTCGATGAATCTGACGAGAGTTTTATGATTAAAGTTCTCGAGGACCCAGACTCTCTGAAGGCAGAAGAGATTCATGCTGTGATGCGCAAGGGAGTCTGTAAGAATAAGATTAACCCTGTTTTGTGTGGTTCCGCCTTCAAAAATAAGGGGGTGCAGCCTCTGCTCGATGCGGTTACCCTGTGGATGCCTTCTCCCATAGATCGGGGTGCGGTGAAGGGTTTTGATGCGGAATCGGATCAGGAAATGTGGACAGAACCCTCCGATCATCAACCTTGTGTTGCTATCGCCTTCAAGGTAGTTTCTGATCCTTACGTAGGCCGGTTGACTTTCGTACGCATCTATTCCGGCTCCCTCCATAAGGGGAGCACCCTCATCAACACATCCAAAGGGAAAAAAGAACGGGTCTCTCGTCTATTGGAGATGCATGCCAACCGAAGGCAAGATCGGGATGTTTTCTTTACTGGAGATATCGCTGCCTGCATTGGTTTGAAACATACGTCAACAGGGGATACGCTTTGTTCTGAAGATTTCTCGATCGTACTTGAGAAAATGGATTTTCCCGAGCCCGTGATTTCGATGGCCATCGAGCCAAAATCTAAGGGAGATCGAGAGAAACTTTCCTTGGCCCTTTCTGCTCTGTCTGAGGAGGATCCTACCTTTCGTGTGAGAACAAATGTAGAGACCGGGCAGACGATTATCTCGGGGATGGGGGAGTTGCATCTCGAGGTTCTCAAAGATCGCATGTTACGCGAGTTTAAGGTAGATGCCAATATTGGAAAACCCCAAGTCTCTTATAAGGAGACGGTGACAATTCCTGGTGAAACGGAAACAAAATTTGTTAAACAAACCGGGGGGCGGGGGCAGTATGCTCATGTTTGTCTGAAAATGGCACCGAATCAGCCCGGCAAAGGGAATACGATTTCTAGCAAAATCGTTGGGGGGGTGATCCCCAAAGAATATATCCCCGCTTGCATAAAGGGGATAGAGGAAGGGTTGTCCACGGGGGTATTAGCAGGGTATAATCTGATCGATGTCGACGTTGTGATCACCTTTGGGTCCTATCATGAGGTCGACTCTAGCGAAATGGCTTTCAAGATTTGCGCATCGATAGCGACGAAAGAGGTAGCTAGAAAGTGTCACCCGGTGATTTTGGAGCCTATTATGAAGGTAGTGGTCGTGACTCCTGAAGCGTTTTTAGGGGATGTCATGGGGGATATCAATCGACGCAGAGGGAGGATCATCAATCAAACCAGTGAGAAGGTGATGGTGATTTTTGAATCTGAGGTTCCTTTGAGCGAGATGTTTGGTTACTCTACTCTCCTGCGTTCCCTCACCTCTGGGCGTGCTACTTACACGATGGAGCCTAGCCATTTTGAGCGAGTTCCCGCAAAGATTCAAGAAGAGATTATCAAAAAATAGAGTCAGTTATGGTCAAAGATCTTTATAAAAAGAAAGGGCAAACAAGAGCGAGGGAGTCGGGGGGAAAGAAGATTCGTGTGCGATTGAAAAGCTACGACCAGAGGGTACTCGATCGTTCTGCTGCCGACATTGTCGAGGCTGCGAAAAGGACAGGAGCCTATGTGGTTGGTCCGATTCCCTTGCCCACGAAAAGGGAAATCTATACGGTACTACGTTCTCCTCATGTGCATCGGAAATCAAGGGAACAGTTTGAAATTCGCACCCATGTGCGCATGTTGGACATTCTTAATCCCACTCTAGATACTATTGACAAGTTGAAGGTGTTGCCGATCGCTGCTGGTGTGGATATTAAAATTAGGGCACGGTCCTAGGGGAAGCAGAAAGAGGATAGGTGGAAAAGGAGAGGGTCCAAGGCGGGCATTTTTTTAGTTTTCTGTCTCATGAAGGTTTGGGAAGGGGAGACCTTTTTATTTTCCTTAGAGGGGGCTGTGCTTGTTCTAGTGTTGAGGTCATTGATGACATCGTTTGGTAAATGTCGCTTGGGCATGGTATGGCTTGGGGTTATCGGACTGTTGCTCTGGTTGCCTTTATATTCTAAGCCCTCGGATCAGGGGAGGCGGTACGCTTGGTTCTCTGCCGACGAGTGTTATCAATATATGATTCAATCCTACCATGAACGGGACTGGGGGCGAACGACCTTTGCTGGGTTGGATCTCATTCAACTATTTCCCTCTCATCCCTTTGCGAGGGAGGGGTGTTACTATCTGGGGGTTGCCTATTTTCATTTAGGGGATTATAGACTTTCCAATTTTTATTTTTCCAAGTACCTGAGCAATGCAGAGGTCACCAAATTTTTTCATGAAGTAATGAAGTATAAATTGCTCATCGGCGGTCAATTTGCAGAGAGGGCGTCCCCTAGCCTATTTGGAAGAGGAAAGCTGCAAAAGGCATTAGATGTTTACGAAGAAATTATTGTTGCTTTGCCAAGCGATGACCTTTCCGCTCAAGCTCTCTATCGAAAGGGGAAGTTGTTGGTCAAATCATCGAGGTATCAAGAGGGGATTGATGCTTATCAAACGTTGATTTGTCGATTCCCCGAGCATACGCTCTCTCCTCAAGGTTACGAAGGCATTTCGGAAGCCTATCTGTTACAATGTGAAACGCGCTATCCAGATTATGACTATCTAGATTTAGCTGAAATTAATCTGAAGAATATTTATGAGCGTTTTCCTCATTCCCCTTGCGTAGCTCAAGTTAAACGCATTTTACACCGTATGAAAGAGCACTTTGCCGAGCATCTGCTGGGGATTGGTGTATTTTATCAGGGAAGGTGTCAGTTGAAAGCGGCGGGGTTTTGTTATATGGCAATTGTGAGATCTTTTCCAGAAACGTTGACCTCTCAATTGGCGAAGAAAAAATTGCTAGCATTAGATCCCAAGATCTTTGATGGAGAGGACATCAAGAGAAAAGAGGAACTTTTGAGTCGTTCTCCCTGACTTTACGATTTGATTATTTTTAGCTATTTAGGGGGGTATTGAGTGGATTTTTCATTGCCGCTTTAGGAAATGGGGGGTGTCTTTTGTGACCCTGAACCTCACGAAACCTAAGACCGTTGCATAACCTCTGACTGATCAACTTAATGTGAAAAACCATGGGAATTCAAGCGAAGGGCCCAAAATTTACAGTATAAGTAAGTTTTTCATTATAAATTGCTTACATATATTTTTCCTCTTTTCTATTTTCGTTGTGCCACATGGCTCGGTGATCAACGACAAGCTCTAAGGGAAGTTATGCAACGGTCTTAATTAGGGCCTTTGCACAACCACTCTGGGAGGCAGACAGAATACACCCCTTTTCTACACTGCGACCAAAGATATAGAGCTTCATTTCTATTTTGAAAAGAAAAAACCCTTTCCTTAATAAACTGTTCGCCCTTTGCAAAGAAAAAGTTCACATATCCATCCACAAAGAAGTTATGGGAAATTGAATATGTTTAATTACTACTACGTGAGCAAATTTCTTTTAATAGAAGAAGCATGTTATTAAAATAAGTTAATATTGTGTCTCAATAACTGGATGTTAACCAAAGAGTAACTTTGTTGTTGATGAGTTTATTATAGGTTCCCATCAAAATGTTTTCTATTGTTTGCCTATACCCCCTCAAAAGATACGCGTTTGCGGGGGTAGGGACTATATCTGACTTACCTGATCGCTCCTCATTTAGCTTTTGCGAATTTTATTTATATTATGTCTCATAGCCAAGTCTTTGCATTAAAAATTCCAAGGACAAATTAAGACATTCTCAAAGAAACCTTCCTTTGTAGAGATCGCAATCAATTTTGTGTTCAAACATTACAAAGAAGAATTGTTTATAATGTTTCGCATACTATTGGCTTACTGTTGCGCAAATCGAAAAAGCGAAGTGCGCACAAAATTTCGCAATGTTTTCTCAAAAAGAACTAGCATAAGACGTTGATTTTTAATTATATAAACATATAACTGAACAATTAAATTAGGGGCAGATTTATACGACGCCCCCCCGTGAACGCGTACAAAAATTTTGCCATGACAGCCCGAACATTCTTCAGGAAAAAGAAGACCGTTGCATAACCTCTGATTGATCAACTTAATGTGAAAAACCATGGAAATTCAAACGAAGGGCCCAAAATTTACAGTCTAAGTAAGTTTTTCATCATAAATTGCTTATACATATTTTCTTCTTTTTTATTTTCGTTGTGCCACATGGCTTGATGATCAACGACAAACTTCAAGGGAAGTTATGCAACGGTCTTAAAAGAGCTATGTTCTTAGTGACCTCATCCTCGGAATAGGGCACTCTTACGTGGCCAGGATGGCCAAACTGACCCCCTGGCTACCTGTAGAGTTTGATCAACTCCTACGAAAAGGATCTTGTGACGGAGGTTTGAAGCTGTTTCTGCTATTGATCCCAAGTTTAAGACCGTTGCATAACTTCCCTTAGAGCTTGTCGTTGACCCCCAAGCCATGTGGCACCATGAAAATAGAAAAAGAGAAAAATATGTATAAGCAATTTATAATGAAAGACTTGCTCAGATCGTAAATGTTGGGTCCTTCGCTTGAGTTCCCATGGTTTTTCACATTAAGTTGGTCAATCAGAGGTTATGCAACGGTCTTAGTTTTTCTCTGAGAGCCTGATTTTCTTTTTCTAGCTGAGCGGCTCTTTCTTTCCACTGAGCACACTCCTGCTTCGAGATGATGAGACTTTTCTCCAAATAGAGAATTTTATTCTTTTTTCTTGGTTCAACCTTTTTTTCGCCATCTGAACAGCCCTTCAGAGGCAACCTTTCTACATCAAAGAACCATAGTATGTAATTTTTTTTGTCTTCCTTTAGGAAATTTGACAAGGATGACAAAAATTAAGGCTCAGTTAGTGTTGTTTATTTGTCGTAACCAAAAGAATGGCGGCTTGGCCGAATATTTCGGATCTATTTGATATCCCCGTGAACGCGTACAAACCTTTCAAATTTTGTTGTTCACACTAATAAAGAGGAAGTATCAGCTTATCCGTCACCTCTTGTGATAGCGTACAATTTTGAAGGTACGCGTTCACGGAGGTAGAGATTATATTCAATTCACTTGATCGCTCCTCATTTAGCCTTTGTGAAGTTTGTTCATACCTTACTTATAATCAAGTCTTTGCATTAAAAAATTCCATGGATAAATTAGGGCATTTTCAAAGAAACCTTCTCTTGTGAGATCGTAATCTATTTTGTGTTCAAACACCTCAAAGAAGAATTGTTTATAATGTTTCGCATACTATTAGCTTGCTATTGTGCAGGTCGAAAAAGCGAAGTGCGCACAAAATTTCGCAATGTTTTCTCAAAAAGAATTGACGTAACACATTGATTTCCAAGAAAATCAACTTATAACTGAACAGTTAAATTGAGAGCAGATTCGTAAGACGCACCTCCCGTGAACGCGTACTTTTGAAAAATCCTGTTGTTTCCCCTATTTCTCAATAGGCTCTATAACGGGTTAATATTTTTGGAGATGCTATCTAGACAAAAATATCTCAATGATGAGACTATGGCTTCTTGCAAAAACCAGCGAGATCATGGTAGGAGGAAAAATGGGTGCCATTAGTGATTTAGGGATGATAGTGCGCTGCTATTTCAAGTCGGCGGGTTTGGGGGGCCAGGTAGAGAGTGAACGGTTTTTTTCAGAGGCAAGGGAGGAGAAACAAGCAGGCCCAATGGTTCAGCGGATGTCCAAAGGTTCACAAGAAACTTGGCAACATTCGGCCTGCCTGCCGGTCAATTTATCAATTGGAGGGTTATCACTGCCGTTCCAGCCTCCAAGTGTAGCATCAACTTCAGATGATAATTTAGAGGAGGAGGGGTGCTATTTCGAGGTAACGAGAGGCATATTGCAAGGGGTCGACAGTCTGCCAGAAACAGAGGCAGCGGATTGTGAGAACCCGGTTGACCCAATGAAGCGCGAGAGCGATATTGAACGATTGCCCTCAAAGGAAAGGGAAGAATTGAAACAGGCAGGCCCAATGGTTCAGCGGATGTCCAAAGGTTCACAAGAAACTTGGCAACATTCGGCCTGCCTGCCGGTCAATTTATCAATTGGAGGGTTATCACTGCCGTTCCAGCCTCCAAGTGTAGCATCAACTTCAGATGATAATTTAGAGGAGGAGGGGTGCTATTTCGAGGTAACGAGAGGCATATTGCAAGGGGTCGACAGTCTGCCAGAAACAGAGGCAGCGGATTGTGAGAACCCGGTTGACCCAATGAAGCGCGAGAGCGATATTGAACGATTGCCCTCAAAGGAAAGGGAAGAATTGAAACAGGCAGGCCCAATGGTTCAGCGGATGTCCAAAGGTTCACAAGAAACTTGGCAACATTCGGCCTGCCTGCCGGTCAATTTATCACTTGAAGGGTTATCACTGCCGCTCCAGCCTCCAAGCGTAGCATCAACTTCAGATTCAGTATCAGCCAAGGAGTCGTCACCACTGGATCGATCAATGAACGTGGGTTGGGGCTTCTCCTTGTGGTCCAGATTGGGCACCGTACTGGGTCGGATTACAGATATTTTAAAATCGGTTTATAAGATGATTCTCTTGTTTATGGAACACAATACAGAGGGTGTCCAAGAAACCCAAAGAGAGAGTGTTGAACATACGCGTTCCCGTGGGTAGCAAATCGATCTGAAATATTCAGCCGAGCCACTATTCTTCTGGTTATGACCGGTAAACAGCACTAACTGAGCCTTAATTCTTGTCACCCTTGTCAAATTTCCTAAATGAAGACAAAAAAAATTTTTTGTTACATATTGCGGTTCTTTGGTTAGGAAGGTTAACTTTGAAGGGCTGCCCAGATGGTGAAAAAAAGTTGGGTCAAGTAAAGAGGGAGTAAAGCTCTCTGTTAAGACCGTTGTGTAACCTCTGATTGACCAACTTAATGTGAAAAATCATGGGAATTCAAGCGAAGGACCCAAAATTTACAGTCTAAATAAGTTTTCATTATAAATTGCTTATACATATTCTCCCTTTTTTATTTTCGTTGTGCCCACATGGCTTGGTGATCAACGACAAGCTCTAAGGGAAGTGATGCAACGGTCTTTGTTAAGGCCGTTGCATAACCTCTGGTTGGTCAACTTTATGTGAAAAACCACAAGAATTCGAGTGAGAAATCCAAGATTTGTAATCGTCATAAGATATTCATTACAAATGGTTTGGACATATTCCCCTCTTTTTCTATTCCCGCTGTGTTACACAGTTTGGTAGTCAACGACACACTCCAAGGGAAGTTATACAACGGTCTTTTGTTTGGAGAAAAGTCTCGTCATCTCAAAGCAGGAATGTGCTCAGTAGAAAGAAAGAGCTACTCAGCTGGAACGGGGATATGTTCAGCTAGAAAAAGAAAATCAGGCTCTCAAAGAAAAATTTGGGACCCACAGCAGAAACAGTTCCAAGCCTCCATCACAAGATCCTTTCGTAGGAGCCGATCTTCTAGACTCACAGGTAGAAATCCAGGGGGTCAGCTTGGCCCATCCTGGCCACATAAGGGCACTCTATTCCGAGGATGAGGTCACTAAGAACGTAGATCTTTTTCCAGAGGAGTGTTCGGGTTGTCATAGCAGAAATTTCTCCAAACGTGACCCAATATCGAATACACATGCTTAAATGTGCGCATTGTGGCAAATTTGAAATTGTTTCCGCTATTGGTCCTAAGTTTTTCTTTGAGGACCTGATTTTCTTTTTCTAGCTGAGAAAACCTTTCTTCCCACCGAGTACATTTCCACTTCGAGATGATGAGACTTTTCTCCAAACAGAGAGTTTGATTCTTTTTTTCTTGACCCAACTTTTTTTCGCCATCTGGGCAGTCCTTCAGAGTTAGCCTTCTTACACTACAGAACCACAGCATGTAAATTTTTTTTGTCTTCCTTTAAGAAATTTGACAAGAGTGACAAGAATTAAGGCTCAGTTAATGCTGTTTACCGGTTTAAACCAAAAAAATGGTGGCTTGGCCGAATATTGCGGATTTATTTTCTACCCCCGTGAACGCGTGCTTGTCTCAGCATTTTCTTTAGCAATTAATGATTCGCTAAGAAATGTTTATCTTATATATACACAAAATGTGTTAAACTTCTGCTCCGGGGGTGGGGTAGTATATAGGCTGGAAGTGATGTCAATTTCAATAGTTTCGGATCCGTCGGCAACTCTTCAACGGACGAAGCAGGATTTGGCGAAGCAGGTTCAATTGTTCAAGGATGAAGTGGGACGGTGCTGCCCGTTTTATCCCGAAGGGGTTGGAGCAGAAGTGAAGACATTGTCAGAGTTGCGGAAGGTTTTGAAAACGGTACGAGGCTATGCTGACACCTATCAGTTTTCTCCTGATTTTTTCGATGGAATGAACGAGGATCTAGACAGGATCGAGCAGGATCCAGACGGGGTCGCACAGTCGCGGCGTCGTGCAGCAGCCTTTAACTTAGACGTAGGGGCATGGGAAAAATGGTTCAGATCAGTGTTTACATTGTCTGCGAGCTTAGATTATTGGCTCTATTATCAAAAGGGGAAAGCACCAGAACTCTCTCTCCAGCCTGGGGAATGGGGGAGGACGATAGAGAAAATGCTGCTGGCTCAGTGGCAAGATACGTCTTGTGATTTTTCCGTTGCGTTAGACGCAGCGTTTGTGGAAGAATCAGTAAAGATCTTCCAGCCGTATTGGAAGTCTTTTGAGTGGCCACAACGATTTCATTTAAACAGCCATCAAATTTTGGGAAGCCGTTTTCCCGAGGGGAGAAGACTGCTGATGGGTCGTTTGAGTCAATGTTGTCCCAGGGGCTCATCTTCGTTGCGCCCTTTGTTAGAACAAGATCAGGATCAAGATCCGTTAGATCTTAATCTTTCTCATGTGGTTTATCGGGGTTCAAAGACCCTCGGCTGTCGTTATGTTCTCAATGCTTCTTTGTTCACAGGGGAAAATAATATTCTTTTAAGCGGTGTTTCAACGCAGGTTTTCTCTTCCCAAAGAGGGCAATATGTCGAAAGTTTGAGCCATGTGATAGTTGAGACTTTCAACAAGGGCAAGAGTACAAATCGGCCGGGATGCTTTCCGGCGCAGCTGTATTCGATAGAAGGTAACATTTATATGTTTCCCCTTCCTAAAAACAGCGTTTTTCCTACGGAAAGGGATGGGATATGCGCAACAAGAGTGGACAGGGGTCGTGCTGGCTGTCTGTGGAGCCCCTTTCCTCGGAAGAAGGGGACACCCTATCCCCCCATTAGATCCACCGAAGGAAGGTATGTTGTATGTCAAATTGCCATACACAGTGAGATGACGCCAACCGAAGTGATGAGGACAGTTATCTCTACAAGGTGTTGCGTACTTATGGTAAAACGTGTCCTAGCGGTATTTCCGAGGATTGATGACCTCTTGAATAGATTGCACTTGAGCGAAGAACAGAATGTGATACCATTGCTTCGACAGGTGGGTTCATCCCTGATTAAAAAGCTCGACAAACTGTGTCTTTACATAAGCAATACCTCCTTAAAGCATCCCTTTATCGATGCAGGAAGCAAGATCGTGGGACATTATCAACTTCTTCAGCATGTGATAAAAATCTTGCATGAGGCAGATAGGGTGGTCGACTTAAGCGAACAACTAAGGAACATCTGGAAGGAGACAGGGTCATGTGTCACGGATGAAGACCAGAATGAAGGCCACGGGAGGCCGGATGCTGCTAGGTGGTTTATTTCTTCGGTTGATGAGAAACGTCAGCATGCCGACGATTCTTTTTTCATCGGTTTTATCTCTTCTGCTTCCCTGAAAACCAAAGAAGCGTCACAGTCCGATTCCGATATTGTGTGTAAGTTGTGCGTTTCTTTGGATGCCCAAATGGAACCAGTGTTGTTTGGTGTGTTGTTTCTGAGTCATCTTCTCGAATCAGAAAAAAAAGCCGGAGACTATTCGCAACTTTTCAAGGGAGGATTACCTTCGGGAGACGTGGTGATTTCTACCTTTATCTCCCATTCCACTGCCGTGGAAGAATTGGAACAACATCTACCGTCCATTGTAGAGATGTTGCGCTCTGAATATGGGGTGGAACTAATCATCGTGAAGGAAGAAGAAGATGTCACTGAGGAGGAAGCAAGCCTTATCGCAGAGCTAACCGAGGAAGCCAAGGGGGAAACCCCCGCTCTACCTTCTCAAACAGCCACCACAGGAGAGAGCGGACAAGTAGAGGGGAACTTAGGAATGACGAGTAGGATATCCTCTACTACCTCGGAGCCCGCTCCTTTGGAAAGAGAAGAGAGGCAAATTCCCCGATCCGAAGAAAGTGGGGCTATGTGGCTCTCCCCACTGCAAGACGATCGAAGAAAGGGGCAGATCTTGAGGGGTTCCAGAGGAAAGGACAACTTCCCCAAGGAAATCGGAAAAAGGGGAAAGAACAGACCCAGGGCAGAGAAGACGGAGGATGAAGGTGGGGTAGCGCGTCTTTCGGGTCTGTTGAGTCGGGCATATGATGCCCCTGGTAAAAAGCAAGGACGAAAAGTCGTACAAGGGTTGATGGACCTCGGAGGAACGACGCGGTGCAAGGGGGGGCACCTCAATCTAGGAATAGACGGGGGAGGGGGGGCTACCGTCACCCCTCATACTTTCGGCAGGAAGAAGTCGAGAGTAGCGGTAGGTGCTGTTTTGGCCCTTTTCGAAAAGGTAATAAAGATAAGACTTGAGCGGAACAACGCACCAAGTCCGGACTCCCGCTAAAACTGATGCGATGTTCTTTAAATAGTTTCATACAAGTTATTGTCATAAAAGCGTTTAAATTTTTTTTACTTTGACAAAATGGGGGCTATAAGAGAAAGACAGACGCTGTTGAGCAGGAAACTACCCAAACGATGACAGCTGTGCCGAGCAGGGCGACAACGGTGGCCAAAGTGGCTGCAACGTGGTGTTGCGCTGGGGAAGGAAAATACCGATACCACTTCCTCTTTGTCACATTAGCGAAAACAAAACATTTTGTAAATATAAAGTATTTATTTTATATCAATGAAGAATCAACTTTCTAAAGAAGATGACCATATCCACAATATGGGAGTGTTGAAAAAATAGCATTTTTCGATGCAAGTGGTCTATATGCACTAAATCGTCAACAAGAGGCTTTAAATTGCATTCTTTTTATTTTCAGTGATTTATGATATAGATCGGCCATTTTATTTTAGGCCAGTTTCGAAAGAGTTTATCACTGCCTTCCCATTTTTCAACAGGCCCAATATCGTATTTAGCATACGCGTTCACAGGGGATATGTCGAATAAGCCGAAGTGAACTTGATCAAATATAAAACTGTTGCATAACTTTCCCTAGAGCTTGTCGCTAACCGCCGAGTCGTGCGACACAACGAAAAAGAAAATATTTGCAATCTACTTACAATGAAAAACTTATGATAGTTACCAATTTTTGACCCTTCACTTGAATTCCTATCGTTTTTTAGATCAAGTCGATCGGTCAAAGGTCGTGCAACGATCTTTTCTTTGGGCATCTCCCCGTGCAGAAGGGGTAGAAACCAACCAATAATTTTAAAACCTTTGCGTGACTTCCCCTAAAGTCTATTGTCGACCACAGAACCGTGCAACACAATAGAAATAGAAAAGGAAGAAATGAATTTAAGTCATTCTCAATAAAAATATTATAATGATGGCCAGTTTTGGGCTCTTCACTTGAACTTCCATACAAGGCCCTTATGAGCCCTGTTGAAAAATGGGAAGGCAGTGATAAAAACTTTCGAAACTGGCCTAAAATAAAATGGCCGATCTATATCATAAATCACTGAAAATAAAAAGAATGCAATTTAAAGCCTCCTGTTGAAGACTTAGTGCATATAGACCACTTGCATCGAAAAACGCTGGTTTTCTTAACACTTTCCTTATGGGTTCCATCATAAGATTAAGACCTTCTTTTTCCCTCATTATGCAAACATCAACACTATGTTAAGATAGACGAAGCAACACATGTTCAGAATACCCGCAACCTTGGCCTGAACTTACTGCTTCCTCTTTTCCACTCACATGTCCTCCCTCAAGAAAGATTTGATTTCTCCAAAGCGATCACTGCTCGTTCCCCATTCAATATCCATTCCGTCCCCTTCCTATGTTCTACAAACTGCACCTCCGTGGCCAAAATTTCCCCTTGAATATATGGTGCATGTTTCTCCCACGCCTTCTGCACGAAGGGGGTGGTATCGATCAGGACTTTGATTCTGTCCGTGATCGCAAACTGTTCATTTTTCCTCTGCCTATTGATCTTATTGACTACCTCCCGCGCCATCCCCTCCTCCAACAACGTTTCCGTTAAGATCGGATTGAGAACGATCGTCAGTCCATCTCGTGTAGCTGCAATCATCCCCTCTTTTACTTTACGTTCAACGATTACATCTTCTTCGGTTAAGATCACCGTGGCTGTAGCGAGAGACAGCTTCACCTTACCTTGAGATCGCAGTTGATTCACCGTTTCAAAATCGAGTCGACCGATCGCTTCAGCAGCTCCCTTCATCAACCCTCCTACCTTTTTTCCCAACAGGCGAAAATTTGGTTTAATCACTCTCGTGACAAAGCGAGATTCTTCTCTGCAAAATTCAAATTCCTTCACATTGAGCTCTTCCAAAATCAGTCCGACCTCCTCCTGAACCCAAACAATCTTCTCCTCATTTGTTGAGATCAAATAGGCCTTGGAGAGAGGTTGACGTACTTTGAGCGTATGTTCCTTGCGCAACGCATGCCCCATATGAACCACTGTTTGAATCACCTCCATCTTCCTTTCCAAATCGCGATCGCGATATCGAGGAGAGGGGCGCGGAAAATCGCAAAGGTGAACAGAAATAGGATGATGAGGAAGCCTTAGGTTGCGATAGATCACCTCACTTAAAAAGGGGATGAACGGAGCAGCCACTTTGGATAGAGTAAAAAGAACGGTATAGAGAGTGTAAAAAGCTGTCTCTCGGTCCTCCGTTGATCGATTGTCCCAAAAACGAGAACGATTTCTTCGAATGTACCAATTCGTCAACTGGTCGATGAAGGAAAGAAAAGGAGAGAGGGCGCGGTCGATCTGATAACGATCCATGTTCTCCTCTACCCCTTCTATCAGCTGATGTAGGATGGAAAACAGCCATCGATCAATTGTGCACTGCAGAAGCGAAGGATCCCTCTCTCCACCAGAAGGCATCCATCGGTAGAGGTCGGCATAGGTCGCTAAAAAAAGATAGCTGTTCCAAAGGGGGATCAACACCTGCCTCAAGACTAATTCTACTCCTTGATCGGAAAAACGCAAATCCTCCCCTTGAATCGCTGCACTCTTCAGGAGATATAACCTCACAGCGTCTGCTCCATATCGGGTAAACAGATGATCGGGTTCGGGATAATTCTTTAACCGTTTGGACATTTTTGCCCCATCTTTCGCCAAAACGATCCCGTTCACCACCACATTCTTAAAGGCAGGTTGGTCAAACAGCGCCACCGACAGGACATTCAACGTGTAAAACCATCCCCTGGTTTGATCTAACCCCTCAGCAACGAAGTCTGCTGGAAAGGCGCGCAAAGTTTCTTTCTTATTTTCAAAGGGGAAGTGATTTTTTGCGTAAGGCATCGCCCCAGATTCAAACCAACAATCGAAGACTTCAGGGATGCGCACAAATCGATCGCCACCCTCTGAAAAAGAAAGGTCATCGATATGGTGGCGATGTAAGTTGCCAACCCTCTTACCCACCTTGTTTTCTAACATTGAGAGGGAATCGATCACCCTAACTTCGCCTCGCTCGCTTCTCCATAGGGGAATGGGGGTCCCCCAATACCTGTTGCGGCTAATCGCCCAATCTCGACAGTTTTCTAACCACTTTCCAAACCGACCCGCCTTTAGATGGGAAGGCACCCAACGAATCTTTTCATTGGCGATCAATAACCTCTCCCTCAACTGTTCCACGGAGAGAAACCATGTGTTAACCGCCTTGTAGATAAGGGGAGTGTCTGAACGCCAACAAAACGGATAACGGTGGCGAGTCTGTCGATGATCAAAGATTCGCCCACTTCCTTTTAGCCTTTTAATGATCCTTCGATCGCTATCCTTGACGAAGAGTCCCTTGTAATCTGGAACCTCATCTGTGAATCTCCCATTTTGATCGACGGGACAGATGAGAGGAATCTCCTCTTTTTGACAAGCTAAAAAATCGACTTCCCCGAAGGCCGGAGCGACATGCACGATCCCTGTCCCATCTTTCTCATCGACAAAGGAGCCGCTAATGACCTTAAAGGCATGGAGGGGATGTTGATCAAAAAAATACTCAAAAGGAGGACGATACCTTTTCCCCAATAGACGGCTTCCCTTAAAGGTTGAAATCACCTCCATATTTTCATCAAAATAAGCCCTTGCCCTTCCTTCTCCAAGGATAAAATAGTGTTCCCTCTCCCGATCAAATATCTTTACATAAGAAAGCTCTTCATTAACCGCTGCAGCCAAGTTTGCAGGCAAAGTCCAGGGGGTCGTTGTCCATATGAGCAGAGAGGTCCTTTCTTCTTCCAGGAGAGGAAGGGTCACAACGATAGAAGGATCTTCAACTTCCTGATAGTTGAGGTTAGCCTCAAAATTCGAAAGGGGGGTACCCAACTTTGCAGAAAAGGGCATCACTTTGAACCCTTCATAAATCAACCCCCTTTTCCACAGCTGACCAAAGACCCACCAGATGGTTTCCATAAAATCTCGATCCATCGTTCGATAGGTTTGACGAAAATCGACCCATCTTCCCAAACGGCGGACCGTCCTTTCCCATTCAGCAGTGTAGCGCAAGACGATTTGCTCGCAAGCCGTGTTAAATGTGGCAATGCCGAGTGTTTCGATTTCGTGGGCTCCAGAAATGTTCTTTGTCTTCTCAATCTCATTCTCTACGGGAAGCCCGTGACAATCCCAGCCAAAGCAGCGAGGCACGTAGAAGCCCCTCATCGTCTGATATCGAGGAATGACATCCTTAATTGTCCCAGCGATGAGATGGCCATAGTGAGGCAATCCTGTAGCAAAGGGAGGACCATCGTAAAATGAAAAGAGAGGAGATCCCTCTCTGAGGTTCAATGAACGCAAAAATAGTTCGTTCTCTTCCCAGAATGCTAGAATTTCTTCTTCTCTTTCCGGAAAGGAACCTAATCCCTTTGTAAACATGGTAACGGCTCGTTATTCTGCTGAATTGCGTGCGTGTGCTCTCTTCAAAAAGCGTGAATCCCCCTCGAAATGACACATCTACGAAAAGAAATCAACCTCGCACCGAACGACAGATCTCATTGTGATCAGTCACACCATTTTTGCGCAAGCGCACCTTCACTTGCTTAAAAAGGGACCTCTCTCTAGAATCGGCCCGTGATCAAGGGGTGAGGAGATGAATCCATGGATGGAGTGATGATAGCTGCAATATGAACGTTTCCCACCTATTCAACAAGAGGTCGCTCGCTTTCGCTACGTGTGTAATCGTCTGGTGGATCATTTGGAACCTCCCCCCTCCGAATGGGCTGACACCTCAGGCCATGCATATGTTAGCGATTTTTTTTGTGACCATCCTTGGAATTGTCTTGAAACCGATTCCTATGGGGACGATCTCCCTCATCGGTTTGACGTTAACGATAGTGACCCGTACATTAACCTTTAATCAAGCTTTCAGCGGCTTCGTCCATCCTATCGTTTGGCTCATTAGCATCGCTTTTTTCATCTCCAGGGGATTCATCAAAACGGGCCTAGGGGAGAGGTTGGCCTATATTGTGATCAAATACTTAGGAAAGAGCACGTTAGGGATGGGATATGGGATGTTATTGACCGATTTTCTGCTCGCTCCCGCTATCCCCAGCGTGACGGCAAGGGCTGGGGGGATCATTTATCCGATCTCTCGCGCTCTAGCGAAGGCCTTCGACAGTGAGCCTCACCGCTATCCTAGAAAGTTGGGGACCTTTCTAATGGTGACCATCTTTCAAGGTTCTGTGATCACGTCGGGCATGTTTCTCACCTCGATGGCGGGAAACCCGTTAATCGCCAACCTGGCGAAGAATGTGCATATCCATCTCAATTGGTCTACCTGGTTGTTGGCTAGCTCACTTCCCGGCCTCCTCTGCTTGATCAGTGTCCCCCTGCTCATCTACTTATTCTATCCTCCAGAGATGAAAAAAACTCCTCATGCACGAAAATTGGCTGAAGAAAAGTTGCAAGCGATGGGGCCAATGCAACCACAGGAGTGGATTATGCTACTCTCCTTTGTCGTTCTCATCACCTTATGGATTGCCGGCCCTCTCTTTGGAATGGAAGCTGTAACCGCTGCGTTGATCGGCCTGGTGATCTTGTTGCTTACCTCTGTATTGTCCTGGGGAGATGTCATCCGAGAGAAGGAGGCATGGAACACATTGATATGGTTTGCCACCCTCATTATGATGGCGACTTTTTTAAACGAATTTCACATTACCTCCTGGTTTAGCCACTGGGTACAAATCCATGCGCAAGGATTACACTGGTTAGTGGCCTTTGTGTTACTCACCTCCATTTACTTCTATTCTCACTATTTTTTTGCCAGTATTGTTGCACATGTCGGAGCAATGTACTCCCCCTTTCTCATCCTTCTGATCGCTCTAGGCACTCCCCCGGTTTTGGCTGCCATGACCTTAGGATTGATCAGCAATCTAATGGGAGGGTTGACTCATTACAGCTGCGGCTCTGCTCCCATTTTTTTTGGGTCGGGCTATCTAAAAATTACGGTATGGTGGAAAATCGCCCTATATACGAGCTTATTCAACCTGTTCGTCTATTTAACCGTTGGTAGCGCTTGGTGGACCTTGATCTCTCCTTGTCTCATGGGCGCTTCGTAATAGATTGATGAAATCAAAAAACTGATGTTTCGGCTCCACCGTCTGAGATCTCGCCCCGCCTCCCAACTCACTTTAGAGGCGTGGATTGAAAGAGCTGTTCGAAAGAATGCGCGGGCAAAAGAGGAAGGGACTCTCTTACATCTTGCCTTGATGGACAGTCGGATGGACATCGTCGATCATTTCTTGGAAAGAGGAGCGAGGGTAGATGTCAAAAATCGATGGGGTCTTTCTCCCCTGATAATAGCTAGGCTGCTCAACCGTGAATCTGCGCTTCTTCCCATAGAGCGGTTTAGGCAACTCCCCCTGCTTATCTATCGCAACAAAGACCGGGCTATCCACTCCCTTTCCCTAGATGAATTTGAAAGAAAATTAGGAATCACCTACATCGACACTTTGGAGTTTCAGGAGGCAGATCATCTTTCCTGGGTCATTCGCAAGTGCAATCAGCGCCTTAAGAGAAAATCTTGCTATAGAATGGATCGATGGATGAACGCCTTGTATAGGGAAAAGATCGATGCAATTCGGAGGGACCGTTATTATATTCGCTGGATTAGCTCGGACATAGGCTACGGAGTTTTCGCCGCACAATCGATCCCTTCCCTTACCTACGTTGGTGAATATACTGGAGTCATCAAAAAGCGATGCGTACGCAAACAACGAGACAATGATTATATCTTTGGATACTCCATAGGGACGGGGGAAACTCCACTGGTCATCGACGCAGAGAAAAGGGGGAATTTTTCTCGTTTCATCAATCATAGTTACTATCCAAATTTAACCTCTCGTTCTATGATCTTTGACGGAGTGTCCCACATTATTCTTTTCACCAACAGATGGGTACAAAGAGGCGAACAGCTCACCTATGATTATGGCAAGCATTATTGGAAAAGCCGTTTTTCCCCAGATCCCTTATAATTTCTTCCTCTTCTGTCCCTCCAGAAAAAAGGAACTAGAGACCGTTTTCACGAAACAGAGAGAGGTTACATATGACATATACAAAGCGTTTAGGCCCAATCCATCCTTCTTTCTCGCATAAGGCTCCTTCCCCCCTCCTCGTCCATGCTGCCTCTTTGTTAAAAAAAGGACAGTTAGTGGCCTTTCCAACGGAGACGGTCTATGGGCTGGGGGCCAACATTTTTTGTAACGATGCTCTGCACGCCTTGTTTCAAGCTAAACAACGCCCGCTCAACCAACCCCTACCTGTTCTTCTATCCTCCTTCGACCAAATCCATCTGGTCGCAAAAGAAGTGCCCGAGGAGTTATATGTTCTGGCAGAACATTATCTGCCCGGTCCATTGACGATCGTTTTAAAGAAACAGGAAAAAATCAATAAAATCGTTAGCGGTGGGAGGGAGAGCGTGGCGATCCGTCTTTCTTCGCATCCCATTGCTCACGCCCTCTCCTCGTTGGCCAACGTCCCTTTGGCTACCCCTTCAGCAAATCTTTCTGGCAAACCAAGTGCAATCACTGCAGACCATGTCTTCGCCGATTTAGGAGGGGAAATCTCCGCCGTAGTGGATGGGGGTTTCTCTTTCTACGGCTTAGAATCGACCATCCTTTCGCTCATTCCTCCTCACAAGCCCACCCTATTGCGGTTGGGGATGATCGAAATCGAACAGTTGGAACACATTTTGGGAAGGCCTATTACTATGATCGATTCTCGACTTGTGAAACAATCCCACCGCTGGACCTTACACCTATTTTCTTCTTGGGATGGGATAACATCCCATATTCAACAGGGGGGAAAAAAGAAAAGGTGTATCCTCAACCCTTCCTCTCATTCTCCTTCCCATCTCTCCGAGGAGTATATCCATTTTAGGCTAAATCCTTGTAATTTATATCAAGGCTTACGTTTCGCCAACGATAATCAATGCGAAGAAGTTCTTGTGCTGTGCAACGAGATCGTACAGCAAGCTCTTCCTTTGATGCGACGCCTTACAGAATTGGCCTCTTCTTAAATCATGTTTACAAGATGGGTCAACCCCAAAAGAGGGACATATTTTTGAAAGCACATGTGGAAGATCCCCTATCGAATTGGAGGTTCACCAAGGGATTTAAGCCCCAACTTTCTAAAAATTACGTAACAACAATGTCAAGCGCCTGAAAATTTTTTTTCGATGAAGGGGGAATTTCAGCTTGGACCCACTCTTGACCTATACGCAAATGAAAAACACGAGATAGTCGCATCAATAAATCTTTGGGAGATAGAAAATTTTCTTTTGACCTTAATGATATTCAACAGTTTGTAATACAGCATTGTTGCCAGATGATTTATAAACACCCAGTCTGCAAAAGCAGCATCTGTTTGCATATAAAAGATCGGTCCGCTTGCAGGATATTTTTGTACATATCAAACACGGTCTCTACTTCCGTTCTGGATTTATATTTTTCATATATTAAGACCGTTGCATAATTTCCCTTAAAAAGCTTGTCATTGATCATCAATCCATGTGGCACAACGAAAATAGAAAAGAGGAAAATATGTATAAGCAATTTATAATGAAAAACTTACTTGGATTGTAAATTTTGGGCCCTTCGCTTGCATTCCAATGGTTTTTCATATTAAGTTGATCAATCAGAGGTTATGCAACAGTCTTATATTTCTTGTGCACAAACATGAGAAATGTTTTCGGCTTCATAATGTTGCATATGATACATCATTGACATTGTTCCAAAAGCGAACTGTTTGTTTCTAAAACCTTGCATTGTATAATCATTGTTTGGATCCTCTATTCGACGCAAATAGCAAGCTTCTTCTTCTGTGCGCAAACGGGGATCATAAAAAACAATGACATTTCTTTTCTTTGCATTATCAGGATCTTTGGCTGAGTAACTATAATAAAAAATTGATCTATTGAGATAGAGGAAATGTCCGTCAAAAGATTGATCATATCCTCTGGTTTGAAGGCGTTCATAATTGATACAACGATTGTTGCGCTTCAATGGGAAAATATAATCAATTTTAGCCTCAGATGAAAACCCTTTGTCACCGACGACACAATGTATGCGTTCACGGGGGTAGCAAATCGATCTGAAATATTCGGCCAAACCGGTATTCTTTTGGTTGCGATCAGTAAACAGCACTAACCGAGCCTTAATTATTGTCGCCCTTGTCAAAGTTCCTGCAAGGAAGACAAAAAAAATTTTTTTTGTTACATACTGTGGTTCTTTAGTTAGGAAGATTAGCTTTGAGGGACTGCCCAGATGAGCGAAGAAAAGGTTAGGTCAAGAAAAAGAGAATAAAGAGCGGTGCATAACCTCTGATTGGTCGACTTGGCGTAGAAGTCTATAGGAATGCAAGTGAGGAACTCAAAATAGACAATCTCCGTAAGTTTTTTCATTGCAAATTGCTTATACATATTTCTTCCTTTTCTATTTTCGTTGTGGTGCATGGCTTAGGGATCAATGACGGGCTTCAAGGGAAGTGACGCAACGGTCTTAACGTAAGCATTTAACTAAGTTTGCTTTTTATAAAACTAATTTCTTATTGACATAAAATAAACGGTTATATTAAAATATATCCCGTTATTCAAATGTAATAAGGAGAATGTAAATGGCCTCCCCTTCTTCTGCCACGCAACATAGAATTGCCACTGCCTCGGCTTCCCTTGTTGCCCTGATTGGCGCAGCTGGCATCATCTGGGTAATTGTTTTATTGAGCAGTGCCGCCCTGTCCTTTATCTCCTCTGCTTGTCTCATTGCTATCGTAACTCTCTCTCTTCCCCTTTGCCTTTTTGGAGTATGCACACTCGTGTTTGCCATAGTAGACAACCCTTGTCTTTTATGAAGATGGAGACAGATAAAAGGTCTAATTTAAGACTGTTGCATAACCTCTTCCTGATGAAGGTAGAGAGCTGGTAAAATCTTTTCAGACATACGGAGAACCGAAAGCAAGGAGATATGAAATGTCATTTTTTCTTTTAGGAGCGAATGAGCGAATTGGAAAGACAAACAAGCTTATGAAACTTTTCAAACTTGTTAACTGGGACCGTGTAGACAAATGTTTGAGCAGTCTCCGCAAGAACGCACTTTATTCCCTCGGAGGACCTAAAGGATATAATAAACTCTCTATGTTCAAAGCAATCTTATTGAGCCAGTGGTACAACTTGAGCGATATAGGGCTCGAGGAGGCTTTACGCGTTAGGTTGGACTTCATTTTATTCACAGGCT
>Ga0209562_1000099_pt1 | contig 43073 bp, 34 predicted proteins | sample WorMetvacBELIZE2_FD_187399 | JGI IMG/M metagenome (GOLD analysis project Ga0209562, IMG submission 187399) | Marine gutless worms symbiont microbial communities from Max Planck institute for Marine Microbiology, Germany - Olavius vacuus BELIZE.2... | ecosystem: Host-associated > Annelida >... | reverse complement strand
TCTTACCGAATTCGCATGTCCTTTGAGGGTAAGCAGGCAGTCGCCGGAATGGGCGTCCCAGAGTTTCAACGAATTGTCGCTGGAAGCCGAAAGCAGCCGGTCGCCTTGGGGGCTGAAGGCGCAGCCTAAAACCGAATTCGCATGTCCAAGGTGAAACCGATAGTTGTATTCGGGCGGCGCCTTGACGACGCCAGGTGGTGGTTCAAGCGGCGTTCGCCAGTGTGCAGCCCCGGAACAATCGATCAGGCGCAAGGAGGCTGCGTCCTCCGGCGGTTTGCTTTGGTCCAGAGTCATATCTCTCAGCTTCGCGCCCCCCATAGTGGCGTTAGAAAAATCCGCTTCCCTGGCCGAGCCGTGTTGCAGCACCGCCTGCTCCATCTGCGCGCCTTTGAAGGTTGCGCCGTCGAGCAGTACCCGGCTCCATTCGCCGGCGCGCAGTATGGCGCGACTGAAATTGGCGTCGCGCAAATCCAGATAGTTTTCGCGACCCTCGCCCCCAAAAAAGCGCAGGTTGGATAGATTCGCCCCGGGCAGTTGCGCGCCGCGCAGGCTGATGAACGGATAGCCCTTTTGCCGCGCGAGCAGGCCATAGGCGAGGGCGATTTCGCTCGCCGATTCCTGACAGGCATCGCGCAGGGTGGCGAGGCTGTGTTTCGCTTTCTCCAGATCGACGGGGCGCAGCTCAAGCAGGATTTCGCCGAGAAAGCGCAGGGTCTCCTCCCCCGGCAGAGGCATGCGCCAGTCTTCCGGGCGACCGGCGACCAGCGCCCTGACCAGGTAGCCCGCCAGCAGGAATTCCTGAATCGAGCTGTGAGCGAAGCGAAAATCCTCCTGCCGCCATTGCACCAGAAAGCCGGCGGTGCGCAGGTCTTCGTGCAGCACTTCGAGGGGTTTGTCGCCACGGTAGAAACTCCAGATTTCCGGGTGGCTGTCGAGCCATTCCTCCAGCCATTCCTCCAGCTGGTCTATCGGCCAACTGCGTTCGCCGCTGCGGTGGAATGCGGCGGCGAGATCGCGCAACAGTTGCTGCTTGTGGCGGGTGAGGAGTTGGTGTTTGCCGTCGTCGCGCGAGAACCAGTTTTTTTCCAGCAGGGCGTAGATTCGCGCGGCGTGGACTGCCTTACCCTGTGATTGGTCGGTGAGCAGTTGTCGGCGCAGATCGCAGATAAAGGCCAGCAGGACTGGGCGGGAGGCGAGGTCGGACAGATCGTGCACCTGGTGCAACATCTCTTTGAGTTGCTCGCGCTCGGTCGTGACCGCGATGTTTTTTTCCAGGTATTCGTCTATCTGCGCCTCGTCAAGCGGCAGCAGGTTGAAGCACTGGTAGTGGCTTTCCCCTGCCCGTTGGCGGCCCTCCCGTTCGACCAGTTCGCGCGGCGCTTCGCGAAACTGGCCCCCGAAGAAGGAAAAGATGTCCTTGTGCTCGCGGAAGTAGTGGGTGCGGCAGGTCATCACCAGGCGCAGCCGTTTTACCTCGCGCGGCGGTACGGTGGCGATGCGCAGCAATTCTCGCAGGAACGCCTGCCCCTGCTCGGGTTGGTAGTGCACCAGCTTTTCGTCCAGTCCGTCGAAGATCATCACCATTCGTCCGGCTTGCACCTCCTCCATCACTCGCTCCGCCTGCATGTCGCTCGAAACCTGTCGCAGTCGCTCATTCAGCATTTCTTCCAGTCTGGGCAGGCGGCGACCGCCGTTAGGATCAATATGCCAGGAGGGGATAAGACGCAGGTCGAGGTAGAAGGCGGAGCGGGCCTGGGCGCCTTTCCCCGCCGGGCGCGAGGCGTTGAGCCGTTGCGCCAGCAGGTAGGTGGTGGTGGTTTTGCCCGCGCCGTATTCGCCCAGGACTATGGTGAGGGGTTTAGCGGCTTTGGCGGCGGGCGCAAGCGCCCATTGACTGAGGTTCCGAAGAAGCAAAACCCTGGATTGCTCATCCCGTGCGGGTCGGTCTGTTGTGTCGGAAAGGGTGTTGAGCTTTTTAAAATCAAATTGGTCTGCGTACAAATCAATCGTCTTCTTCAAGTCAGCGATTTCACCATCGGATAAACAGGCAAACATTTTTTTTGCCTGTTGTTCTTCTTCTTTTTCTTCCCGGACTTTTTTCTTCCGTTCTTCCTCTATACGGCGCTCTATCTCTCGCCCGTGTTGGGCGATGGTCTGCTGGATGGTGTTCTCCGCGGCTTTGTCGAAATAGAGCGGCTGAGCCTTGTCGCCGGAGAGGATGTACTGCACTCCGGCGAGGTTCGCTTTTTCAATCAACGTTTGCGGGGTTTTGCTCAGCATCAGCGGCAGGATGCAGTCGCGATCGAGCAAGGCGGGAATTTCCACCTCGCGGATGAACCTGCTGCGTAAGGCGCGCGGCGTGACAAGCACCAGGCCGTAATCGCAATCCCGCAGGGTGGTTTCTATCGTCTTGTGCCAATCCTTGCCTATAAGGATGTCGCGATCCTCCAGGAAGACGTAGCGGTAGCGTCCATTCGTCTCCGCCCAAGTGGTGAAGGCATGCAGCCAATGCATCCGCAACACATCGTCGTCCTTGGAGTAGGAGATAAACAGGCTTACGGAAGGGCGGTTGTCGACGGTTTCCTTGCGTTCGATATTCGCCCGCAGGTTGACATGGCTGTCGGGCAGATAATGAGGGTTGGGCGGGGTCAGTTCCCTGGCGAGCTCGTGGAGTTCGCCCAGTGATTTCCAGTCTCCCTCGAACCAGAGCACCCGCCCCGCCAGACCGGCGCGCCGTTTGTTGTCCAGCTCCAGGCGCAGGGGCAGGTTGGCGTCTTCGGCGGCGGCGGCCACGCGCGAGCGAAAATCTCTGGCGCGCGCGTAACCGTGCGCCGAGTCGGGAAAACACGCCAGCAGCAGGTCCTTGTAGGAAATCAATCCTTGCGCGTTTATCAACCCCAGGATATTGCCCAGGTGTTCGCGATCCCGGCTGCCAAGTTTGGCGCTATCGATCAGGTGAGCGATGGCGATGGCGGCCTGTGGTTTGGTCAGAGGTTGAAAATCCTTGTTCATGGTTTGCCGGGGGGTTGGAATCTTTTCATCAGGGTTTGCTTCAGTCGTTCATCCACCTGGTGCGCTTCGGGTTGACCGAAGATCAGGGAGGAAAAGTCCGGATGGCGGGGATTGAGCAACAGGTTGAACTCGGCAGGCAACACCAGGCTTGGCGCCCATAGCGCTACCGCCTGATTGCGCGCAATCCATTCGCCGCCGATTGTTTGCAGTTGCGGCAGAGCGCTGTTGCGCCGCCAGTCGTTTGGCAGGCTCTCCGGACTCAGACGCTGGATTTGCCTGCGATCGGGCAAGCTGACGCTGATAAAGACATAGTCGCCCAGCAGCAGCGGATCGTGGACGAGCATTTCCAGCAAGGCGAGGGCGCGTGATTGCGAGGCATAGACCATCGCCACGCCCTTGCGGTTCCAGCGGCCCCCGTAGCGGCGCGCGCCATCGCCGTCGAACGCTTGCTCGACGTACTTTCGCGACACTATGCGCCAAGCTCTGGGATGCATTTATATACTCATTAATAACCTATTGAAAAATAATAGATATAAACAGAGAAACCGTATTATACTTTGATTTGCTCGCCCATGTCAATTACTGTTTCGCATCGGTTCCCGCGTTCCAGGCAAGGTGTTGATATTTATTCCTTATGATGCCATAATGACTGTGCATTCATGCCAATTGGCTTTAGTTTGGAGGGCCTATCAATATGCAACACCCAAGCGAGCAATCAAGGTCATCCATTCATGCCGGCCCGGGCCAAGCGCCATTGGCGTGGGTGCGGCAGGTCAGAAATGGCTTGTCGGTGGACGAGGTAAGCGGCATTGCCGGGTATTTATCCCTGCCGCTTTCAGAAGTGGCGACACGGCTCGCCATACCCGCGCGCACCCTTGCGCGTCGCAAACGCGAAGGAGTGCTTTCGGTAGAGGAGTCGGAAAAGGTACTGCGCGCTTTGCGCGTAATTGCGCGCGCCAATGCAGTTTTTGGTGATGGCGAAAAAGCCGCCCTGTGGATAAAAAGCGAAAACCCGGCCCTTGAAGGCGAAACGCCCTTTGCTTTGCTGGATACGGATGTGGGCGGCGAGGCGGTGATGGATGCGCTTGGCCGCATTGAACACGGCTTGATCGCCTGATTTGGGCAACTGAATAGTTAACGGTGTGAGCTAGCGGGGAGCAGGCGATTGATGAGGTTGGAAGGAAACGGTAGAAAACCGTGAATCAGGAAAAAAGCCACTAGAACAGGTTGTTGGCTACCTGTTCTAGTGTTCTTTCCTCCAATCATGCGCGGCATGCTAGCACTAAAAATGCTCTTAAATAAAATTATACGGTTACTGATTTAGTCATATTTACATGCCTGTCAGCTACTACACTGGTCGCCAGTTTCGGTGAGACGCTTTGTCAGCGGTTTTCCCGTACTTTACTTTCTTGTCCAGTCCTTATTTCCCATGTCTGCCAAAAAACCCTTGTTTATCAGGTTGTTGCCTCTGGCCGTTTTACTATGCGGGCTGGCGCTCTTTTTTGCCTTGGGATTGCAGGAGTATCTCTCGCTTGCCTATTTGCGCGAGAACCGTCTTGATCTGCTTGCCTGGACCGAACGCTACGGACTGTGGGCGGTGTTGGTGTATGTGGGGGTGTACGCAGTCGCCACAGCCTTGTCCATCCCCGGCGCGGTGGTGTTGTCGATTGGCGGCGGTTTTCTGTTTGGCCTTTTTCTCGGCACCTTTGCGGCGGTGATTGGCGCCACCATAGGTGCGGTGGGTGTGTTCCTGGCCGTGCGCACCGGGTTGGGCAACAGTCTGACGAAAAACGCCAAAGGCAGTATAAAAAAAATGGAGCAGGGTTTTCGCGACGATGCCTTTCAGTACCTGTTGATTTTGCGACTGGTGCCGCTCTTTCCGTTTTTTGTGGTCAACATTGTGCCCGCCATGTTCGGCGTGTCGTTGCGCGTATTTGTGCTTACTACCTTCATCGGCATCATCCCCGGCGGGTTCGCCTATGTGAGCGTGGGCCACGGCATTGGTGCGGTGTTTGAGCTGGGGCAGACGCCGGGTTTGGAGGTGTTGCTGAAGCCGGAGGTGTTGATTCCGATCGTCAGTCTCACGGCTTTATCCTTGTTGCAGCTGGTGTACAAGCGGATGAAAAAAACGAGGGAGGGGAAAGGAGAAACGGCATGATAAAAACGGATATTTGCGTTATCGGGGGTGGCTCGGGCGGCCTGAGTCTGGCGGCGGGAGCGGTGCAGATGGGCGCGCGCGTGGTGCTGGTCGAGCGCGCCAAAATGGGCGGCGATTGCCTCAATTATGGCTGCGTGCCTTCCAAATCGCTGCTCGCGGCGGCGCACGCTGCGGATACAGACCACGCTGAGGCCATGGGGGTGAAGCTGACCGGCAAGGTAAATTTTGCCGCTGTGAGCAAACATGTGCAAAAAGTGATCAACGCCATCGCCCCGCACGATTCGGTCGAACGCTTTACCGAACTGGGCGTCAAGGTCATCAAGGCAAAGGCCAGGTGCGTGGATGCGCACACTATCCAGGCAGGCAAGGAAACCATTCGCGCCAAATACATTGTGTTCGCCACCGGCTCAAGCGCCATGACCCCGCCTATACCCGGAGTGGACAAGATCAAGTACTTCACCAACGAGACCATCTTCGCCAACGCCACTCTGCCGCAACACCTGTTGGTGATAGGCGGCGGGCCGATAGGCATGGAAATGGCCTACGCCCACGCCCGTCTTGGGAGCAAAGTGACCCTGCTTGAGCGCTTTTCGATCATGCCGCGCGACGACGCCGAACTGGTGGAAAAAATCCGCGAACGTGCTGCAGGTCTGGGCATCAGGATGGTCGAAAACTGCGAGATCGTCAGCGTTGGCAAAACCGCAAAGGGAGTAAGCATCAAATACGCCGTAAATGGCGGTAAGCAAACCTCGGTAAGCGGCAGCCACTTGCTGATAGCAGCGGGCAGAAAACCCAATCTCGAAGGGTTGGACCTGGAAAAGGCGGGGGTGGAATACACCCCGCGCGGCATAGAGGTGGACAAGCGCCTGCGAACCAGCCGCAAACATATCTACGCCATAGGCGATGTGGCGGGAGGGCCGCAATTCACTCATGTGGCCGGATACCACGCCGGAATTGTGATTCGCAATATCCTGTTCAAGCTCCCGGCCAGGGTCGACTACGCCGCTTTGCCCTGGGTGACCTATACCGATCCGGAACTGGCGCATGTCGGCCTGAACTGGAAGCAGGCCTGCGAAGCGCTCGGCGAAGACAACCTGCGCCTGCTCAGCTTTTCCTTCAGCGACAACGACCGCGCTCAGGCGGAACGCCGCACCGAAGGCAAAGTGAAGGTCATTGCCGGCAAAAAGGGCAGCATCCTCGGGGTGGATATGCTCGGCCCGCGCGCCGGGGAGCTGATTCAACCCTGGTGCCTGGCGATCAGCTCCGGGTTGAAGATGAAACACATGGCTGGATATATAGCGCCCTACCCAACCATGGGCGAAATTAACAAACGAGTCGCCGGCAGCTACTACACGGATGCGCTTTTTTCCAACCGCACCAAACGGCTGGTGAGGTTGCTGTTGATGGTGTAGCTACGAAGCTGTTACGCAGGGAGTGCTTTTGTGCAAGCGGCAGCTGATCTACAAGCCTGCTTGAACATGTTTCGTAGCGTGTATACCTAAGTCAAAAAGGCGCCTGCCTTGTCAGTTGCACCCATGGTGCTTTTTCCACATTGTTGCGTTATGCCCTTCGGGGATGTTAGCGCAGGGGTCGTCTTTGGCGTAGCCGCGCAGTTGGTTGTATAGGTCGATTTGTTCGCCGGTGAGGATATCCGGCGTTTTCAGGTGGGTGGATAAATGGACAAGCCTGAGCCTGGCGCGCACTTGCGCAATTTGTTGAATGTAGCTTTCCAGTAAGCTGCTGTTTATGGTCCGATTGGTGAATTTCTGGTTCAACTCTCCTTCGAGACGAATCAACTTCTCTCCAAGGGGGATGGCTTCGGCTTTCATCCCAGCGTAGAGCTGCTCGATCTCCTGCTTTTGTTTGTCGGTGAGGCCAATCCTGTCTTTCATTTCCAGAATATGCGCCGGGCCGGGAACCCCGTTGAGTTCGGCGGCCTTCGCCATGCCCCAACCGCTGCCGCTTTTGAGTTCCCTGATGTCATCAGGCGAGAGACTTTTTATGGCTCGCGCTTCCTCGCCAAGGTATTTTGATGTGAAGTTCTCGGCGAGCACCGGTATTGGCGCTAACAGCGCAGCCAGCAGAATGAAAAATAGTTTTGGTTTCATGGTTGGCTTCCCGTCTTGATATTGCAGTGTGCTCTTTGGCGTTGAAGGGGCGACCCGGCGACCGGTCATGCGAACTTAAGCATTGTAACAGGCGACGCCTTACCGGCATGGGGGAGACCGGAGCCTGAGGTTGGCGGCGTGACTCGCGTAAAGAGGGCATTGAGTAGTTCAAATGCTCCATAACTCCATCTCTCCGAATTTCACGCAGTAGGATACCCACGATTTTTTTGCTCTCAAAGAGGTGACAACAATGCATGTATTGGCTGATAAAACAGCACTGGTAACTGGTTCCGTTACCGGAATAGGACTGGCGATTGCCGAGGCTCTGGCGCAAACGGGTATGCGCATCGCCATTCATGGCCTGGTGGATCAACCGACAGCGGACAAGGTGGCCGAAGGTTTGGAGAAGCTTGGCGCAAGCGAAACACGCTATTTTGACGCTGATCTGAGGGATCCTGATGCGGTAAATCGCATGATGCAGGCCATGCACGACTGGGGCGGTGTGGATATTCTGGTGAACAACGCGGGCATGCAAAAAACCCTCCCACTGGGGGAGTGCGATCACCAATTCTGGCAGGATGTGCTGGCGGTGAACCTGACCGGCGCCTTTCTCACCATGCAACATGTCATGCCCGGTATGGCCGAGCGCGGCTATGGGAGAGTAGTAAATATCGCCTCGGTGCACGGGCTGGTGGCGAGCGTAAACAAAGCGCCCTATGTCACTTCAAAATTCGGGCTGATCGGGCTCAGCCGGGTGGTGGCGCTTGAATACGCCGCATTGGGCGAGAAGGAAAAGGGCGCGATCACCGTCAACTGCATTTGCCCTGGCTGGACTGAAACCCCGCTGATCGAGCCTCAGGTGCAGGCGCGCGCCGCCCAATTGGGGGGCGACAGGGAAGCGGGAATTGTCGATTTACTCAAGGAAAAACAACCGTCACGCCGTACTTCCAGCACGAAGGAAATCGGCGAACTTGCCTTGTGGTTGTGCCAACCGATAGCGCACAACATCACCGGCGCCGCAATTCCGGTGGATGGAGGCTGGACAGCGCAATAACAGAGGCGGCTTCCAGATCACCCAAGCACTTTATTGCGGCTGATCCTCCAGCGTCAGACCGCTTGCCCTGAGTTGTTCACGCAGCCTGCCGAAGGGCAGGACGTTTTCGCGATGGAAAGGCGCCTGAACCCTGGAGTCGAAGATTTTTTTATCCAGCAGCGACAGCTCCGCCTCGCCTTTGAGTTCAATGGCGTCGGCCAGGAGCACTTTGGTGAAATCAACTGAATCGGGCACGGCAAACGAGAAGGTATAGGTATCGCCGGATTCGGCGGGGATATCGCGCTGCGTTTGGTCCGCGAGGGTGGTGAGCAACTTGTCATCCAACCATACTTCGCTGTAGATTTCGTGTACGCGAATTCCCACCGGGTTGTTGTTGTGGATGGCGACCCGCAACTGCAATTGCATGGATTTGAGCAGACTTTCTGAGTCGCCTGATAGCATGGCATTGAACAGTTCGCCCGGATTGATGCGTATCAGGCTCGGCATCAGTTGGTCGTTGCTCAGATCTGCGCCGAAACTCAAGGCGGGGGTGTTGAGGTTGATTCCCGCCAGATCGTAGTTGATGTTTTCGCGCATTTCCTTTGGGGTGAGGGTGGCGCAGGAAGCCAGCAGCAGAGTAAGACCGAGGGTGATGAGGCGGGGTATGCGACCAAACAAGGTGCGGCCGGCTTCGTTTTGAGTGCACATAGCTGTTACAGCCCCTGTTTCAGGCTGGTTTCGATAAAACCGCCCAAGTCGCCATCGAGCACCGCTTGGGTGTTGGTGTTTTCGTGGCCGGTGCGCAGGTCTTTGATGCGCGACTGGTCAAGCACATACGAGCGAATCTGGCTGCCCCAGCCTATATCCATTTTCCCCGCTTCCATTTCGTCCTGCTTTTCGCGCTGTTTCATCATTTCCATTTCGTAAAGCTTTGCGCGCAGTTGCTGCATCGCCTTGTCGCGGTTTTGGTGTTGCGAGCGCTGGTTCTGGCATTGCACCACTGTATTGGTGGGTATATGGGTGATGCGTATCGCCGAGTCGGTAGTGTTGACGTGCTGGCCACCCGCGCCGCTGGAACGGTAGGTGTCCACCCGCAGGTCGGCGGGGTTAATTTCGATTTCTATTGAGTCGTCTATTTCCGGCGAGACGAACACCGAGGCGAAGGAGGTGTGGCGCCGGTTGCCCGAATCGAAAGGCGATTTGCGTACCAGTCGATGCACGCCGGTTTCGCTGCGCAGCCAGCCGAAGGCGTGATCGCCTTCGACATGCAGGGTCGCGCCCTTGATTCCGGCCACCTCGCCGTCCGATTTTTCCAGCACTTCGCATTTGAAGCCCTTGGCTTCGACAAAGCGCAGATACATCCGTAACAGCATGCTGGCCCAATCCTGTGCTTCGGTGCCGCCAGAGCCAGCCTGGATGTCCAGGTAGGCGTTGTTGCCGTCGAGTTCGCCGCTGAACATACGCTTGAATTCAAGCGCTTCAAGTTCTGAGACCATGCTCTGCGTTTCGTTGTCCAGTTCCGCCGTCAATTCTTGGTCGGCTTCCGCTTTGGCCAGTTCGGCGAGTTCCATGGAAGCAGTGAGCTGTTCGCCAAGATTGTCGAGCGGGGCGATCTGCCGCTCAATGGCGGCGATATCCCTGGCGAGCTGCTGGCTGCGTTGCAGGTCTTCCCACAAGTTCGGGTCTTCCTGCTGTTTTTTCAGCTTTTGCAGCCTCGCGCTTTGTTGTGCGTGGTTAAAGAAACCCCCTCAGCGCCTCAAGGCGCCGGGTGCAGTCGTCGAGCGTGACGACTATGGCGTTGATGTCTTCGTAGTGCATGGCTTGTCAGCGGTAGATAATGGCGTCGCGTTCCGGTCCGACCGAGATGGCGCCAATGGGGCGGTCGGTCAGCGTTTCGAGGGCGAGCAGGTAGTCCCGCGCGGCTTCTGGGAGTTCTGAAAAACCGGTGCATGCGCCAAGGCTGGTTCGCCAGCCGGAGTAGGAGCGGTAGTTGACGCTTAGCCCGGCGAGGCCAGGGTCGTCGAAGCCTATATTGCTGTCTTCTCCGTAGTCGACGCCGACCTTGATCTCGGTGAAGTCATCAAGCACATCCAGTTTGGTCAGGTAAATGCTGGAGATGGAGTTTATGCGCGCCATGCGTTTCAGCGCCAGCGCGTCCAGCCAGCCGCATCGGCGCGGCCTGCCGGTGGTGGCGCCGAATTCGCTCCCCGCCTTGCGCAGCGCCTCGCCGGTGGCGTTGTCCTGTTCGGTAGGAAAGGGCCCACCGCCCACGCGAGTGGTATAGGCCTTGCAAATGCCGATAACTTGGTCAATGGCGTCGAAGCCGAAACCGGCGCCGCCCACCAGCGCGCTGGAGAGGGTGCTGGAGGAGGTGACATATGGGTAGGTGCCTTGGTCTATATCGAGCATTACGCCCTGTGCGCCTTCAAAGAGGATGCGTTGTCCCGATTCTGCGGCTTGTTCAAGCAGGGGGGCCGCGCGTCTTGCGAGTTGGCGTAGTTCCGGGACAAGCGCTTCGAGCTCGGCAATCGCCTGGTCCGGGTCGCAGGCATCGGTACGATAAAAACCGCTGAGAATGGCGTTGTGATAGGCAATCAGTCCGGCGACCCTATCCTGCATATCGTCAGCCAACAGGTCGCGCACCAGCAGCCCTCGCCGCGCGGTTTTGTCTTCGTAGGCTGGGCCTATTCCCAGGCAGGTGGTGCCGATTTTGCCGCTGCCCTTATGCGCTTCGGCGGCGTTGTCAAGCGCAATATGGCTGGGCAGGATGACGGAGCAGGAAAGATCCACGGTCAGGCGCTCGCGCACCTGTTGCACACCGGCTGTTTCGAGTTGTGATATCTCTCGCATCAGGGCAGTGGGTGAAACCACCACTCCCTTGCCAATCAGGCAATGGCAATGCGCGTGCAGTATGCCAGAGGGAACAAGGTGCAGCACCAGCTCGCGCCCTTGCACGGTAAGTGTGTGACCGGCGTTGTGCCCGCCCTGAAAGCGCGTCACCAGGGCGAAGTCGGCGCTGATCGCATCAACGATTTTGCCTTTGCCTTCGTCGCCCCATTGCGCGCCGAGCACCACACAAGTCTGCCCCGTTTTGTGCGGGGGGAGTCGATTGCTGGTCATGCTTGCGTCGCGTCCCTGGTGTGGGCGGAGGTGATTGGTTGCAATTCCCAGTCGCCCTGTTTGGTTTTTGTTAGCCTGTGGGTACAGTTTGTGGGTGGTTGTTCATCCGACGTAACGGCGTGGATGACCCGCCTGCCCGTGGCGAGCGCTTCGTCTATCCATTCCTTCGCGGCGGGGAGTTGCCCTGCGGCTACCCATACGCAGGGTGTAAGCGGGGGTTGCGGCAGGGTGAACAGGAGCGAATCCATATCTATGCTGAAGCCAATGGCCGGGCGGGCGTAGCCGAAATAGCTGCCTATGCCGTCGTAGCGTCCGCCTTGGGCGATGGCTGTATGCCCGTTGAAGAGGGTAAAGGTATGCGCGGTATGGTAGGTATAGCCACTCATATCGGCGAGGTCGATGACCAGTTGCAGTTCCGGGTGCGCGGCGGCGATGGTGTGGGCGAGTTGTTCCAGGCGCTTGAGCATTTCCGCCAGCCTGGAATCGAGTCCCGCCAATTGCGCCCAGTATTCCGAGTTGATCAGGTCCGCGCCGAACATGGCCGGGAGTTGAATCAATGCGGCTATAACCTCCGCGACCTCTGGTCTGGCTATACGCCGCGGTTCAAGCAGTGGAGCGAGTTGATTGAGGCTGCGGCGTTGCAGCAGCGAGAGGATCTGCTCGCGGATTTCGCCTTCCAGTTGCGCCAGATCACACAACTGATGGATGATGCGGTTGTCGCTCAGGCGCAGCAGTTTGGTACGATTGTGTGGGTTGTCCCTGCTGTCGTTACAATTGAAATCATCTTCTTCGAGCAAGGGCATGAGCGAGTCGAGCAGCAGGGTGAGGATTTCCAGGTCGGCTAGCTCGCCGGAGCTGCCGAGCAGTTCCGCGCCCAATTGCATGGGGTTGCGCACCCCGTTGAAACTGCGTGGTTGTCGCAGCAGGATTGTTCCGGCATAGCAATAACGACTGACCTGGTGTGGCGCGGCGCGGATGCTGTCGAGTCGCGCCACCTGGGGGGTGAAGTCGGCACGCAGCGCCAGGCGTGCGCTAGCATCCGCTGTATCGGCGTTTTCGGCCAGATAGACCAGGTTGCGTTTCAGGTCGCTCGCCGCCCCGCTGGAGAGAGTATCGGCGTATTCAAGCAACGGAGGGTTGACGAACTCGTAGCCGCGCAGCAGGTAGTGATCAAGCAGGCGGCGGCGCAGGGTTTCGAGTCGCTCCGCGGCGGGCGGCGCAAGGTCGCGCACCCTGTCGGGGAGAAAGTGCCGCGGCTCGACGCTCATGCCGAAAGCGCCAACAAGGCCGCCAGCGAGGCAAGCAGCAACACCAGCGCGATTTTCTGAATCCGCTCGGTCGGCGCCTGACTGAGCGCCGCCAGCATTTGTCGCCACTTGCCCGGCATAAGGGCGGGAAGCATTGACTCAAGGGCAATCAGCAGTAAAACAGCGAGACCAAGGGTTTCGAGGGTGATGTGCATAACGGTGCTTGTGATTAAAGGCCGCCAAGTCCGCTTAGCAGGAACAGTCTGGTTTCCACCACACCTCTGATCAATTGCACCCCCAGAAACACAACAATGGGAGAAAAATCCAGTCCTCCAAGGTTGGGGATGACCCGCTGGATTGGCGCCATAATGGGGCGCATCAACTGGCGCATCAGTTGATGCCAAGGGTTTTGCGCTGAAATCACCCAACTGGCGATTACCATGGCCAGGAGAATCCAGAACACCATCGCAAGCGCTACTGATATCAGCAGCGCAGCGCCGCCGATCAGCCAGCTGAGCGGATCTCCGCTGGGGAAAAGCACCGCCATCCCCCCGGCGCCAAGGCAGAGCGCCAGCAAAAGCGCGGCGAGGTTGACATTGCCGATCGGGCGCACAATCGTGCCCAGGCCGTCCACCAGCGGGCTGAGTGTGCTGACAAAACGGTTGGTGACCGGGTTGTAGTAATCCACGCGTGCGAGTTGCATCCATACGCGCAACAGAAACACGCCAATCAGGAGCCGGAAGAGAAGAATAATGGCTTGTTCGTTCATCAGAGAAACCAAAAGAGCGTCGCATGATAGCGGTATTCACGCCAAACACCAAACTTGCCATAGGAATTCAGAAAAAAAAGCTGTTGCTTGTTATTGAGAGACGGCGGGTTGCACACACGCCATGCGCGCTTCGTACGTTTATTGTTGAGTCGTCTGCAGGTCTGCTTTGCTGACATAGGCAAGTTCGGCGGATTGTTTGTCGGTGGAGTGCAGGTAGTAAATGCCCTCGGCGGAGTGCAGGGTGACAAATACAAGCTCAGGGGTGACGGTTATCACGCCGTGGTGGTTGAGCAATGCGCCTTCGTTGTCGACCATGGTGGTCAGCCAGCTTGTGCCGGGCGCGTCCACTACTTCCGAGGATTCGGTGAGCTGGTAATCCAGGGGCTGATCCAGCGGCAGGCGCAGCACCATGCCGGTTTGAAGCGAATTAAAAAACATCGGGTTAAGGTACACATACCCTAAGCTGGTGGTTTGGCTTATCCATTCACCAGGCCGGTTGTCGGAGGCAGGCTTGAACTGATTCGCTTCCCAGATCGGCACAGAGGGGTTGGTGGAGGCGGGAGTGGTGTTGGCTTGCGATGCATGCGTGCGCTGCTTTGCGCCCGGCTCATTGGGTGGAACGTTGTTTTGGTTCAGCTCCCTAGGCGCCGGGGCGGACACGCTTGTTTGGGGGTCGGGAGGAGCGATCGGCTCGGGTTGTGTGGTTTGTGGTTGATCCTGTCCCAACCAGATCAGCGACACGAGACCGAGCGCAATCAGGGCAGAAAAAAACAAGGAAAAACGCGACATGGGCGGAGAATTATGGTTTGTAACAATAATCGCAATCAGTATACTGCCCGGCCTTCTCCCGGACACAAAAGACATTTCACTTATGAATGCACCACTGCAAACGCCCCAGGCAGATTCGCAGGAGCGGTCGCCAAGGGTAACCCGGCGTATGGCTTTGCTGATTGCAAGCTATGGGGCCTTTCTGATTGGCGCTGTTATGGCGTTGATTCCATTTGGCAAATCATTTGCCCCCAGTCGCCGTGCTGTCGCGGTAGGCGCGCCGATAGATGTGGACCTGAGCAATATGCAGCCAGGTGAATTGCGCATTGTGCAGTGGCGCGGCAAACCGGTATGGATAGTGCGACGAAGCGAGGAAATGATTGCTTCTCTGTCGCGGGTGACTGATTTGCTTGCCGACCCGGATTCACAACAGAGCGATCAACCGGATTATGCCGCCAATCAAGCACGCGCACGCAAGGATGAGTGGCTGGTTATGCTGGGCTTATGCACGCACCTGGGTTGCTCGCCGCTCTATCGTCCCGAAAATGCCGTGCACGATCTGGGCGAGAATTGGCAGGGCGGTTTTTTCTGTCCTTGTCATGGTTCGCGGTTCGACCTTTCCGGCAGGGTATTCAAGAATGCCCCGGCGCCAACCAATATGCCGGTTCCGGAGTACGCCTTTATTGATGAAACGACCATTCGCATAGGCGTGTCTGAAGGGGTGGCTGCATGAACACACCCAAGGAGAACAAGGGCGGGCTGTGGCAAACTGTTTTCAGCTGGATTGATGAGCGTTTTCCGGTTACCGACACGCTGGAAAAACACATCACCAAGTACTATGCGCCGAAGAACTTCAATGCCTGGTACATAATGGGTGTGTTGGCGATGCTGGTGCTTGTTATTCAGGTGCTGTCCGGTATTGCTTTGACCATGAATTACAAGCCTTCGGCGGAGCAGGCGTTTGCATCGGTTGAGTACATCATGCGAGATGTCGAATACGGTTGGTTGATTCGCTATATGCATTCCACCGGCGCCACGGCCTTTTTCGCGGTGGTGTATTTGCACATGTTTCGTGGCTTGCTTTACGGCTCCTATCGCAAACCGCGCGAGTTGGTGTGGTTGATTGGCATGATCATCTACCTGCTGTTGATGGCCGAGGCCTTCATGGGCTATCTGCTGCCTTGGGGGCAGATGTCCTTTTGGGGTGGACAGGTTATTGTCAATCTGTTTGAATCAATTCCCCTGATCGGGCCGGATCTGGCCTTGTGGTTGCGCGGCGATTATATTATTTCGGATATCACCCTCAACCGCTTTTTCGCCTTTCATGTGGCAGCGGTGCCCCTGTTAATCATTCTGTTTGTATTTCTGCATATTGTGGCGTTGCACAGGGTGGGGTCTAACAATCCCGACGGCGTAGACATCAAAAAATACCGCGATGCCGAGGGCGCACCGCTTGATGGAGTGCCTTTCCACCCCTATATGACCGCAAAGGATTATGTGGGTGTATCAATCTTTCTGATAATTTTCTGCATAGTGGTGTTCTACGTACCCGATGGCGGCGGCTATTTCCTTGAAAAGCCCAACTTTACCGAGGCCAACCCCCTGCAAACACCGGAGCATATAGCCCCGGTCTGGTACTTCACTCCTTTCTACGCCATGTTGCGGGCGATTCCGGGCTTTTTTGGCTCACAGTTTCCAGCAACCTTTGTGATGTTTGCGGGGGTGCTGGTATGGTTTTTTCTGCCGTTGCTTGATCGCTCGCCGGTGCTCTCCATTCGCTACAAGGGCTATCTGAGCAAAATCATGCTGCTGCTTTTTGTCATCAGCTTTGTCTGGTTGGGTGTGCTGGGCGTTCTGCCGTCCACGCCGGAACGCACCTTGATCGCGCGTTTGCTCACGGTGGTCTATTTCGCTTACTTCCTTCTTATGCCCATCTATACGCGCATAGAAGCAACCAGGCCTGTTCCCGAGCGAGTAACCACATGAAACGGATAATCAAACCGGCGCTTGTCGCCATTGCCGCATTCGCCTTTAGTGGACTTGCCAACGCCGCCTCCGATGGGTCCGGCGTTTACCGCCCTTCGGTACGCATTAACCCCACTGACATTCCCACGCTGCAACGCGGGTACGCCGTCTTTATCCAGACCTGTCTGAGTTGTCATTCCCTCGAACTTATGCGCTATAACCGTGTTGCCGAAGACTTGGAGTGGAGCGAGGAGGATATGCGCGAGGTCGGGCTGATTCCGGGCGACGCCAAGATGGTTGATTATATCAAGACCCAGCTTGATTCCGAAGGCGCCATGGCCGCCTATGGCGTGGTTCCGCCGGATTTATCGCTCAAGGCTCGCGAACGCGGGGTGGACTGGGTACACGGCTTTTTAACTGGCTACTATCAGGACAGCGACAGCAAAATTGGTTTTAACAACGCGGTGCTGGTAAACACCGCCATGCCGAATGTTCTGGCTGGCAAGCAGGGCATGCAAAAACCTGTGTATGAAGAACATCAGGGCAAAAAGCAATTGGTAGGGCTTGCATTGACGAGCGCGGGAGCATTGAACGCCAAGCAGTTTTACGAAGAGATGCGCGACTTGGTGTCGTTTTTACGCTATGCAAGCGAACCTGCAATCATCAAACGCACCTCGTTGGGGGCGTGTGTGATTGGCTTTTTGCTTATCCTGTTGCTGCTGACCTGGTTGTTGAAGCGCGAATACTGGCGCGATATCAAGAAGGGCGGCGTTTCGGATTGACCGACCGCTTTTGTGATGTCTCACGCCAAAGGACGGTTTTTTCCTTTTCCCCTTGTGTCCGTGCCGTTTATCCGTACCATACCTCGCTCATTTTCCATACTCGCATCCTAATTCCATGTTGATGATTCGCCTTGCCCGTGGTGGCTCCAAACATCGCCCTTTTTTTCACATTCGCGCTGCGGATAAACGCAACGCGCGCGATGGCTCTTACAGTGAACAGCTTGGATATTTCAACCCAATAGCCAGGGGCGAAGAAAAGCGACTGGTGGTGGACCGTGAACGGGTGGATGCGTTGGTGGCCAGGGGCGCCAAGCTTTCCGAACGCGTCGCCAGGTTACTCAAGGACGATCTGCTTGGCCCGGAGGAAGCAGCCAAACGCCGCGAAGTCAAACGCGCAAAATTGGCCAAACGCAAAGCGGCGAAAAAGGCTGCCGCCGCATCAGCTCCAGCCGAGACCGGCGCCGAAGAAGCCGCTGCCGCACCCGCACCGGACGGGGATGAGGACGAGGAATAACAACCGCAATTCCAATCCCGACAATTACTTTCGCACCATTTAACAAGCATCAGGAGCACGGATGCGCATCGGCGTACTCCTGTGCGACCATGTTCGTGAATATCTCCAGCCGAGATTTGGCGACTACCCGTTATTCTTCGCCAGGCTGCTGGAGCGCATCGCACCGCAAAGCAGCGTTGCCATTTATGATGTAACCCGCGATCAGTACCCGGCGCACACCAGCGAGTGTGATGTGTACCTGATCACCGGGAGCAAAAAAAGCTGCTATGAACCGGAGGAGTGGATAATCCGCCTGCACGATTATATTCGTCAGTGCCGGGTTGAGCGTCGGCCGATGGTGGGAATCTGCTTTGGACACCAGGTAATGGCGCGCGCGCTTGGCGGGGTGGTGGAAAAGTCGACCAAGGGCTGGGGAGTGAGCGTGCACACCTATCTGGTGGACGAAGCGCACGAAATATTTGACGGACAACGGGTATTGCGCCTGGTGTGCAGCCACCAGGATCAGGTGATTGAACCAGGCAGGGGAGGCGAGGTAATCGGCGGCAACGATTTTTGTCCCAACGCCATTATCACCTACGACGGTATAAGCATCAGCACCCAGGGGCACCCGGAGTTCAGCAAGGAATACTCGCGCACCGTATTGGATTTGCGTCGCGACGCGGTAGGCGAACAAACCTATCGCCAGGCATTACGCGATTACGCCAAGCCGCTGGATAGTGAGCTGGTAGCTTCCAGTTTGCTTTACTACCACCGCCGTTGAGCTGTTGCCTGTTTATTGCTCCGTTTCCGGGGGAATTTTCTGGTCGTCGGCGCCAAAATTGAAAAACCTGTAGACGGATTCGCCGTGCTTCCTTCATAGATAATCTTGTTGGATGAACCTCTTGTCATTACAAGTTCGTCAATATCCGCTCATTCGAACACAGCGAATGAATTATCCCTGCCGCCGATAATGACGTATTTGGGATGATTGTTCGGCGCAAGCGCCGCTGAGTGCACCTCAAATCTCAGGTTGAAAAGTTGCCTCAGGGCGAGGTTTGAATTGCGCAATAAGGCTAAGTCCGGAGGTGAGCAAGCGCTGATAGAGCAACAGGTGCAGGGTGGTGAAACGCTGTGTCTGTGGTGTAACAAAAAAAGGCGCCCTGGGCGCCTTTTTTTGTTACTGAATCAGGTGTTATTGCGTTGGAGGTCCGCCCTGGTGTGCCGGGAAGGTATTATTTTCTCCTTCATCAAGCACGAAATATGCGGAGTTGCTTCCACTTCCAGCATAGTTAACCGTGTTGTTGGATGAGCCAGGGCTAAAGAAGAGTATTTCAATATCCGCGCCTGAGGAAACAGTGAAGGTGTTATTACTGGATGCAATTTCTACCCGCCTGACCAGATTGCCTGTTGCAAGGGTGATATTGTTCCCGTCTCCCTGAAAAACAATGGAGTAAATAGGTTTTGATTTGCTTGACTTATCAATAGTAGTGGTTTCACCTGTATTTACTACGATACTTGCTCCGAAATGAAATTGGGCGGAATCCTGGTTGTCATTGTTGGGATCTCCTCCATTGATGGGATTTCCGTCAGTGTTTTCCTCATGGCTGGATGGGTCATCATCTTCAAACTCACCGCTTACCGTTTCGTCGTCATCGGTTATCGTGAAATTTCCCTTGCCGCTTGATGTGAATTCCATTACCAGGGTTTGGTAGTCGCAATCGCTAAATGTAACCGTGCCGGTGTTATCATTCTTTACATAGGTGTATGAGCAATTTTTAGTAGCGTCGTTACTTTCAGAACTTGTTAAAGATACCTGCGAAGAAGTTAAAAAATTGACAGCCATCGACTCGGTGCTTGAGCGAGTCAGAGTATAGGTCTTGCCATCAACAGAATCAGGCGCCAGATTGCTGCCAGACCCGCCACTGTCGCCACCTGCTCCGGGAAGTCCTTCACAGGATGCAAGAAAAACGCCCGCCGTCAGTAGCAGAGCAAGATATTTAAAGTGTTTCATGGGGAAATCTCCAAAAATGAGAAGGTGTCCGTCAGGCTGTGTTCATGCCAATGTCCAAGCCAACGAGCTGTTGAGTAAAAATCGCCTTCTCCGGTTGGAAGGTTACACTCAGGTGGAAATTTTTATTGTGGCGGTCAGCAAGGCAAGCCCCAGCCTGGCGCCAAGCAGGAGCATTAGAGCCAACAGCAGCAGGTTGTTGCGCCTTTGCACCCTGGCGAGTTGCCTATGTTGTGCCTGCAAGGCAGGGAGGGCAGTTGTGTAGCCGTTCGCTTATGTCATATGACCTGCGGGAAGGCTGGTGAGGCCCAAATTCATTTTGGGTTTGCTGCCGATGGCTATATGCATCGTTTGCTTGGGGTCAGCTATGTGACGCCAAATCCAATGTTCCAATGAAAGCTTGACTGACAGCTAACCCTGTGGTTGTTAGTTGTAATAGCTGCCCTCTTTACCCTTTTAGAGAGAGTCCTGTAGAGCCATCAAGGCTTAGGGTTAGAGAAATTCACGGAAGTTATCGGGAAAATCAACTGGAAGATTTGCAGAGTCAACAAATGTGAAGACACCATCGTAGGGGTCAGATATTCCTGTTATGGAAAAGGTTCCCGCAGAGGAAGATGTAAAGGACATGGTGATAATGACAGTTTGATTGTTAAAAGTGGCCGTTACCGTACCTGTCGAACCGTCGGCGTTGTATTCGTATGAAAGAGTGTCTGGCGATTGGTCGTTTTCACCATAACGTTCAAGGTTATCAGAACCATATTTGTACAGCTCTTTTTCAGTACCGCTATCGCTTGTACGGGAAAACAGATATGTATACCCCGTTAGTGAGGTAGGAGCGTTTGCGTTGGAATCCCCAGAGCTTGAGCCACCACCCACTCCCTCGCAGGCAAACAACAGGAAAAGGAAAAAAAGACTTGAAACAGCAGAAGCGATGAAGCGTAGTTGGCGCGACAGTAAATTGCTCATAATTGCATACCAATTGTTTAGGGAAGAGGATAGAAAAGATGCTGGGGCGCACCCCTGTGTCTGTTGCTTGGTGAATGCCACAAGTTCCAGACGACATTCTGCATCCAAGCTGGCGTTAAGTATAGTGCATGTATGTGCCTGTTACGCAGCTCACTTTCTTTGCCTTTTCACCCAGCAAAAAAACCGATTATGCTGAGTACGCAACCAAACAACAGCAGCAGCGCAAGCAGTAACCGGTTGTTGTTCTTTTGCATATTGCGCAGTTTAACGAGTTCCTGTTGCCGTGCAGCCAGTAGAAGCGGCAACTGGCGAAGTTGCTCGTTAGCGTCGTTAATGATGTACGGGATTCGGGGCAGGGTTTCTATCCAGTCGGGCGCCTGTTGGCGCAGTTGTTCTATCAGCCGCTTGTAGCCGGCGCGGCGGCGGATCCAGCGTTCGAGAAAAGGTTTGGCGGTCGCCCACAGATCCAGGTCCGGGTAGAGTTGCCGCCCCAGTCCTTCGATGTGAAAGAGGGTTTTCTGCAGCAATATCAACTGAGGTTGCACCTCCATGTTGAATTCGCGTGCGGTCTGGAACAGGCGGGTGATAATTTTGCCAAAGGAGATTTCCTTGATCGGCAGGGAGAATATGGGTTCGCACACGGTGCGTACGGCTGTTTCGAGTTCTTCCACCCTGGTGTCGGGGCTTACCCAGCCGCATTCAACATGCAGCCTTGCCACGCGGCGATAGTCCCGGTTGAAAAACGCCAACAGGTTCATTGCCAGGTAATACTGGTCTTCATCCGACAGGCTGCCCATGATCCCGAAATCAACACCAACATAACGCGGGTCGGCGGCCGAGTCTCGCATCACAAAGATGTTGCCCGGGTGCATGTCGGCGTGGAAGAAGGAGTGGTCGAATACCTGGGTGAAAAAGATTTCCACGCCCTTGGCTGCCAGTACCTTGCGGCTGATGCCCAGCTTGTCCATGGTTGCAATGTCGTTGACTGCAATGCCGTCTATGCGTTCCTGGGTGAGCACCCTTGGGCCGCACCATTTCCAGTGGATACTTGGCACATAGAGCAGGCTGCTGTCGGCAAAATTGCGCGCCAGTTGGCTGCAACTTGCGGCTTCGCGCTCCATGTCAAGTTCACCGATGATGGTTTTATGGTAGTTGTCCACCACTTCCGGCAAGCGCAGTTTGCGCGATGGGGGCCAGATGCGTTCGATCAGCCCGGCGATGCGCCGCATCAGCTTGATGTCTCTGATAATGACGCGCTCAATCCCTGGGCGCACAACTTTAACCACCACGCTGTCGCCTCCCGGCAGGCGCGCGCCATATACCTGGGCGATGGAGGCTGAGGCGATGGTGTCCTGGTCGAATGCGGCAAAGAGCTCGCTAATTGGGGCTTGCAAGTCCTCTTCGACGATGGCGCGCGCGGTTGCATTGGCGAAGGCCGGCACCTTGTCTTGCAATTGTGATAGTTCGTTGATGGTTTTCGGGTCGAGCAGGTCGACGCGGGTGGAAAGTAGCTGTCCGAATTTGATAAAAATCGGCCCAAGCTCAATCAACGCGAGACGCAGACACGTGTGCGGACTTAGCTCCAGGTAGCGGCGCGAACGAACAGGAGCCAGGCAATTGCGCGCCGTCCATAAGCCGGGGCGAAGCCAGCCAAATTTGTGACCGCCCCGCGAGACGGCAGACAACCGATCAAGCCGGTAGACCATGCCTATGCGAATGATGGCGATCAGACGCAGCATGGAGAAGGGGGAAAGCATGAACCAGGAAAAAAACGATGTAGGGGATGTATCAGATGGATGCGGAATCAAGTCGGTTTACGCGGCGACGCAGGGCGTCCGCTTGGTTGCGCAATTCCTGCAGGCTCTGACCGAAATCCTCCAGGCGATCTTTGCTCAGGGCGAGGTCATTTGCCGTGAGGCTATGGTGAAGGGCAGAGGGGAGCGCGGCATTCAACTGAAGGGCCATGCGTTTTAGGGCACGCAGTTGGTTGATCAGCAATGAGGCGGGCAGGGGGCCGAGATGCCTGGTCAATTCGCCCTCCCAGTTGATCGAAAGGCTGTTGAGAGCGCGTTGCCAGGCGTAGAGCGCGGCGGTATCCCCGGCCAGATGCAGGCCGGGTTGGGAACTGATAACTCCCTGCTTGTCTTTGGCCAGCGCGAGTTGCATCAGGGTTTTGCTTGTGCCAACCAGGCTGAGGCTGGCGTTTGTTGCGTTTGTTTCCATCGTCTGTTTGTGGATGCGGATACCGCGTTTGTTACCTTTCTCGCCATTGTCACAGTTGTTGATGCAAGTGAGTAACAGGCGCAACTTAAGATCGGTGATTTCCACCATCATGGGGTTGGCCGCAAGCAGTTGTGCATCGCTTTCCTGCCCGGAGAAGGCATCGCTGAGAATGGCGTTGAGCCCTGCGATTAGTCTGTCGTTAATCAGTGAGACAAGGGTGGTGATCATGGATGTCTATAGATAAAGAGAGCATGGTAGTACAGACAAAGTGTGGATTTGGTCTTGCAAGACATTGGGATGAAGGTAAAGTAGACCTTTTTTGGGGAAGGACTATGCACATACGCGCTATTTTGGGAATCTTTGCCTTGTTGGCCGTACTGCTGGCGGGTCAGTTATCCGCCGTTCAGTTGGTTGATGAGTCTGCAATCGACAGTCACTGTGGCTGGAAGGGCATGAAGGATACCAGCGGGGATATCTCCCGGGCATAACCTGCATTGCGGTTTTCAGGTTGCACAAATACCGGCAGGATTAGCTAAAGAGAGGCAGCCTTTTAACCAAGGCTGTCAGGCGGTTTGGTTTGCCGCAGGGTGTTGGCATTGCAACGCTGTAATGCGTTAATGCTTAAGGAATAAAAAAAAAGGCGGCTCCCGTGAGGGAGCCGCCGTCACCAACATTCAAGGAGCTGAAATGTACAGCTTGACTTGCGAGTAAGTAATCGCCAAATATTTCGGATAAGTTACATTCGTCGTCGTTTTTTTTTCTGTTTGCTTGTAAACACCTGGCCGGTGTCGAGATTGTAAAAGCTGAGCTTGCCTCCCCACACGCAGCCGGTGTCCAGCGCGGTGGCGTTTACGCAGGCGCCGCCATGCAGCACTCCGTTAAGTGATGCCCAGTGGCCGAAGAGGATGCGTAGGCTATAGTGGTCCATTCTTGGATAGGCGTACCAGGGCAGTTCGATTTCGCCTTTACGGTTGACTTGTGGAGTAGGCTTGGGTTTTTCCGTCCTGTGCAGGTTGAGTTTGCCTTCGGGAGTGATAAAGCGCATGCGGGTGAAATAGTTGATGATTATCCTGTGCCTGTCCATGCCCGTGTGTTCAGGTTTTAGGCTTTTGGGTTTGTCGCCAAACAGCCTGTTCCAGAAGTCGCTGTTATCCGATGCACTGATGGCCGCTGAGGCCTCGTGTGCATAGTCTTTGCTTTGTTCCAGAGTCCAGATATGTGGCAGGCCGGCGTGCACCAGGAGAACATTCAATTCCGGATGGTGGTGGTACAGGGGTTGGCGTCGCAGCCAGTTGCACCACTTATCCGCATCCTCGTGTTCGAGCACCTGTTGCAGGTCGTCGTTGATTTTTCCGGGTTTGTCGGCGTACCTGGCCATGAGCAGGTAGAGGTCGTGATTTCCCAGCACCGTTTTGACGCTGGTACGCATTGAGTAGAGCAGTTTCAAGGTGAGCGTCGACTGACCGCCGCGGTTGACCAGGTCGCCGGTGCACCAAAGTTGATCGCGCGACGGGTCAAAACGGATTTTGTCCAGCCCACGGCCAAGCGCGTTGTAGCAACCCTGGATATCGCCGACGGCGTATATGGTCATGGCCCGATCCGGCGCCCGGTTGCTATGGGTTGGGTAGGCGTCAGTTGAGCGAGTGTGGCTGCTCAAGCCGGAAGCGGGGAATATCGACCTTGATTTCCTGATCCGAGTCGGTGCGCATTACGTAATGGCCTTCCATGTAGCCGATGCTGGTTTTCAGCACAGCACCGCTGGTATAGGAGAATTCGTCGTTTTGGGCTATCAAGGGTTGTTCGCCCACCACGCCCATGCCGTCGATTTCGCGCACGCTGCCCTCGCCATCGGTGATGCGCCAGTGGCGCAACAACAAACGCACCGGCTCATCGCTGTGGTTGGCTATGCGCACCTTGTAGGCAAATACAAAGCGTTGCTCGAGCGGTTCGGACTCCTGCTCCAGGTAGCTTGGTTGTACATTGATTTCTATCTCGGGGATGGTCATGCTTCTTCCTTGCGCCTTGACTTGGGAACATCATCCAAATCGGAGGAATGGTTTGCAAGTGGTTTTTTCAGGCTTCCATTGTGCATATGCGCACACATTGCCCGGGCGAGGCAAAGAAAATCCTCCACACGCAGGTTCTCGGCACGGGCGTGCGGGTTTATGCCCTTGGCGCTGATTTGCGCTTTGTTTATCACACCGGCAAGTGAGTTCCTCAGTTGTTTACGCCTTTGCGCAAAGGCGGCCTGAACAAGCCGGTCGAACGCCGCGCGTTCATCCCGGTTGGCGCACAGCGGTCGCAATGGCCCCAAGGTGACCAGACTGGAGGTCACTTTTGGAGGCGGGTCGAAGGCACCCGGAGGAATATCAAAATGCATCTGTGCATCGCGCCAAAGTTTCACCGACAGGGTAAAGCGGCCGTAGTCACCGCAATCCGGTGGTGCGGTGAGCCGTTGCGCCAGTTCGCGTTGCAGCATGAAAGTCAATTGTTCGATTTGCGCGCAAGGGGCAAAGCGCAGGATGATCTGGCTGGCGATGTTGTAGGGCAGGTTGCCGACCATGCGCGCACTGGCGTTCGCACATTGTTTGCCCATATGCTCCAGGCCGATGTCCTCCGGCTCCCAATTGAGCAATTGTGAACAACTGATTGACAGGGCGTCGCCTTCGATTACACGCAGGTTGCGGTAAGGGGCGAAGCGCTTGCGTAGCAACGGGATGCGGCGGCCATCAAATTCCAGAGCGGTAACGCGTACGCCGCTTTGCGCCAACAGGGTGGTAAGCGCGCCGTCGCCAGCACCGATTTCTATGATGTGTTCGTTCGGTTGTATTGCCAGTTGTTCGCCAATACGCGCGAGATATTGCTGTTCAATCAGAAAATGCTGGCCGAGACGTTTGCTTTTTTTCGGCGAGGGCGCAATCAAAGCTTCTCCTTTGGAGGAGAAGCATGGCGGATTTCGATAAATGCGCTTTGGCGTAGACTTGCCAGCAGGCGCGGCAGTTCATCCGCGAGTTTTTGTTGAAAGATGTATTGTCGGATGCGGTGTAATTCGTTGGTTTCGCTTATGTCGCGCTTGGCGCGCTCCATGACCTCAATCAGATGAAAGCCGAAACTCGATTCAACCAGTTCGCTCAAGGTATTCAGGGGAAGCTTTTTCGCCGCCCCGGCAAAAGCCGGATCGAGTTGATCGTAGGGCATCCATCCAAGTGTGCCCCCCGCTTTGGCCGATCCCGGATCCTCGCTGAATACACGAGCGAGCGATCCAAAGCGTTCACCGGCGAGAATGCGTTCGCGCAGACTGGCGAGTTCAATCATGGTCTGCTCACGTGAGCGGAGTATCGAAGGTTGCAGAAGAATGTGGCGCGCTCGCACTTCTTCACGCAGCACCGGTTGTTCCGAGGTTACGCCAAGCAACTTGACCAGATAGATAGTATGTTCACGTTTGAGCGCAACCACATTTCCCGTCCGCATCAATGGGATGCGGTTGGAAAAAACGCTTGGCAATCGGCTCAGGCGGCTGGGTTCGAGGTGGCGAATTTGCGCCTCGGGATGCTCGCTGGTGATTTCGCGCGCGAGCGTTGCAAAATCACCTTCGCCTTCAAGAAAGAGCGCCATGCGTTCAAGTTCCTCCTCGGCCTGACTGTCTTTTTCCAAGCTTGTGGTTTCTCCGGTTATTGAAGAAACAGGAAGCGAAATGAAGGCAACCTGGTAGAGGAGATTTGACAGGCCCTGTCCGGTTTCGGTCAACAGAAAGTTGCGTGCGTCCTCCTCGCTGACGTTGATTTGATTTTGCAGCTCCCGACGTTGAAATTGCTCGAGCAGCATGTTGTTGTACATAAAGTCACGCCACCCCCGCACGCCGCCGGGAAAGTCGGCCAGGCGGGTTAAAAACTCACTGGTTGTCTGGCTGTTTTGTTGCGCCAGTTCGCCCAGGCGGCGGTTGAATTGATCGTCGCTTATGCGGATGCCGTATCGCTCCGCCCGGTTGAGCTGAATGCGGCGCAGGATCATTGAATCGAGGAGTTCGTCGTCGCTTCGCTCTTGGTGCTGTTCTTCAAAACGCTGAATCCGCTTGAACTGCTCAAACTCGCTGGAAAGAATGACGCTGTCATCCACCAGAGCAACGATATATTCAATCAGTTCAGCGCGCGCCGGCAGGCTGAGCGAGCAGAAGGCCAGGGCAAAAAAGGCGAAGCGAAAAAAGTGTTGCGGCATGGATGGAGTCAGCGTTCAGAAGTTCATTAATCGGGTAGATAGAGTTGGCGGCTTGTATAGCCGGGAATGGCTTTTTCGAGCGCCTCGTCAATATTGCCAAGGTCAATCTCACCCTGACTGCTTTCGCTGCCGACAAGTCCCTTGAGGTGGAATTGTATAAACAAACCTGTCTCGGTCGGGAAACCGTCTTCACTGAAATTGGTGCGGTTGAATTGTCCCAGGGTGAAGCGCCAACAACAGGATTCGTACTCAATACCGGAAAGGCGTTCGATAAACTCGGATTTTTGTCGGTCAAAAAAGGAACGACCGAAAAAAGCAAGGTGCGAAGTGAGTTGCACCACGCCCGAGGCGTTGAGTTGCTCGGTTTCCACTTCGCTGTCTCTTTCGTGGGTGATCTCGTTGGCTAGCAGGTTATAACCGAGAGTGAAAAAACTACGTGATCCAAGGGTTTTATTGAAGGTCCAACTGTTGAGCAGGTTGCGGGCAATGCGCTGATCCCACACCAGGTCGTTGGTAAGCCGAAAATTGCGGGGCTGCGTCATGCTGGTGCGTATGGCAAGCGGCGAAAATTCTCTGGTGTAGCGAATGCTCTCGCTCAGGCTGGTGTTGTTGGGGCTGAGGGTGATCTCGCGTTGTTTGTCGTAATAGATCTGCCCGACCTGAAAACGGAAAATCCCTATGTCGTTGGCGTCAAGCACACTGGTGCCAAGGCCATAACTCAGTTGCCTGGCGTCTCCAGCCTTGTCTTCTCCATTAAAGCGATCAAGCGCGAACACAGAGGCGTAAGTAAAGCGTGGCTCGCCGGTAGTGAAGTTGGGGGCTTCGGTCTGGTCAACTTCATCGGTATTGAGCAGCATGGCGTCGATTTCGAGCGTCTGGGTAAAAGGATTGCCGGAAAAACTCGCCTGGCGATCAAACACAAGGTTACCGCGCACCACTCCTGAATGCACGGCGTATGATTGTTGTGTTTCTCGCGTACCCGCATCTTCGAGTTCGTAGTCAGTGTATCTGTGACGGGTGAAAAGCTCGAGTCGGCCAAAGGCGTCACGAAAATACAGTCCGGGGGTGACAATGGCGTGCTGGCGTTCGCCCTTGAGGGCTGTGCCATCGGCTCGATCGGCGCTGGTGTATGGAGTAAGGCGACGTGGTTCAAAGTAGTTGTAGCTGCCGACAAGATCCAGGCCATAGATGCCGGAGCGCCTGGTGAAAGTAACATTCGCCCCCGGAACGCGAGCGTAGATCCTGCCGCCATAACCTTGCAGCGGCTGATAGTCATAGGAGCCGAAAGTAGCACGCAAGGGGCCGCGCACCAGGCCGATTTCGCCATATTGATCCAGCAGATTGGTGTTGCTGCTGATAAGGCTGAAATCCAGGTCGTTGTAATAGGCGGGGTCGCTTACCTTGCGGTAATCGGCTGTTGAGCGCCAAGGCAGGTTGTACCCACCGTCGTGGCGAAAGCCCACCTGATTGCGATCATCCCCGAATTCCTTGTCATTGATATAGCCGTAGGTGAGCGCGTTCTCGCCATAGCTGGTTAGCAATCGACCCTGAGTGCCCAGGTGTGTGCCTCGAATATCGTAGTGAGTTGGCGTCAGGGTAAGGTCGTAGTGGGGCGCAAGGTTGATGTAGAGCGGTTGAGTAAGCGTAAATCCGTTTTTCTGGTTGCTGGCAACGCGGGGTACGAGCAGGCCGGTATGCCTTCGGTCGTCCAGCGGAAAGCGAAACCAGGGAAAGTAGAACACGGGTATTTCGCGCACATAGATTATCGCATGCATCACCGTGCCCCAGCCTTCGACATAGTCCAGGTGCAGGCGGTTGCCATATACCCGCCAGTCGGTCCTGCCCGGCTCGCAGGTGGTGTAACTTGCGTCTTCAAGATGAAACACCCCCGAATGGTCCCGCGAGAGCAGGTTGGTGCGGATTCTCGTTCTGCTTGTGCCGCGGACATACTGGACCTTGTCCAGGGTGAATTCGCCTGTGGCGGTATTCAGCGTACCTTCGTTTCCCCTAAGGGCAATATCCGCCTGGTAAAAACGCACATTACCTTCCAGGTGAACAAAGTTGTTGACCCGGTCGACCTGCGCCTGGTTGCTAAAAAAGCGCATGCCCCTGGCTACGCCCTCGACATTTCCCAGCAGGGTAGAATGTTTCATCTTGTTTACTGTCACCGTATTAGCGAGGATATTCAGTTCGTCGCTCTCGCCATATTCGTCGAAGATTGGCAGGTAGGTTCCCTGGCACACGGCGGGAACAAGCTCGTCGATGAACTCGGGTGGAATGAGTTCGCGCGGTACCCAACCTTCCTCGAAGTAAGGGTTGTTTTCAGGGGTGCTGCCAAAGCCTTCAACCGTGCGCGGCGGCTCGGCCGCGTTGGCTGGGTAGAGCACAAACAGGGTGAATGCGAAAAAAAAAATACTGGGCAACAAACGCATCGCGGAAGTATAGGAATCGGGAGCGGAGCGCCAGGGCAAATTCAGACCTTTGGCGTGAAACAAGGTTGTACCCTTTTTGCTTTATCCGGGAAAGCTCCGATTGACTTCCAACGCCCCACAACAAGGTCTGGTCCTTTCCGGCCTGAGCATCGCCCTTGATGGCGAACCCTTGTTCAACCCATTGACGCTGAGAATTGAACCTGGCGCCATCCACAGCCTTATGGGAGCAAGCGGCGCGGGCAAATCAACCCTGTTGGCGGCAATCGCCGGGACGCTCGATCCCGTTTTCGGCCTGAGTGGCGAGATATTGCTCGACGGAGAGAGTTTGCGTGGAACGCCGGCGCACAGGCGAGGGGTTGGTCTGTTGTTTCAGGAAGACCTGCTCTTTCCACACATGACAGTGGCGGAAAACCTGACTTTCGCCTTGCCGCGAGGACTCACACGCGAGGAAAAAAACCGCAGGGTGGGGCAGGCCCTGGAGCAGATGGAAATGCGCCATTTGGGAGAGCGCAAACCCTACGCCATTTCCGGCGGGCAACGCCTGCGCGCGGCATTGATGCGCACCTTTTTATCCGAACCCAGAGCGCTGTTGCTTGACGAACCCTTCAGCAAGCTCGATGCCGGGCTGCGCAGGCGCATACGCAACTGGGTGTACGCCCATATCCGCAAGCGCGGGGTTCCGGCGCTGATGGTTAGCCACGATCTTGAAGACGCTCAGGCAGCGGACGGCAATCGCATTTGTTATCTGCAAGATGATTGACGCTCATAGGCGTGCGCAAAGGCGAAAGGAGTTTTTTTGATATGACCAGGGCGATTGTTATATTCCGGCTTTCGCTTTTTTCTTCGACTTTTGAGTCGTTTTGCAGGCGACTTCTTAGTTTTTAGCCGTGGTGATGAGCATATAGCCCTGCGTACGTACGGTGACCAGGCGCCAGTCCTCCCCGATTTTCGTCAAGCGTTTGCGAATACGGCTGATGTGGACGTCCACCGTTCGCGTCTCTATGTACTGGTTGCTGATGGTTATGGCTCGCAACAGATTGGCGCGGGGCAGGGGGGTGTCGGGTCGTTGCAGCAGGCTGGTCAGGATGCGGCAGTCGCTGGGGTCAACCTTGACGCTGCCTCCGGGGGTGATGAACAGGTTGCGGGAGAGGTCCAGTGCGCATTCGCCGGCCGCAAGCCTGTGGTTGAACCGGCGTGGGTGGTGCAGCAGGCACGAACGAACTCTCGCCAGCAGGGTTTCCCCGGCAAAAGGCTTGGTAATGTAGTCCACCACCCCCTGGTCCAAGCCGTAGACCTGGTCTTCCACGCTGCTGCGCGCGGTGAGTAGGATAAAGGGAATGTCGCGCAGATGGTTGTTGCTCCTTGTAGCGCGAAAGATGTCCATGCCGTCTTTGGCGCCAAGCATCCAGTCGAGCAATACCAGATGCACATAGGATTGCTCAAGGTGTTGCAATGCATGGGTGTAGTTGGCGGCGTAGAGCGTCCGGTACCCCCCCCTGTTGAGTATTTCCTGCAGCAGAACGCAGATCTTGCGGTCGTCTTCCACCACCAGGATGGTGGCTCCGGCTGAGCCTTGCTTAGCCATTGGCGAGCCTCCGGCTGCCAGTTAATCCTGATCCTGCTTGAGCATTTTGCCGATTTTTTTAGTGCTCATATAGCGCACGTCCTTGCCGGTAATAATGAAAACCAGGTGCTCGGCGATATTGGTGATGTGGTCGCCCACGCGTTCAAGCGAGCGCAGCATGTTGGCTATGTCGACATAAACGCCAACGCGCATGGGGTTTTGCATGATGTAGGTCAGCAGCACACGGTTGAGGTTCTCGAATTCCTTGTCCACCTTGCGGTCGCTTTTCATAACCTTGTGAGCTTCGTCGACATCCAGCCTGGCGAAGGCGTCGAGCGCGTGATGCAGCATGGCGGTGAGATCGGCAATCAGGTAGGTTAAATCTTCAAAGCTGAAGTTGTCCTCAACCTTCATGGCAATTTCATTTTTAACCAACAGCTTGTGGGTGCGCTGGATCTCATCGCCAATGCGTTCGAGCTCGGTGGCCATTTTGACCGAGGCGACTATCAGCCGCAGGTCGCTCGCAATGGGCTGGTTGGTGGCTATGACATGCACAACGGAATCGTTGAGCGTCATGTCCATATCGTTGATCTTGTGCTCAACATCCTTGATCAGCTCCGAGCGTTGTGCCAGGTTACTCTGCGAAATGGAAGTGTGGACGTTGATTAACTGCTCTTCAACCATCCCGCCCATAGCCAGCAGGCTGTTGAACACCCCGAGCAGGTGCTTGTTGTAGCGCTCGGAGATATGGGTGTCGAATCCCTTGAGTTGGTTTGAGGACATGGTCAACCAAACCTTCCAGTTATGTAGTCTTCGGTGGATTTTTCACCCGGGTTGGTGAAAAGCGTTTCGGTGGCGTTGAACTCGATCATTTTGCCCAGGTACATGTAGGCGGTGTAGTCAGACACGCGCGCGGCCTGCTGCATGTTGTGGGTGACTATGGCGATGGAGTAGTTTTCGCGCAGGGAGAAGATGAGTTCTTCGATTTTCAGCGTCGAGATTGGATCGAGCGCGCTGGTGGGCTCGTCAAGCAGGATCATTTCCGGCTCCAAGGCAATGGCGCGGGCGATCACCAGTCGCTGCTGTTGCCCGCCGGAAAGGCCGAGAGCGTTGTCCTGCAGACGATCCTTTACCTCATTCCATAACCCGGAGAGCTTGATCGCCCATTCCACCTTCTCGGCGAGAAAGGTTTTGTTGTTATAGCCCTGCAGCCTGAGTCCATAGGCGACATTTTCGAACACGGTTTTAGGGAATGGATTAGGCTTCTGAAACACCATGCCCACATTGCGTCTCAGTTGCGCCACATTGGTTTTTCTGTCGTAGATGTCCTGACCATCCATGATCATTTTGCCGGTCAGGCGGGTGCCGGGAATCAGATCGTTGATGCGATTGAAACAACGTAGCAGTGTGGATTTACCGCAACCGCTGGGGCCGATAAATGCGGTCACGCGTTTTTTGGCGATTTTCAGGTTGATGTCGAACAGCGCCTGGGCAGTGGTGTTGTAGTAGAAATCGACATTCCGTACCTCTAGCGCGGTCTCTTCCCTGTCTATGTCCAGGTTCTCTCCGGGGCGGGCGAAAGACTCCCTGGTGATGGCTACGGTGTTGCTCATATAGTTCATGCTTCCTTTACATATCCAGTTGTTTGTACCTTTCCCGCAAGCGGTTGCGCACCATGATTGCCGTGATGTTGAGCACGATGATCACCAGCAGCAGCAGGAATGCGGTGGCGTACACCAGCGGTGTCGAGGCGTCGACATTGGGGCTTTGGAAGCCCACATCATAAATATGAAAACCCAGGTGCATAAACTTGCGATCAAGGTGAATAAAGGGGGCGGTTCCGTCAACCACCAGATCGGGCGCGAGCTTAACCACGCCCACCAGCATCAGCGGCGCCACCTCGCCCGCGGCGCGCGCTATGGCGAGGATCATGCCGGTCATTATCGCCGGTGTGGACATGGGCAGGAGCACTTTGAAGATGGTTTCGAACTTGGTGGCGCCCAGCGCCATGCTTCCTTCGCGCACCGAACCCGGAATGCGCGCAAAGCCCTCCTCGGCGGAGACAATCACCACCGGCAGGGTCAGAATCGCCAGGGTGAGCGAGGCCCAGAGCACGCCCGCCGAGCCGAAGGTCGGCGCGGGCAGGGCCTCCGGATAGAAGAGTTGATCTATGCTGCCGCCGATAAAGTAGACAAAAAAACCAAGGCCGAATACGCCGTACACAATCGAAGGAACACCGGCCAGGTTGTTTACGCAGATGCGCACCAGGCGGATGACGACGCCTTGCCTGGCGTATTCGCGAATGTAGATTGCGGCCACCACACCCATGGGGGTGGTGACTACGGTCATCAGAAACACCATCACCACTGTGCCGAAAATGGCCGGGAACACGCCCCCTTCGGTGTTTGCTTCACGAGGGTTTTCGCTGAGAAATCCCCAGATGTTGGAGATGTAGGCGCCGATCTTGGCGATCAGGGACATGGCGTTGGGCTTCCAGACCTTGTACACCTGGTTGAGCCTGATCTCACGTTTCTCGCCGTTGGCGGCGCGCAAAATCACCCCTCCCAGGGACTCAAAATCGCTTTCGAGGCTCAGCAGTCTTGCCTCGGCCTCCATGTATTCCCGGTCGAGCCTGGCCTTGCGTTCGGCAAAATCCTCGAGTTGCGAGGCGTTCGCTTTCCGTTTGAGTTCTGCCTCACGCCGCTCCAAGCGCAGTCGTTCGTGTTTGGCGTTGATGCGGTTGATCTCATCGTGGGTAATCCGGGCGATTCCGGAGCGGTAATCCTTGATGGCAGGCAGGAGGTCAAGCAAATCCTCGTAGTTGCCGCCTGCAATGATCTCGCCCTCGCTGTTGGTCAACCCCTCGAAGAAGCCATAGAAGTTGCCCCATTCTTCGCGCTCCACGGCGATCAGATCGGCGGGATAGGCGGTTTCCTTGATCTGATCAAACCAGATCCAGCGAAAATCACTACCGTATAAATCGCGGTTGCCGACTTTCAGCTTGATGCGCTTGCGCTCCTCTTTATCCTGAAAACCCTCCTGGGTACCGGAAGGGTCGCTTACCACCACTTCCTCGGAGACTTCCCCGACCACCAGCTCCTGCCGGTCGTGTTCCAGATAGACATATTGCGCCAGATCGGCCGGCCAGAAGTAGGCAAGTCCGCGGAAGGCGATCATAAAAACCAGCCCGAACACCATGATTACGCACAGGGCGATGGCCATGGCGTTGAGCCAGATCCAATGCTCGCCCTGTCGCCGCCAGCTGCCGAAGCCGATCACATGCCTTTTCCTTTTATTCATCTAGGAACCGTATTTTTTTCGCAGGTTCTGCCGCACGATTTCGGCGATGGTGTTGAGAATAAAGGTGAAGATGAACAATACCAGGCCGGAGAGAAAGAGAATGCGGTAGTGTGAGCTGCCAACTTCGGATTCCGGCATTTCCACCGCGATATTGGCCGAAAGGGTGCGCAGCCCTTCAAAGATGTTCCATTCCATGATCGGTGTGTTGCCGGTGGCCATCAGCACAATCATAGTTTCGCCCACCGCGCGACCCATCCCGATCATTACGGCGGAGAAGATCCCCGGGCTGGCCGTTGGCAAGACTACTCCGACCAGGGTCTGCCAGCGCGAGGCGCCAAGGGCGAGCGAACCGCTGACCAGATTCGCGGGCACGGAAAAGATGGCGTCTTCGGTGATCGAGAAGATTGAGGGAATCACCGCAAAGCCAAGCGCCAGGCCGATGATGATGGCGTTGCGCTGATCGTAGCCGATTCCCAGATCGTTGCTGATGTAGGCGTGAATTGGGCCGCCAAAAAGAAAGTTCTCCAGCGGGTGCTGGGTCCATTGCGTCAGCAGTATCAGCAGGATGATCAGGGGAATAATCATGAGAATCCGCCACTCCTCCGAGATGAGTTTTTGCAATAGGCTGGGGAGGTCGGGCTTGAACCGCGTCAGTAGATGAACGCCGAAGCCGAAGGCGATGGTCAATGGCGGCAACAGCAGCACAAAGGTGAAAAGAAAGGTGAGATTTTTTTCGATATAAGGCGCCAGCCAAAGTCCGGCAAGAAAGCCAAGGATCACCGTGGGCAGCGCCTCCATCAATTCAATCACCGGTTTGATTGTCTGGCGCAGCCTGCTGGAGAGAAAAAAGGCGGTGTAGATGGCTGCCATGATAGCGATGGGCACCGCCAGCAATAATGCGTAGAAGGCGGCTTTCAGGGTGCCGAAAGTCAAAGGGGCAAGGCTGAGTTTGGGCTCGAAATCACTGCTGCCGGAGGTGGATTGCCACACAAAGTCGGGTTCGGGATAAAATTCGTACCAGATTTTCAGCCACAGGCTGGTGATGCTGACTTCCGGGTGCTCGTTTTCCACCCTGAGCCTGCGCATGCTGTGGTCGTCGAGTTGCGCCAGTAGACCGTCGTGCCTGGGCGCCATCTCCAGGTTTGCCACCGGGCTCTCAAGGGCGAACTTGCCCACGCGGGCGCCATTGGTGGAGTAGTAGATACCGATATTGCCCATATCGTCGCCCGCTGCGAATCCCCGGCGAATGTATTCGGGAGCAAGCCCGGTAATTGCGCCCCGCATTTTGGGAAAGTTGCGAATGATCCGCGGAATTGTTTCGCCCTGCTCGTTGCGCACACCGAAAATCTGCAGGATGGCGCCGCTGTCAAATCCCACCAGAACCGAGATGTTGCCCAGCAGAAAGCTCGCCGTAGTAGCCTTGCCCAGTTGCAGCGGGAAGGGGATGGCTGCGAGCGCTTGCGGGCCGTCTTCGCCCAGTGCGAAGGCGTGCATTTTTTGCGGCGTAAGGATATAGGCGATGGCAAGAAGTTGATCGACGCCCATCCACAAAGGTCGGGAAGAAAAACCGGCAATCGGCCGGCTGTCTTCGTGCGCGAGCTGTTGCTCGCCGGTAAGAAGATTGGTTTTGGAGAGAAACTCGTGGACTATAAGCCCTGAGTTCGGCTGCCAGGTCAAGGCTTTAGCCTGACCCGAGTTTTCGGCAAAGGCAATCGACTCGATTGATTCGTCCTCCAGGCCTGGCTCCAAGGAGCCGTCGCCATAGGGCAGTTTCAGGGTGGTTATCACCTCACGCACCCCGTCCGGGTAGGTGAGCTGGAAATCCGCCTGGGCGATGCGGATACCGCCATCGGCCAGCCCGAAGGCGTGCAGGTGCTGGTTGCGCGTGACTATCGCGTGACTGGTGATTTCCACTCCATTGGTAAAGTTGACTGGCTCGGCGATTCGTCGACCATTGGAGGCGGAAAATACGGTGAAAGATCCGTATTTATCGAACTCGTAGGCGGTCTCCTGATAGTCGTCGGTTGCGTAGTAAACCTGGCGTGATGTGGCCGGGAGGTTGTAGTCTCCGACCGCCTCGATATGCGCCGAGGCAAACATGGGGAAGACCATGTAAAAAAGGAAGAAGCCGATCAATGCAATCGACAGAATCACCGAAATGCCGCCTATGGTGAATACCCAGTGGGCCGAGGAATCGGTGAACTTGCGAACCAACCAGTAATTGATGCCTCTTTTTTGTTGTTTCGCAGTTTGCGAACCTGCTTGCATCTCAAAGGGATTTTGGTTGGTGATGCGGCATTGTGCGCCTGCTTGCTTGATCATTTGTAACAAAAATGTGACAAAAAAGCTACACCAGGTTTTTCTCCCGGACGTAGTTTACATGAGGGAGTCTTCACAGATAAAAAGCAGATTCAACATGTAAGCAGGTTTCCTGGTTGTGCAAGCACGCAATCACAGGTAAACGGAAGGTAGGATGAGGTAATTGCGGGATCCTGTGGGAAGTGATTGCAGTATGGAAAATCATTTGCCAGGGGACCTTGAGTGAGGAGGGGGGTTAGTTTCACCAATTGAACGAAACGGAGGGTCAGTACATGCGTTTCCTATGCTTACATGCCCAAGCCCGCCCCATGATCAGGCGTATGGCGGTGTTGGCGGGTCACGCAATAACCTATACCCGTCGTCATTGTCAGATAGTGTGCGCTATCACCTTGACGGCAACCTCATTATTTGTAGCAAGCTGTGGCGGCGAGCCAGTTACAGTCACTGGTATTGGCGTTATTGACAGCGTGGTTTCCTTTATCGAAGAGCGTGATGGAGACGTGGAGGTAAAAGTACCAAGCGTCAAAGGCAGCACTTTCGATTTCTTTGTCAAACCCATCCAGGAAACGGTGGTGGCCAGCGGTCAGGTCTTCAAAAACTTTTCTGCTTCGGCCGCATCAGACCAATCAACGGCGCTGCAAGACGCTTTTATTCCCCTGTTCAGCGGGGGAGTTCATACCGAAGGAGAAATAGATTTCGTCAGCGCCGACTTTGTATCCACCCCCGAGAAGTGTGACGAGCTTACCAGAAACTTTCCCTTACAGAACTTTGCCGGGCTGCCCCTGTGGTTCAATCAGAAAGATGACAACCCCGGTGACGAGTATCCCACAGATGTCGGAAAGGTTGGCGAATACGCTTTTTCTCTTTTGTTGCTTTTTCACTGTCACGCCTACAGGGAAATCATCCAGGCGGGGGAAACCGAAGCGGCGGCGACCACCACGGGCGCAAAACGCAAGGTGCTCACGGGAACGGGCGACTACGCCAGCGATAGAATCAGCGACATTGGGATAGCCTGGGATATCGAGAAAGGCAAGCTTAACGCCTCGCTCAAATATGACCTCTACGCTTGCCTGGACGCAAAGCCAGATGATGATGAGCTCTATCAGAATGGAAATACCTGCGCTCCGCGTGGAGATGACTACCGGGGCCACAAGCCCTACCAACCAAGTTTCACCAACCGCGTGCAACAAGCCTTCCACCTCAGCGAAAAGGACGACGGAGGCAAAACCGTAGAGCTTACTTCCACCTACACCCTGGCGAAAAACTACCCGGACCGCTACTGCGAGGAAACCATCACCGCATTTCAGCAGGCCAGGTTCGACAGGCAGAGTAATTCCATCAGCATCTACGCCTACGCCACCGGCAAGGTAAGAGACAGCCACGCGGGTCATGCCAGTTGCGTTACCGGGAAGAGCAAGGAACCCAACCGATTCAACACAGTCAAGCAGGCTGAAATTCAGCAAGGCCAAGCCAACACAAGGGTTTACTACACTTGCAGCGCCAAGGGGCATACGCCTGATGAATCAGATACGAACACCGCACAGGAGCACTATCGCATGTCCTGTTACGGCGGGGATGTAACCAATGACATAGACAAATGGACCTACAACGACCAAGGGAATATCAACCCAGCCGACATAGCTACCGACAACGCTCACGAACTGGACGATGTCGACCAAGGCACGGTAAGCGACAGGGTTTATAACCCACCAGAGGACACCAACATAGTGCTCTCCGTGCCACAGAACCTCTATGTGACCGTCGACGACAGCAGCATCAGCGCCGACTGGAGCCATGTTGGTAATGCCGATGGTTACTACATCTACATAGGCGCAGACAACCGCGTCTCACCCGACGGCAACTATCAAAACAGGTATGAAGTCAGAAGACCTGGAAAGAGCATAACCATCCCCAACCTTGAGAACGGGACCACCTACTTTCTCGCGGTAACGGCCTACGTCAGCGCAAGCGAATTGACCGCTGAGGGTGAAAGCGGGGCTGCCTTTGCCAGCGCTACACCAGTAGTGCTTGAATTGAATGACAGTGGCCAAACAAGATGCTATGACTTTGGCAATCAATACAGTGAACATCCTTATGATTTAAACCAGGATTGCCGCTATGGTCGCGATATCGACCACTCAAACGACAGCGATGGACGCAAAGGTTTCAGCTTCACCAAGCTGGGAAGTGATGGCAGACCATTAGCCATTCAAACCGCCGCATGGTATGACAATGGCAACGAAACGCTAGGAAGCAAATGGAGTTGTGTCATGGACCAGGTCACCGGGTTGGTATGGGAGGTCAAGAATCAGGCGAATGATCGAATCGGCGATGGTCGGCGTGACGCTGATGATACCTATACCTGGTACAACACCAATGATTCGATAAATGGTGGGAGCGAAGGATTTCCCCGACCTTCAAGTGTCTGGAAAGATTGGGCGAATTACGACAATTCATGCAGTGGGTACAACGAAGGCGATTCTTCCTCCTGGTGCAATACACAGGTTTTTGTGGCGTGGGTTAACAAAGCCGAGCTGTGTGGACGCAAGGATTGGCGCCTACCCACTCGCGAAGAGCTCCTGGGTTTGGCGAGTTATCACATTCATAGAGGGAGAATAACGGACAACAACTTTCTTATTGATTCAGACTTTTTCCCCAATACTCGAATCAGTGAGCGGTGGGACGATGCAAAAATGTATTGGACGTCCAGTACATCGAATCAAAACAAAGATGCTCGTTTTTTATCGTTCGTTGTTTCATTCAACTCGGGAAAAAGCATCTTAGTCTCTCGCCATCACAACATGCATGTACGGCTTGTCAGTGGCGCGCAGCAACCAGTGGGGGAGCCCGCCGTTGCGCTGGACAGCCAAAGAGTCAATCAATATTCAAGAAACCTTTGGCCAAACAACCGCTACCTAATGCATGGCGACGGCACGGTGACTGATAAGCGCACCGGATTGATGTGGAAAGCTTGCAGTGAGGGGCAACGTTGGGGGCAACTTGGTGATGGGAGTGCAAGATGCTTCGGAGATTCCACAAAAGACACATTGAAGGGGGCATTTGAACGCGCTGAAAACGCCGAATATGCTCATCACTACGATTGGCGGCTACCCAATATCAAAGAACTGGCAAGCCTGGCGGCGCTGGATAGAAGCGATCCCGCTATCAACCTGTCAATATTTCCGGGCGTGTCATCTCAGGATAGCACCTATTGGTCGTCGAGTAATTCACCGGATATTTACAGTAATAACAACATTGTAGTTTGGTCTATTGATTTTGACCGCGGGTCGCTCAAAGGTGAAAATTACAAAAGCGTACGAAGCACCGTCAGGGTAATCGAAGATGAACAAAGGCCGATTCTTCTTGTGCGCGGAGGATCGCAAGCAAGGCTAGATAATGATAATTATGATCCCCTTTATAGTCTTTACGCGGTAGCGGGGGATAGCAGCATATTTGTATTTTTGATCTCAAGTCTAAGAGAGACTGCGCACGCATATTACTTCACTATTCAAGACACCCTAACCGGGGTTGAAAGGGGAAAATGGGTTTTAAGCACGTCGAAGATTACAACCTTTAATGGGCTCGAAAATGGAACGACTTATCGAATAGGCTTAAAGATTTATTCAGGCACTGGTCAATTGATACCAATCAATAAATATGTGGAAGCAACACCGTCTGGTGATTATGTACATCCGGCAATTCCCACCAACCTGATGCTTTTTCCGCAAGATGGAAAAATTCTTGTAGCCTGGGAAAGGGTTGCTGATGTCATTGGATACCGCATTTATTATAACGATGAGCATTTTGATTTTACTGATGGAAGAGAGGAGGGGGTTGAGATGCTGCAAGTAAATCAATCATCATCACCCACAAGCTCGGCGACCATCCCCAATTTAACTAACGAAACTGCCTATTTTGTCGCGATCACCTCCTTCAACAATGATGAGGAAAGCTTTCTGTCCGACAGGCTCAGCGCTACTCCCATCCCTCCACCGCCTCCACACAAGCCCACCAATATAATAACAAGTGCGACAAGCAATGCTATTGATATAACCTGGGATGCTATTTCAAATGACAACATAAGCGGCTATAACATCTACTACCGGGCCGGGGAGGACTTTGACTCCCAGACAGAGGATGGTGTTGTTCCGGCAAGGCGGATTACGAGTGGCGGCGTCACTAATGCTGCTATCACTGGCCTGACTCCAGGCGTTACCTATTATCTACGTATCAGCGCCTATAACGGCGGAGGGGAAAGCGAGCTGTCTGATAAAGGAATATCCGCAACTCCTCGATTGGTTGCACCACAGGGTTTCGAAATAATCGAGGTAGGCAACCGTAGTATAAAAGTTGAATGGGAAAATGTTCCCGGCGCATCTTTTTATACACTTTACTATAATGATAGCCCTTTTACTAATATCTCGGAAGCCAAATCATTACATTTTGACAGACCTGGGCTTTACGAAACCGAGATCATTGGTTTAAACAATTTTACTACCTACTATCTTCGTATAAGTTCGGGTTACAGTGGGAGTATGAGTGATTTATCAACTCAACTGGAAGCAACCCCCAAACTTCCGGCACCGAAGGGCTTTTCAGCTCAGGTGGGCTATGACAATCTAATAAATGTTAGTTGGAATGCTGTTGAGAATGCCTACGGCTATAGTGTTTTCTATAAAGCGGGCTATTTTTCCAGCTCTACTGATAATAATGTAAATGAACACAATAGTAATAATACCACCAACGCCACTATAACCAACAATGTGAGTATAGGAACAGAATATTATCTACGCGTCGCCACAAGAGACAATCAAGGCAACCATGGGCCCCTTTCCTATCCAGTAACAGTCACTCCGGGATTCGCTTTGCGAACCTGGCCTGGTCATGAAAAAGTATACCTGCGTTGGAATGCAGTAAGCGGTGCGGATTCATACCATGTGTATCATCATATAAATAATAACATATCAATCAACACTTATACGGCAATAACATCCGTAACCGGCGTCAATGCCGAGATAACTGACTTAATCAATGGAAATGTCTATTACTTCTTTGTTACCGCATTGATTCGCTCAGAGGAAAGTTCGCCGTCCAGAGTGGTATCTGCCACACCTCTTGTAGCAACCTCACTAAACGACACAGGAGTAACCTGGGGCGGAAGTTCTCCCGATGGAAACGAAAATTCATGCAACGGTGTCGATAAATACCTTGCTCAGGCGCTTTCTCATCAGGATTGCCATCAGGGGCGTGATGTCGAACATTATGTAGCAAGCGATGGTCGCGCGGGATTTAGTTTTACCAAGCTGGATGCTAACGGCATTGATTTACCGGTTACCGCACCCAACTGGGACTGCGTACTTGACAATGTTACCGGGCTGGTTTGGGAAGTTAAAGTCAGCAAAAACAATGAATCGGGCGAAAGTATGCACGATGCCGATGACAAGTTTCAATGGTACAACTCAGACGATGACGCAAATGGAGGCCTTCAGGGTTATGCCAAAAGTTCAGACTTCAATGAAGATTATGAAGATGATTACTGTTATGGTTACACTGTTAATAATCCAAGCACTTATTGTAACTCAGAGGCTTTTATTCAACGGGTAAATTCCAAACAACTTTGTGGGCGTAGCAACTGGCGGCTTCCAAGTACAGGGGAGCTGCTGGGCATTGTAAACCTTGAAGGCGCTCAACCACTTATAGATACCGACTTCTTTCCAAGCACTCACCGGGATAATTATATGACATCGACACGGCTGCTTAAATATTCTGACTCATATATTGTTATAAACTTCGATAATGGATTAAATTATTTTTCAAATGTCGGGAGAAATCTTGGTCATGTTCGCCTTGTAAGCGGAGAGCAGGGACAAGCAGGCGTAACAGCCACTGCGGTTGGAGAGGACCAAAGGGTTGATGTTCAGACCATAAACTATTGGCCTGATAGCCGCTATCAAGTGTTAGGCGATGGAACGGTAGTTGACGCCTACACAGGGTTGATGTGGAAACAATGCGCCCAGGGTCACATCTGGACCGGCTTAACCTGCGCGGGCGAAGTCACCTTTATGGACTGGCAAGCTGCGCTTGCAACGGCCAGTAATGAGGAGTTTGCCGATTATACTGACTGGCGTTTGCCGAATATTAAAGAGCTTTATAGCTTGGGCGCAAAGGATAGATACTACCCGGGAATTAACCTGTCCATATTTTTCAACATACAGGAACAAGCTATATTTTTATCCTCAACTCCTTCATTTGCCGGGTATGGTGAAGATGTGTTTGGCGTTGCAGTTGAGTCAAACCCATATATGGAACTTGACAGAAACCAGTCGGAATTTCTTGTTCGGCTGGTGCGTGATGCAAATAGTCGGCAATGACCATGTCGCGCTCAGGTAACATTCTCATTCCATTTCTAATTAGATATAGACTTAATTATCCAATCCCAAGCCGTAATAGATCGAACCCGTTCAGGTGAATTCTCCAGGTTGCGCAGGCCTGCTTCAAGCTGATCTTCCAGGCTATCCAGGCTTTCAAACGCCTTGTTGTGAAACCATTTCTCTCGAAGCTCGTCCCATATATGCTCTTGCGGGTTCAGTT
>Ga0209562_1000098_pt1 | contig 43474 bp, 46 predicted proteins | sample WorMetvacBELIZE2_FD_187399 | JGI IMG/M metagenome (GOLD analysis project Ga0209562, IMG submission 187399) | Marine gutless worms symbiont microbial communities from Max Planck institute for Marine Microbiology, Germany - Olavius vacuus BELIZE.2... | ecosystem: Host-associated > Annelida >... | reverse complement strand
AAGCCGTGTTCGTAAAATCCGTTCTTGGCGACGAAAGACAGCCCATAAGAAGCAAGGCGACCAGCAGCCCCATGCCGCCAATCAATAATTTACGCATAATCACCTCCAAGTGTTTTTCTGAGGCAGTTTAACACGCCTTCAATTAAGAAGGTAGATAGAATGGTAGTGTGAATACTTTTGTGTCATGAGGGCTGAGGCATCCTCTGTCGAACTCTGGCTGTCTTCGGCTATTTGGGAAGAACCACATCGGCTAAACTCGTTGCCCGTCCCCGGGGTACTTGGATATGCTCAATGTAGCCAAAGGCGGTTAAAAGTGACCGTTCGTAATAACCATTTCTGCGGTCTCTTTGCCCTTTGATGGTCCTCTTCGTAGTAGCGATTTTTTCGGTTAAAGCGACATTCATTGTCCGTTCCAACAAATCCTTTATTGCCTTTTTCGCTTCGATTCTACATTCTTCTCCGCTAACAAGGCGCTTGTACTCCTTCGGCCCAAGTGGCATACTCAATTCGGTGATTAGGTACACTGGCATTCCTCTCTCAGTGGATTAGTTTTTCTTCACCTAAGGGGAATGTCTCATTTTCCCTTTTGACACAAGAAATGGTACACTACAATATGAGTTTTGATCTTGCGCAAACAGCTGGCCCTATGCTAAACTCCATTCTTGGCCCGGGTTGACACAACAAACACTCAGCAGATATTATCAGCACCGCTTGCATGCCTCTGTAGCTCAGTTGGTAGAGCACAGCCATGGTAAGGCTGGGGTCATCGGTTCAAGTCCGATCGGAGGCTCTCCCGATCCACTAACTTCCATGAACCGGAGGGATTTTAAGAGGTAATGTGATATGGCAAAAATAAAGAAAGGCGCGGTTGAGAAGATTGCCTTGCAGTGCAGTGTATGCAATCGGAAGAACTACACCACAACCAAAAACCGTCGGAATATCCAGGGAAAAATGGAGTTTAGCAAGTATTGTAAGTGGGATCGCAAGGTGACACTTCACAAGGAAGCAAAGATTAAGTAATTCATCTAGGCCAGTAGCTCCAACGGTAGAGCGCCGGTCTCCAAAACCGGATGTCGCAGGTTCGAGTCCTGCCTGGCCTGCAAGTGATTGAGGTAGAATGATATGAAGAAGATTAAGGCCTTTGTTATAGAAAGCTATGGGGAACTCAAGAAGGTTGTCTGGCCGAGCCGCGATTCGGTGACGGCGTCTGCCAAGGTGGTGATTGTATCGACAATCGCATTCGCGCTTTTTTTCGGTTTTATAGATTTTATTTTGTCTCGAGGGCTTCTGGCCCTGTTCAGTCTGGTATAGGTGGGGGGAGTCGATGGCAAAGGGCTGGTATGTCCTTCAAACTTTCACCGGACACGAGAACAAGGTTGAAAAGTATATAAGAATGATGATGGCCGACAACACTCTCGGGGGGACTGTGTCCGAGGTAAAAGTACCATCTGAAGAAGTAATCGAGATGCGTAGTGGCAAGAAGAGAACCGTGAATCGGAAATTCCTGCCGGGCTACATTTTAGTTGAGATGGATCTGCCTGATCGGGGGTGGAAAGTTCCCTGTAATGCAATCCGCAAGATTCAGAGTGTTACAGGCTTTGTGGGTACAGGACTCAATTCCAAGCCGCAGCCAATATCGGCGGACGAGGCCAAAGGCATACTTCAGAAAACAGGCGCTATTAAAACAGAACGTCGTGTGCGGTCCAAGCAAGACTATAAAGTGGGCGAAGAGGTGAGAATTATTGAAGGGCCGTTTGAGTCGTTCAAGGGAACTATTGAAGTGGTGAATCAGGAGAAAGGGAAGCTTCGTGTGATGGTGGGTATTTTCGGACGCGCTACCCCGGTGGAGCTTACATTTGCCCAGGTGGACCGAGGTTGAAAGGTGGGTTGTTTGCCCAATCCTAACGGCTTATAAGTGTTCGACAAGATTGGTAAATGATATATAGCCGAATTTGTTATTGACATCGAACGAAAGTTGCGTTATCACACAACGTTTGTACCGCGATAGGAGACTGGAAATGGCTAAGAAAAAAATAACCGCGATCATCAAATTACAGGTGCCCGCTGGCAAGGCAACCCCAGCGCCACCGGTTGGACCCGCGCTGGGTCCCTACGGCGTTAGCGCGCCACAGTTCGCTCAGCAGTTTAACGATCGCACCAAAAATTTCGAGCCCGGTTTAACAATACCAGTTGTTATTTCTGTTTACCCTGATCGGACATTTACTTTTATAACCAAGACGCCCCCCGCGGCCGTTTTGATTAAAAAGGCCATTGGTTTGGAAAAGGGTTCGGCAGAACCGCACAAGGAGAAGGTCGGCACGGTTTCCAGAGCTCAGTTGAAGCAGATTGCGGAAACAAAAGAGCCCGATCTGAATGCGATCGACATTGACGCGGCGATCAGTATCATTGCCGGTACGGCCCGAAGCATGGGCGTGAAGGTGGAGGGCTAAGTATGAAACACGGCGCGAAGTACAGAGAAGCCTTGAAGAAAGTGGATCTCGCTAAGCAATATGATGTTCAGGAAGGCGCCGATCTGATTAAGTCCATTGCCTTTGCCAAATTTGATGAATCAGTGGAACTTGCCGTTCAACTCAATGTCAAGAAGAGCCATTCGATTCGGGATACCTTTGTGCTTCCCCATCAATTCGCGGCGGAAAAGAAGGTTCTCGTATTTGCTAAGGGCGAGAAGGCTCAGGAAGCGGAAGAAGCCGGCGCGACATTTGTCGGCGGCGAAGAGCTGGTAGAGAAAGTGAAGGGCGGATGGATGGAATTTGATGTTTGCGTTGCCACGCCGGATATGATGAGGGAGGTGGGTAAGCTTGGACCGGTGCTCGGTCGTCGCGGTTTGATGCCAAACCCCAAAACCAGAACGGTTACGATGGATGTCAAGGGGGCTGTTGCCGAACTCAAACAGGGTCGGATAGAATTCCGTGCCGACAAATCCGGTGTTGTGCACCTTTCTGTCGGCAAAGTTTCCATGAATCCTGAGCATGTGAAAGCCAATGTTGAAACCTTGATAAATGAATTGATACGCAAGCGGCCATCCGACATTAAGGGTGATTTCATCAAATCGGCTAGCTTGTCATCCACCATGGGCCCCGGTCTCAAGCTGCAGGTAAAGGGATAAAGCATGGCTGAAGCGAAGGTGCAGCAATATAAGGTTGACAGAGTTGCATTGCTGAAATCGGGTTTTGAAAAAACACCGAGCTTCATTTTTGCAGACTATTGTGGTCTTTCTGTGGGACAAATTACGACACTCCGTGATACTCTACGTGGGTTGGGGGCCGAATTTCATGTAGTGAAAAACCGCTATGCGAAAATCGCGTTCAGTCAGTTGGATCATGAGGATGTCGCTTCCTACTTTGTAGGGCCTACCGCGATTGCCTATTGTGGCGACGAAGCCGGTCCGGTGGCCAAGGCGATGCTGAAGCTTGCCAAGGAGATGCCGATTGAACTGAAGGGCGGCTTACTTAATGGTGAGGTTTATGATGCCAGTGCGGTTGAGGATTTCAGCAAGCTACCAACCAGAATGGAATTAATCCAGATGCTCATGAGAACCATGATGGCGCCGGTTTCCAATGTGGCGAACGTCTTGAATGGGGTTATTGCCCAATTAGTCCGCGCGCTGGCGGCCGTAAGGGATTCTAAGTCTGAGTGATGGAGGCACACTCGTTCTGTACGGAGCAAAGATGTACCGCGGCCTTGTTAAGGATGGCGCGATAGTGATGTGTGGATTCGGTTAAAACGGATGATAACAATCTCAGTCAGCACCGCTGCTGAAATCTTGAGATTGTTGAGATAGGGCTTTGCAAATGCGCGGTTTCAGTCTTCCAGGGTTGTCTGCTGTCACCGTCGCGACTAAGGAGAAGATAATATGACTACCAAAGAAATTCTTGATGCCATTGCGGGCATGTCTGTTCTTGAGGTTTCCGAGCTGGTAAAAGCTATGGAAGAGAAATTCGGTGTTAGCGCTGCCGCGCCTGTTGCCGTAGCGGCAGGTCCATCCGTTGCCGCCGATTCGGCCGAGGCCAGCGAAGAACAAACTGAGTTCAGTGTTGTTCTTACTGGTTTTGGCGATGGGAAAAAGATCGGCGTTATCAAAGAGGTTCGCGCCATCACCGGCCTGGGCCTCAAAGAGGCCAAAGAACTTGTTGAGGGTGACAAAGCTGTCGTTAAAGAAGCCATTTCCAAGGAAGAAGCGGGATCTGTTAAGGAGAAGCTTGAGGCCGCGGGCGCTACGGTCGAGCTTAAGTAATCGATATTCGCTTGGACGTGATTTTCAGTTACACAATCTCAATCAATCACCGGAACCAGTGGTTTCCGGTGGTTCTATATTAGGGATTGAGTCCCCGTATTCATTCAGGGAGGCAAAACATGTACGAAAAGTTCCAGGGACGGGACCGGGCATTCATCGGCAATGAGTACGATGAAGTTATACAACTCCCGGATCTTGTCAATGTTCAACTCTCATCATATGAGGCATTTCTTCAGCGGGAAGCTCTTTTATCCGGCGCTAAACTGAAAAAGCAAGGTCTGGAAGAGGTTTTCCAGAACGTTTTCCCAATTGAAAGCGCCAATGGCGAACTTGTGCTGGAGTATGATTGCTACAGTCTTGATTTTTCTGCTGTCAAGCCTGTTGAATCTGAATGCAAGCGAAAAGGCCTTACCTACGGCGTACCCATCAAAGCTCAGTTGAATCTGGTGTTTCAGAACACTGGTGAAATCAGGCAGAAAGCCATCTACATTGGCGATTTGCCCCTAATGACCAGCCGCGGCACCTTCATTGTGAACGGTGCCGAGCGAGTTGTTGTGAGTCAGATTCATCGTAGTCCGGGTGTCATCTTTTCACAGGAGAAGGGAGTGTTCAGCTCCCGGATTATTCCCTACCGAGGCTCCTGGCTAGAGTTTGAAATCGATCCTAAGAAAGAACTCATTTATGCCAAAATTGATCGTAAGAAAAAAATACTGGGAACCATTTTCCTAAGGGCTCTGGGGTTCGACAGCCGCGAAGAAATTATCGATCTTTTCTATCGCAAGAAAGATGTGAAACTAACCGGCAAACGTGAAAAAGATGAGGCATTAGTTGGTTTAGTGCTTGCCGAGTCTATCTGGGTTGAAATGGAGGAGGGAGAAAAGAAGAAGCTGTACCGATCATCGGACAAACTCCACCCACACGATTTGGATGAGCTGGTTCAGGCCGGTGTTAAGAAAGTGAGTGTTATTGATTTTGAACATGAAGAATCACTTCATTCGGATATGATACTCGCCTGTTTCGATCGGGAAGAGACTCGATTTAATAAGGACAATCCAAATCAGGACGAACCTCCCAAGGAGGAAGCGCTCTCTACAGTGTATTCTGTTCTCATGCCTGGCGAACCCATTACTGTCGATGCAGCCGAGCGCGATCTCTCGTCGATGTTTTTCTCTTCTCGGCGTTACGATCTTGGCCGAGTAGGACGTTATAAGCTCAATAAGAAATTAGACCAGGATGAGGCAATTACCGATTTGGTTCTGACTCGGCAGGATATTGTTCTTACCATGAAGTATCTCATCAGCGTTTATGTGAATGAGCGACAAGTGGATGATATCGATCATCTCGGGAATCGACGTGTCCGTTCGGTGGGCGAACTTTTAGGCAACTCTTTGAAAACGGCATTTAGCCGAATGGAGCGCATTGCCAAAGAACGGATGAGTCTTAAGGAGACTGAAACCCTCAAACCGCAAGATTTGGTTTCCATCAAACCCATTGTCGCAGCCATCAAAGAATTTTTCGGATCCAGTCAGCTCTCTCAGTTCATGGATCAGGTTAATCCGCTTTCGGAACTCACTCATAAGCGCCGACTCAACGCGCTGGGACCGGGTGGCCTTTCGAGAGACCGCGCCGGTTTTGAAGTGAGGGATGTCCATTACACCCATTATGGGCGCATGTGCCCCATAGAAACTCCCGAGGGACCGAATATTGGGTTAATCGTATCTCTGGCGAACTACACCTGCATTAACGATTACGGTTTCCTGGAAACACCCTATCGAAAGGTTGTCGACGGTGTCGCCACCCGTGAAATTGAATACCTTTCGGCCATTGATGAGGAAAAGTATTTCATCGCGCAGGCAAGTGCCGCCATCGACGCCAAGGGCGCCTTCAAGGAAAAAATGATTGCGGTGCGGAAGAACGGAGACTATACAGTGAAGTCCCCGAGAGAAATTCGGTACATGGATGTCTCGCCCCGTCAGATAATCTCTACGGCGGCCTCTCTTATTCCTTTTTTGGAACACGATGACGCGAACCGGGCATTGATGGGATGCAATATGCAGCGTCAAGCCGTGCCGCTGCTCTTTCCCGAAGCCCCCCTTGTGGGCACGGGGATGGAAGCCAAGGCAGCTTATGACTCGGGTGTTCTCACCAAGGCTATTGGCGATGGAACAGTTTCCTATGTTTCATCGACTCGCATTGATGTTACCGACAAAAATGGAGCGGTGCAATCTTACAATCTGGCAAAGTATCAGCGAACGAACCAGGATACTTGCTTCAATCAAAGACCCATTGTCACTCTCGCTGATGAAGTGAAAACAGGCGAGATTCTTGCGGATGGACCTTCCACCCGATTCGGAGAACTTGCCTTGGGACGCAATTTGCTTGTGGGGTTCGTTCCTTGGAATGGGTATAATTTTGAAGATGCTGTTTTAATTTCCGAGAAGGTTGTCAAAGAGGATTATTACACCTCCATACACATCAAGGAATTCGTAACAGAAGTACGAGAAACTAAGCTTGGTCCGGAAAAACTCACCCGAGATATTCCTAATATGGCAGAGAAGTCCCTGGAACAACTGGATGGGGAGGGCATCGTTCGGATTGGGGCTACGATAAAATCAGGATCCATTCTTGTTGGCAAGGTAACGCCGAAAAGCGAAACGGAAACCACACCAGAGTTCAAGCTGCTTAATTCCATATTCGGTGAAAAGGCAAAGGAAGTTCGTGACACCTCCTTGAAGCTTCCTCATGGGGTCGGCGGTACGGTTATTGATGTCCAGCGTTTGAAGCGTAGCGAGGGAGACGATCTGAATCCCGGGGTTGATGAAGTGGTGAAGGTGCTTATCGCTACCAAGCGAAAATTGAAAGAAGGCGACAAAATGGCTGGTCGCCATGGCAACAAGGGTGTCGTCGCCAAGGTATTACCCGAGGAAGATATGCCCTATACCGAGGATGGACGTCCCCTTGATGTATGCTTGAATCCTCTTGGCGTCCCTTCCCGTATGAATATCGGCCAAATAATGGAAACCATGTTGGGCATGGCCGGGGCACAGTTGGGCCGAATGTACGAAACCCCGGTCTTTCAGTCGGCTTCCACAGAAGAAATTGCCAATGAGCTTAAAGAGGCAGGGCTGCATCATGCTTCCAAGGTGGTTTTGTATGATGGTATCACCGGCGATAAATTTGTGAATCCGGTTTTCGTTGGCTTCATGTACTATCTGAAACTACACCACCTTGTCGATGACAAAATGCATGCTCGATCTACAGGTCCCTACTCGCTAGTAACTCAGCAGCCTTTGGGTGGTAAGGCACAGTTCGGTGGCCAGCGTTTAGGTGAAATGGAAGTATGGGCTCTTGAGGCCTATGGCGCATCCAATACATTGCAGGAGCTTATGACGATTAAGTCCGACGATATGATTGGGCGAGCAAAGATTTATGAGAGTATCGTGAAGGGGGATCCCTCGACGAATGCCGGCATCCCCGAATCCTTCAATGTCCTGGTTCAGGAGCTGCGTGGACTGGCTTTGGATGTCCGGATCTTCGACTCCAAGGGAAAGCAATTACCGTTTACCGAGCGCGATGAGGAACTATTGAATCGCCAGGGCGGCCGATTCTAGGAGGGAATAGTGAAAGAAATCCAGGATTTCGACAGCCTGATGATCAAGTTGGCTTCTCCCGGGCAGATCCGGGCGTGGTCTTACGGGGAAGTGAAAAAGCCTGAAACTATCAATTATCGTACCTTGCGTCCAGAAAAAGAGGGTTTGTTTTGCGAAAGAATTTTCGGCACTACCAAGGAATGGGAGTGTTGTTGTGGCAAGTTTAAATCCATCCGCTACAAGGGTGTTATCTGCGATCGTTGCGGAGTTGAAGTAACCCATTTCAAAGTTCGGCGCGAAAGGATGGGGCATATCGATCTGGTCTCGCCGGTTTCCCATATCTGGTACTACCGGTCAGTTCCCTCACGCATGGGATTGCTGCTCGATCTCACTATTGCGTCATTGCGCAGCATACTCTATTACGAGAAATATGTGATTATCGAACCAGGTGATACAGAACTGAAAATGATGCAGCTGCTCACTGAGGAAGAGCTAGCCGAAGCACGTGAGCGATTTGGCATGAATTTCACTGCTGGAATCGGTGCTGAAGCCATTCGAACTCTCCTGGAGAATATGGATCTTGACGCACTCTCCTCAGAACTGCGTTCTTTTATGGTGGAGAAGGGCGCGAAGGCCGACAAAAGACTACTGAAGCGAATCGAAATCGTTGAGAATTTCCGGGATTCGGGTAATAGAGCGGAGTGGATGGTTCTTGATGTCATTCCTGTCATACCCCCGGAACTTCGCCCCATGGTTCAGCTCGATGGCGGACGATTTGCTACTTCCGATCTCAACGATTTATATCGTCGGGTAATTAACCGAAATAACCGTTTGAAAAGACTCATGTCGCTTAATGCGCCTGACATCATTATCCGCAATGAGAAACGAATGCTGCAGGAGGCGGTGGACGCGCTCTTCGACAACACCAAGAAGAAAAAAGTTGTCAAGGGCGCCTCGAACCGACCCCTCAAATCACTTTCCGATCTTCTCAAAGGGAAACAGGGGCGTTTCCGTCAAAACCTGCTCGGCAAAAGAGTCGATTATTCGGGTCGATCAGTTATCGTTGTGGGACCCAAACTCAAACTGCATCAATGCGGCCTTCCCACAAAAATGGCATTGGAACTTTTTAAGCCCTTCATTATGAAGAGGCTGGTAGAGAAAGATGTGGTTTACAATATCAAGAAGGCCAAAACCCTGGTTGAACAGGAAACCCCGGAAGTTTGGTCGGTATTGGACGGGGTTGTCCGAGAGCATCCGGTGCTTCTCAATCGTGCTCCCACCTTACATCGTCTTGGGATACAGGCCTTCGAGCCGGTGCTCGTAGAGGGGAGGGCGATTCAGCTCCATCCTCTTGTTTGTCACGCCTATAACGCAGACTTTGACGGCGATCAGATGGCAGTGCACGTGCCGTTGACTCAGGCCGCTCAGATTGAATGCTGGACATTGATGCTCTCGGATACAAACTTGCTGAATCCCGCGAATGGTCAGCCTGTTGTATTCCCATCGCAGGACATGGTGTTGGGATTGTACTCGCTGTCGAAAAGCCGCGGCGGCACCAAAGGTGAGGGGCGTTTCTTCAGCTCCGCCAATGAGGTGATGATGGCCATTGAAGCGGGCTCAGTTTCCTGGAACGCCATGATTTCCGTGAAGATTGAGGACGAATGGGTCAATACGACACCTGGACGCGTCGTTTTTAACGACCGGTTGCCTGCTGAAATACCCTATATCAATGAAACTCTTAACGACAAGGCGATTCGCACGCTGGTAATGCGATCGTTTAAGGACCATGGTAATTATGTTACCGTTCAGCTACTCGATTCCCTCAAAGACATCGGATTTGAGTTTGCCACACGAATGGGAACCACCATTGGGATGGATGATATTCAGGTTCCCGCTGAGAAGAAGGGTCTCATCGACGCCGCGAATGGCGAGGTAGATAAAATTCAAACCCAGTACCGTGACGGTCATATTACCTCGGAGGAACGCTATAACCGGGTAGTTGAGGTGTGGGGAAAAACCAATGAAGAGCTGGCCAATGTGATGATGGACCACCTCCGAAAAGATCAGGATGGATTCAATAACGTTTATATGATGGCCGACTCAGGCGCGCGTGGTTCTAGAAATCAGATTAGGCAGCTCGCGGGAATGCGGGGACTCATGGCCAAACCCTCGGGGGATATCATCGAGCTTCCCATACGATCGAATTTCAAGGAAGGACTTTCGGTTATCGAATTCTTTATTTCAACCAACGGTGCTCGCAAGGGGCTGGCGGATACAGCCTTGAAAACGGCCGATGCCGGATATCTAACCAGGCGTTTGGTGGATATCGCCCAAGATGTCGTTGTGAACATGGATGATTGCGGCACGATCAACGGTATCGACATTGTCGCTCTCAAGGATGGCGAGGAGATCGTCGAAACCCTTTCAGATCGTATTATGGGTCGCTTCACCCTGGAACGGGTGAAACACCCCATCACTGGTGACATCCTTGTCGATGTCAATCAGGAAATCACCGATGAGATTGCCCTGGAAATCGAGGAATTGGGTATCGAAAGTGTTCGTGTACGCACCGTTCTTACTTGCGAAGCTCAGCACGGCGTGTGTGTGAAGTGTTACGGGCGAAATCTTGCCACCCATCGTCCAACCGATATCGGAGAAACTGTGGGAATTATCGCGGCTCAGTCCATTGGACAGCCGGGAACACAGCTGACAATGCGTACCTTCCATGTTGGAGGCACGGCAAGCACCATTGCCGAAGAAAACCGAGTGGCCAAGCGCCATCCTCTTCTGGTGAAAGACATCCAGGGCACTATCGTACATCTGGATGACGAGCGACAGCTCTTCACGAGAAAAGGCTATCTCATAGTTGCGCGAGTTCTCGCGAGAATCAAAACAAAAAGAGGCGATAAAATTGTTCCCAAGAAGGGGGACAAAGTAATTAAGGGTGAAGTGATTATTAAGCGCAAGGGCAGTGAAGTGAAGACTGAAGAGAATGCCTTTGTGGTTGTTAGAAAAGATGGAATACTGCTTGTCGCTCAAGACGAACGGATTGAAATCAGAAATGGCTCCACCGTACTTGTCAAAAAAGACCAGGTCGCAGAAGCCGGTGAATCGCTTGCCATTTTCGACCCCTTCAGCGAACCCATTATCGCGGAAGTTGACGGAAAGGTGAAATTCGAGGATATCTTCCCCGGCACCACTCTTCGTGAAGAAATCAATGAAGACACCGGCAACATTGAAAAGAAAATTTCAGAAAGCTCTGTCGATACCCTTCAGCCGCGTATTGCCATTACTGACAGCGATGGTGTCATCCTCCAAGATTACTATTTGCCCGAAAACTCCTATTTGAACATCGAAGACGGTGTCGACATAAAGGCTGGCCAAACCCTTGCCAAGATACTCAAGGAAAGCCAGAAAACCCAGGACATCACTGGCGGTCTTCCCAGAGTTGGCGAGTTATTTGAAGCCCGACGTCCCAAAGATTCAGCCATACTAGCTCGAATTAGTGGAACCGTTGAGTTTGAGGGAATCGCCAAAGGAAAAAGAATTATCACCGTAATCGATGCCTATGGAACCAAGATAAAGCATCTCGTTCCCATGGGACGGCATTTGCTGGTACGCAATGGAGACCCGGTTGAGGCCTCCGAACCCCTGTGTGATGGTCCCAAGGATCCTCATGACGTTTTGGAAATCCTGGGCGAGAATGCCTTGCAGCAGTTCCTCGTGGACGAAGTCCAAGAGGTATACAGAATGCAGGGTGTTAACATCAACGATAAGCATATTGGGGTTATCATCAGGCAGATGATGAAAAAGGTTGAAATTATCGATGTTGGGGATACTCATTTCATCTTTGGTCAGCAGGTGGATAAATTTCTCTTTCGAACCCAGAACGAGAAAGTGGTACGGGAGGGGGGCCAGCCCGCTATGGCCAGACCACTTCTGTTGGGTATTACCAGAGCCAGCCTGAATATTGATAGCTGGGTTTCTGCCGCCAGCTTCCAAGAGACTACCCGGGTGCTTACCAATGCCGCTATTGCGGGCGATGTCGATAAGCTCAGAGGACTCAAGGAAAATGTGGTGATAGGGCATATGATTCCCGCTGGAACCGGAATGAGGAAGTATCGTGACTTGAAACTCTTTACCAAGGACACCGAAGATCTTGATGCCCATGTGGCGAGTATTCTTGAATTACGCCGGAAGGAGGCCGAGTTGTTGGCTGAAACCATTGATCCATCATATTACACCGTTGAGGAGATACATGAGACAGAATCAGTGGAATAAACTTCGGCATTGCGAGATATGGGCGGCACAATGTACAAGTGGTATTGACCTTTCGCGTTGAAACCCGCTAATATCCTTCATCTTTGGGAATGTGGGCCGAAGCGATGGGAATGAGTCTAAGCGGCTAAGGAGTTGACGCATTTATGCCAACCATTAATCAACTGGTGAGAAACGGGCGCAAAACCTCTAAGAAGAAAACCAACGCGCCGGCCCTGCAATCCTGTCCTCAGAAGAGGGGTGTGTGCACGCGCGTGATGACCATTACACCGAAGAAGCCTAATTCTGCTCTCCGGAAGGTAGCGCGTGTTCGCCTGTCTAATGGAATCGAAGTAACAGCTTACATTCCGGGCATCGGGCACAATCTGCAAGAGCATTCGGTGGTTTGTATTCGTGGCGGACGGGTTAAAGACCTTCCCGGTGTTCGCTACCATATTGTTCGCGGTACGAAAGATACTCTGGGGGTTGATGGACGCAAACAGGCTCGCTCCAAGTATGGATCGAAGAAGCCCAAGGCGTAGGGGAATTTCATGTCGAGAAGAAAGGATAACCCCGCAAGGCCAATTGATAGCGATCCCCATTATGGGAATCGAGTCGTAACGAAGTTTGTTAACCGCATGATGCTCAGGGGCAAGAAGTCAACAAGCTTTCAGAATGTCTATGGAGCCATGTCTATTCTTGCCGAGAAGTCCGGCAAAGACCCCCTTGCCGTGTTCTTGAAAGCTGTGGAGAATGTTAAACCGACAGTGGAAGTGAAATCCCGTCGTGTTGGAGGTTCCACCTATCAGGTACCCGTCGAAGTGAGGGAATCCCGGCGTGAGGCGTTGGCGATGCGTTGGATTATCCTTGCCGCTCGCGCGCGTAGTGGCCGGAGCATGAAAGAAAAATTGAGCGCGGAATTGCTTGACGCGTTCAATCAGACCGGTGTGGCCTTCAAGAAGAAGGAAGACACCCATAGAATGGCGGAGGCTAATAAAGCATTCAGCAGTTACAAATGGTAACAGGTTGATTGTTATAGGTGATTGGCATCTAATCACCATGATTCAGATCGGTGAGTAGATCCGCTCTGAATGACAGGGGAATTGTTTCCCCCCGCCCTCGTGGAATGCCCGCAGTCTTAGGCTGCTGGGCCGCTTTCAGACGGGGATGATCTTTCCGGACGGTATTCTGTCGGACGAACCGGAGCATTGCTCTAGGCGAATGGCTTTATATCGGCGGCAAGTCTTCTTCTTGCGTGGATATGCCCTTGTGGTGTGCCTTGCTTGTCTGAATTTTCCACGGTTAAGGGTTATTTGAATAATATGATTTGTCCATAATCGGATGAATCACAACGGCGGACCGAAGGCGAGCTAGCGTGTTGCGCTGATATCTTCGAATCCGTGCCTTGAAGGCAGATATAGGAAATCTCACCATTGTCTTGAGATTTCACAATCATTTTCCGTGCAGCCGTAGGAGGTTTTTCATGGCTAAGGAGAAATTTGAAAGGACGAAGCCGCATCTCAATGTCGGTACAATCGGCCACGTTGATCACGGTAAAACCACTTTGACTGCTGCCCTTACGATGTACAGCGCAGCCAGGTTAGGTGGTAAGGTGATGAGCTACGAGGATATTGATAATGCTCCTGAAGAGAAGGAGCGAGGTATCACCATAAATACCCGGCATGTTGAGTATCTTACTGACGCGAGACATTACGCTCATGTTGACTGTCCGGGTCATGCTGACTATATCAAAAATATGATTACCGGCGCAGCGCAGATGGATGGCGCCGTTCTTCTAGTCGCGGCCGATTCCGGACCTGAGCCTCAGACACGAGAGCATATTCTGTTAGCGCGTCAGGTAGGTGTACCAAAAATTATCGTCTATATGAACAAAATGGATCTGGCCGACCCTGAATTGGTCGATCTCGTTGAAATGGAGGTTCGGGAGCTTCTGGATGCCAATGGCTTTTCGGGAGACGATACTCCCGTTATCAAAGGCAGTGCGTTTCAGGCAATGACGAACATCGACGATCAGGAGAAAACGAAGAGCATCCAAGAGCTTTTGGATGCCATGGATTCTTACTTTCCCATACCTGATCGCGCTGTTGATAAGCCCTTTCTCATGCCCATCGAAGACGTGTTCTCCATCTCCGGACGCGGAACTGTTGTTACAGGCCGTATCGAAGGTGGTGTGCTGCATGTGAGCGATGAAGTAGAAATTGTAGGCGTTAAGGAAACTCAGAAAACCGTTTGTACAGGCGTTGAGATGTTTAACAAGCTGCTGGATGAAGGGCAGGCTGGAGATAATATCGGTGCGCTCCTTCGCGGAATCGATAAAAAGGCTGTTGAGCGTGGTCAGGTTTTGGCAAAGCCTGGTTCAATCAAGCCACATGCCAAATTCAAGGGTGCTGTGTACGTGCTCACCAAGGAAGAGGGTGGTCGCCATAATCCGTTTTTCACTGGATATCGTCCCCAGTTTTACTTTAGAACCACCGATATCACCGGTACAGTCTCGTTGCCTGAAGGCAAGCAGATGATTATGCCCGGGGACAATACCGAAATTGCCGTGGAGCTGATTCATCCCATTGCCATGGACGGAGGTCTTCGATTTGCCATCCGCGAGGGTGGTAGAACTGTAGCCTCTGGTCAGGTTACCGAGGTTGTCGAGTAAAAGGATATTTGGCGCAAACTGTGGTAAAACATCCTGTTAGCCGTTGAGTGCTGGGATCACTTTGAGAGGAGCGAGAGCAATGGAAAAAATACGCGTAAGGCTCAGGGGCTTTGACATAGAGTTGATTGAACAGAGCGCGAGGGCCATTGTCGATACCGTACAGAAACAGGGAACCAAGGTATCAGGGCCTGTGCCTCTGCCTACGAAGGTTAATAAGTACACTGTTCTCAAGTCTCCTTTTGTCAACAAGAAATCACGTGAGCAGTTCGAAATGCGGACACACAAGAGACTCATCGACATCCTTGAACCCACTTCGGCAGTCATGGATGCTCTTATGAAGCTTGAGCTTCCTGCTGGTGTTGACGTGGAGATTAAGCAATAGGCTAGAGGTATGGAGCAATAACATGATCGGATTGATCGGAAAGAAATTGGGAATGACCCAGATTTTTGATGAGGAGGGTATTCTGATACCTGTCACTGTGATTGCAGTGGAGCCCAATGTAGTTATCGATCATCGCAGTGAAAAGAGCCATGGTTATAGCGCCACCGTTCTCGGGGCGTTGGACAAGAAAGTGTCTCAGGTATCCAAACCGGAGGCCGGTCAATTCAAGGACGGTGTGAAAGCGAAGAAACATATCATTGAATTTCGCGACTTCGATAAGCAATGTGCCATTGGCGATATTCTTGGTTTGGAGTTGTTCTTCAACTTCCGCTTCGTGGATGTTGTTGGCACGACGAAGGGAAAGGGTTTTCAGGGTGTTATGAAGCGTCATAACTTCGGGGGTGGCCGCGCGACCCATGGTTCTAAATTTCATCGAGAAAATGGATCCACTGGTATGGCCGCGTATCCCGCGAAAGTGATTAAGGGTACCAAGATGTCAGGCCGTATGGGTGGGGAGCGCAGCACGGTTCAGAATCTGAGAGTTGTTAAAATCGACCAGGAGAAGAATGTGATGCTGGTTAAGGGCGCCGTACCCGGCAGCCGTGACAGCATCGTAATTGTTCGCCAGGCTAAGAAGCGGAAGTAAAAGAGGGCGTTTATGGACAAGAAAGTCTACTCGAAAGTCGGAGTAGAGCTGAGAACAATCTCTCTGGAAGATGCCGTTTTCGCCCAAAAGGTAAGTGAAGGTTCCATTTGGCATGCCATTAAAAATGAATTGGCAAACATGCGTCAGGGCAACGCGAAGGCAAAAAACCGTCGAGAGGTAATAGGATCGACCGCGAAGCCGTGGAGACAAAAAGGCACTGGCCGTGCTCGCTCGGGCGATCGTCAAAACCCCCTTTGGCGTGGTGGCGGTGTTGTTTTTGGACCTCAGCCCAGAGACTTTTCGTATACGCTTCCCAAGAAGGTGAAACGTCTAGCAATCAGGAGTATATTGAGCCTCAAAGCCGCGGATGACGATCGATTCCGCGTCGTCGAAGACTTTTCAATTGAAACCGGCAAAACGCGTGATTTAATCAAGGTTCTTGAGAAATTCCCCTCTGAAGGACGCACCATCGTTATACTCGGCGAGGATGATAACCTGATTAGAAGAGCAGGCGGGAATATCAGAAATCTGCAGTTCCTCACCTTCAACCGACTCCGCGCGCATGATCTTTACTATGGAAACAACATTCTTGTTTTGGAAGAGGCGGCGAAAAAACTCGGTGAGTTTTACGGAAGCTAGGCATGAATTCAGATTTGATTATTATTGAACCGGTTCTCACCGAGAAAACTAACGTACTTAGGGAGGGAGAATCTAAAACCTATGTGTTTAAGGTGCATAAGAAAGCTAACAAATTGATGGTGATGCGTGCGGTGGTTAACCTTTTCAAAGTCCGGCCTGTTAGCTGTCGGATTATCAATGTCCGAGGTAAGACGTGTCATAATCGCGCCATATCTCGTGCTAGCTTTCGACGCGGTCTCGGTCGCACGGCTGCCTGGAAAAAGGCGATGGTAACTCTGGAGAAGGGCCAGAGCATCGATGCTTTTGAAGGCGCATAGAAGAAGCGGGTAAGAAGAATGGGTATTAAATCCTACAAGCCTACGACGCCCTCGCAGCGCACTCATTTGAGTCTGGAAGCTGCCGATCTGGCCAAGAAGAGCCCGGAGAAGTCTCTATCCGGGGGAAAAGCGTCACAGGCCGGTCGCGGCGCGGGTGGTCGAATCAGTGTTAGACGCCGTGGCGGTAGACATAAAAGGAAATATCGAGCCATCGATTTCAAGCGCAGCAAACATGGCATCCCCGGCAAAGTAGCGTTTGTGGAGTACGATCCTAACCGCAGCGCAAACATTGCCCTCATTCATTATGCTGATGGCGCCAAGCATTACATTCTATGCCCGAAGGGGCTCGAAATCGGAGCGACTGTGCAGAGTGGTCCACAGGCTCCCATTGAAGTTGGAAATAGTCTTCCTCTTGATTCTATTCCCGTCGGTCGAATGGTGCATGCCATCGAGTTAACGAAGGGAAAGGGAGCACAGCTTATTCGCAGTGCCGGTTGCGGGGCCCAAATTCAGGCCAAGGAAGGCGATTATGTCACATTGAAACTATCATCCGGCGAAATGCGCATGGTTCATAAAACATGCATTGCCACCATCGGGGAAGTTGGCAATGACGATCATATGAACGTGAAGCTTGGCAAGGCTGGACGTAATCGCTGGCTGGGCAAACGTCCGAAAGTACGCGGTGTAGTGATGAATCCTGTTGATCATCCCCATGGTGGTGGTGAAGGTCGCAGCTCTGGCGGCCGTCATCCGGTAACCCCCTGGGGCAAGCCGACCAAGGGTGGAAAAAGCCGCCAGAAGCATAAATCATCCAATAAGTTCATTGTCAAGCGGCGCACCAAGTAGGGAGTTGAAAAGATGTCCAGGTCAATTAAAAAAGGGCCCTTTGTGGCTAAGAGCCTGTATGAAAAGGTAATCGAGCAGAACAAGGGCGATTCAAAGGGAATGATAAAAACCTGGTCTCGCAGTTCCACAATCATCCCTGAAATGGTTGGTATGACCATCGCGGTATACAATGGTAAAATCTTCGTGCCCATCTACGTGACGGAAAATCTTGTTGGACATAAGCTCGGCGAGTTTTCTCCCACGCGCTTATTCCGTGGACACGCCGGTTCAGACAAGAAGGGTAAGCGGCATTAAAGGGGTATAAGCAGTATGGAAGCAACAAAGGGCTACCGGGCTCTGTTAAAGAACTTGCCAATGTCGCCGTCGAAAATCCGGCCCATTGCGAATCATATAAGGCGAAAGTCTTATATTGATGCCATTGCCATTCTTGATGCATTTCCTCAGAAGGGCGCCGGCTATCTCAAGAAAGCGATTCAGTCAGCAGCCGCCAATGCCATGTACCAAGATCAAAATCTTGATGAAGAGTCATTGTTTGTCACCGAGCTTCTGGTGGATGGTGGTCCTAGTCGAACCACTATATGGCCGCGAAGCCATGGTCGGGCGGATCGGCAGATTAAGCGCTCGAGTCATATTCGCGTCGTACTCGATCATAAGGTGGTGGAATAATGGGGCAAAAAGTAAACCCCTACGGATTCAGGTTGGGAATCAACAAGGATTGGAAATCCCGCTGGTATGTAGGTCCTCAAGAATATGCGAAAACTCTGCATGAGGATATTCGTCTTCGAAAAGCCTTTATGGATAGCCCGGAAGCCAAGGGCGCCGACATTTCCAATATCGAAATTGTCCGACAGCCTAATCGTGTTACTCTCACCATTGAGACAGCCCGACCCGGTGTTATTATCGGCGCCAAAGGTGCTAATATCGAAAAGATTACCGGTAGGATTCAGAAGCTCACTGAAAAGAAAGTGAGTGTCAAGATCAAAGAAATCAAGAAGCCCGACGGGGACGCTCAAATAATCGCCTTGAACGTTGCGCGGCAGCTTAAAAGCCGCGCGGCGTTCAGACGGACTTTGAAAATGGCCCTCCAAAATGCCATGCGTGCTGGTGTACAGGGTATTAAAATAAAGATTTCCGGTCGCCTTGGTGGCGCGGAAATGCGTCGTGAGCTATCGGTGAAAGATGGGCGGGTTCCCTTGCACACCTTGAGGGCGGATATAGATTATGGTTTTGCTGAATCGTTTACCACTTTCGGCGTCATTGGGGTAAAGGTTTGGGTGTTTAACGGCGAGATCCTTGGAAACGATCAAAAGGAAGATGCCGGCCAGCTTGTAAGCAGCAGACGTGAAAGTCGGGGGGGACAGGAAGATGCTTAGCCCCAAACGGACTAAATTCCGTAAGACCCAGCGAGGTCGTGCAATTCCCAATGCTAAATTCGCTCAGCGAGGGAATACAATTGCCTTTGGCGATTTTGGATTGGTTTCCATGGAGAATAAACAGATTACGGCCCGCCAGATTGAAGCGGCTCGTATTGCCATGACTCGGTATATAAAACGAGGTGGCAAGGTCTGGATTAGAATTTTTCCCCATATTCCCTATACGAAGAAGCCCGCCGAAACTCGCATGGGCAAGGGAAAAGGCAACCCGGAAAAATGGGTGACAGCGGTAATGCCTGGAACCATGATGTTTGAAATTGGCGGTGTTGAGCACGATCTGGCTCGTCGCGCCATGGAGTTAGCAGGCAGCAAATTGCCGATCAAAACCAAATTCGTCGCTCGTCATCTTGAGGGTAGGTGAATATGAAACTCACGTTTAATGAATTAACCTTTGATGAGCTGGTGGCCAAACGCGAAGAGCTCACTGGAAAAATTCGAGCATTGAGATTTGAAATGGTGATGGGGCATGTTGAGAATCCGCTGGCAAAAAGAAATCTCCGTCGGCAGATTGCCAGGCTCAACACCATGATTAACGAGTATGAAATTGGGATCCGGAAGGCTTAGGTGGAAAAGAAAAGAAGCAATAAGAGAATCTTCACGGGTACGGTGCTGAGCGACAAAATGGACAAGACCATAACAGTGCTTGTTACCACGCGTCAGCTACACCCGTTGTACAAGAAGTACATAGGACGATCCAAGAAGTACAAGGCTCATGACGAATCCAACGACGCTCGCGTAGGTGATACTGTCAGCATCATTGAAAGTCGGCCCATGAGTAAGGACAAGCGATGGCGGCTCAAAGAAGTTGTTGAACGCGCGAAGTAGGGGAATGTGATGATTCAGATGCAGTCTTACATGAATGTCGCTGACAACTCCGGTGCCAAGCGTGTTCAAACTATTAAGGTGTTAGGTGGGAGTCATCGGCGCTACGCCACCATCGGCGACATAGTCGTGGTAGCGGTCAAGGATGCTTTACCCAACGCACCGATCAAAAAGGGAGATGTTAGGCGAGCAGTTGTCGTTCGGACTCATAAAGAGTACCGCCGTGAGGATGGAAGCTATATTCGCTTTGATGACAACGCGTGTGTCATCATTGATGCCGCCAGAAACCTTGTTGGCAAGCGGATACTCGGACCTGTTGCCAGGGAGCTGCGAGATTACGGCTATATGAAAATTGTATCTTTAGCCCCCGAGGTTCTTTGAGAGAGGAAGGATAGTGACAACCAAGCTTAAAAAAGGCGATCAGGTTCAAGTTATAACAGGAAAGGACAAAGGCAAGAAAGGCCGAGTACTTCGAGTCGACCGTTTGACTGGGAAGATTATAGTTGAAGGCCTCAACCTGGTAAAAAAAACGCAGCGTCCCAAGAACCAGAAAGATAAAGGCGGCATCATCGAGATTGAATCAGCTTTTTCGATTGCGAACGTGATGGTGATTTGCAAAAAATGTGGACCTACAAGGCTGGGTATCAAGGTGGAGGGGAATTCCAAAAATCGGTTTTGTAGGAAATGTGGGGAGATTCTTTGATGGCCAGCGCGAAGAAGTATGAGGCGAGGCTCAAAGCTCGTTTTCAAAAAGATATAGCTGGGGCGCTTTTTAAGGAATTTAAATTCAAGAGCCCGATGCAGATTCCTCGTATCGAGAAGATTATTCTGTCTGCCGGTGTGGGTGAAGCAATCACCAATAAGAAGTTCCTCGATTCGGTGGTGAGCGAAATGGAGCAGATAACAGGCCAAAAAGTCTTAAGAACCAAGGCCAGGAAATCTATTGCGAATTTCAAGCTTCGAGAGGGTCAGGAAGTTGGCGCCAAGGTAACTCTCAGGGGCAATCGTATGTACGAATTTCTCGATAGGCTGGTGAATGTGGCGCTGCCCCGGGTTAAGGACTTCCGCGGTGTTAATCCCAAGGCGTTTGATGGCCGCGGCAATTACAGTTTGGGCATTGATGAGCAGATTATTTTCCCAGAGATTGATTATGACAAGATTGAGCAGGTTAGGGGTTTGAATGTGGCCATCGTTACGACGGCCACAAGTGATGAGCAGGCCAGAAGTCTACTCAGCAAATTCGGAATGCCTTTCAGAAAGGAGTAGGTGATGGCGAAGAAATCGATGATGATTAAAGCTCAGCGCAAACCCAAGTTTACTACTCGAACTGTCCGACGTTGTGGTTTGTGTGGACGACCTCGGGGTTATATGAGGAAGTTCGAAATGTGCCGGATTTGCTTTCGGAAACTTGCCAATGAAGGTATGATACCTGGCGTTGTTAAGTCGAGCTGGTAGTGGGAGAGAAGTATGAGTGTTAGCGATCCAGTAGCCGATATGCTCACTATAATCCGAAATGGTATAGCCGCAAAACTTGAGAAGGTTGATATACGCCCCTCAAAACTCAAGATGGAAATTATCAAGATTCTGAAGAATGAGGGCTATGTAAAAAACTTCAAGAAGATTACTCAGGATGAGATCGATTTAATCCGGATATTTCTGAAATACGATGATGGGGAGAACTCCATCATCCACGGCTTGAAATCCGTGTCCACTCCAGGCCGCCGGGTTTATTCCGGTTACAAGCATATGCCGCGGATATTCAATGGTTTGGGAACTGTGATTGTTTCCACTTCTACCGGGGTTATCACCGGCAAGAAGGCTGTTGCCAACAAAATCGGTGGCGAAATTATCTGCACAGTCTGGTAGGGGGTAAGTATATGTCTCGAATTGGGCTTCAGCCAGTTATCATACCAAGTGGAGTAACAGTCAGTGTCAAAGACAATATCCTACATGTTAAGGGAAACAAGGGAGAATTAACCCAGTCGTTTGAACCAATGGTGAATTTCAGTATCGGCAAAAAAGAGGTTCAGGTGGACCGGGTGAATGAAACCAGGCAGGCGAAGTCATTGCACGGTCTATACCGATCTTTGCTGCATAACATGGTGACTGGTGTTAGTCAGGGATTTACGAAAAGTCTGGTGATTAATGGTGTTGGTTATCGAGCCGAAACCAAAGAAAAGGTTTTGATTCTCAATCTAGGCTATTCGAATCCGATTGAGTATCAACTGCCTGAGGGCATCCAGGCGAATACGGATGGTGTTAACAAGGTTTCGATAAGCGGTATCGACAAGGCCCTCGTTGGTCGGATTGCCGCCGAGATTCGTAAACTGCGACCCCCAGAGCCCTACAAGGGCAAGGGCATCCGATATGAAAATGAGCAGATCCGCCGGAAAGTCGGCAAGAGCGGCGTGAAGTAGGAATGTGAGTAATGGATAGATTGAGTGACAAGAAGAGGAAGCACACCCAACGCAAGGGGAGAATTCGCAAAAGAATTCTCGGTACTATTGAACGTCCACGCCTGATGGTCTTCAAAAGCCATAAGAATATCAGTGTGCAAGCAATCGATGATGTGGCCGGAAGGACTATGGCTTCAGTTTCCACATTGGAAAAGGACATGGCCGACACCAAGCGATCGATGGGCGACGCCAAAACTGTTGGTCGGAAAATTGCTGAGAGACTCAATGCAATCAAAGTAAAAAGGGTAGTATTCGACAGGAACGGTTATCGTTATCACGGAATCGTAAAGGCGCTCGCTGATGAAGCTCGTGAAGCGGGCCTTGAGTTCTAGGGGGACGCATGGCAGGTAGAGAACGAAGCGAAGATAAAGAGTTCACTGAGAAGCTCATCAAGCTCAATCGCGTTTCTAAAGCTATCAAGGGCGGTCGGAAAATGTCATTCAGTGCCTTGATGGTTGTTGGTGATGGAAACGGCCGGGTGGGATACGGTTTTGGCAAAGCCAATGATGTATCTGAAGCCATCCGCAAAAGTGTGGATAAGGCAAAACGGAGCATGATGGTGATTCCTATTAAGAAGAGCACTCTCCCCCATGAGATCATTGGCGTTTTCAAGAGCGCGTCCGTACTTCTAAAACCCGCGGCTCCCGGTACCGGAATAATAGCCGGTGGCCCTGTAAGGGCTATCATGGAAGCGGCCGGTGTGCATGATATTCTGGCCAAAAGTCTGGGTTCCAAAAACACCATTAACATCGTTAAAGGTGTATTCAATGGTTTTGAGAATTTACTCGTGGCGTCCAAGGTAGCTAGCGGACGGGGAAAGAGTATTGAAGATATGTGGGGCTGAGTATGGCGAAGAAAAAATTTCCTCGAATTCGGATAACGCTGTTTCGAAGCACCATCGGCCGAAAACCCGAGCAGAGAGCGACGGCTAAGGCCCTTGGGCTAGGAAAGCTGAATTCCACAGTCGAAAAAGATGCCAATCCAGCGGTTCTCGGGATGGTGAATGCGATTTCCCATCTTGTGAAGGTGGAGGAGTTATAGAAGTATGAGTGTGAGTCCGCTAAGAGCTCCGAAAGGCGCATCCACGAAAAAGCGCATCGTCGGCCGGGGTCGGTCTTCTGGGTTTGGGAAAACATCTGGAAGGGGCCATAAGGGCCAAAAATCCAGATCTGGCGGGGGCGTGCGAATCGGATTCGAAGGGGGGCAGATGCCTCTCTTCAGACGGGTTGCTGCCCGTGGGTTCTCTAACTATCCGTTTAAGAAAGCGTATGTCGTTGTAAATGTAGCATCGCTTGATAGACTATTTTCAGATGATGAAACCGTGAGTTTGGAGTCGCTGGTTGCCAAGGGTCTTATAAAAAAAAGTGAAAAAATGGTAAAGCTTCTCGGGCGGGGTGAGCTGAGGAAAAAACTCAATGTCTCGGTGCCGATGACTTCAAAATCCGCCAAAGAGAAAATTGAAAAGGCGGGCGGGAAAGTTGTGAATATCACAGCGAAAGAAGCGGAGCAGTAGGTATGGCAAACAACCCGTTAGCCGATATTTTCAGAATCCGTGATCTGCGGAATCGCATTCTCTTCACGCTGGGTATACTGGTAGTACATAGAATCGGCTCTATCATCCCAATTCCGGGGGTGGATGTTAACGCGGTAAGTCAATACTTCTCAGGAAGAGGCAATGAGAGCCAGGGAATTGTTGATTATCTTGATTTTTTCTCCGGTGGCGCCTTTAAGAATTTCTCCATTTTCATGCTCGGTGTGATGCCATACATCACAACCAGCATTATCATGCAGGTTTCGATGGTGGTTTTTCCAGCATTAAAGAAGATTTCTGAAGAGGACGGCGGCAGGAAAAAGATTCAACGATACACCCGATACGCAACGGTACTGGTTTGTTTGCTCCAGAGTATTACGCTCTTGCGGATTCCGTTGAACTACAAAGTAGTTATAGAAGAAATGGCCCGCTGGCAGTTTCTGATACTCGGCATGCTTACCACAACCGCAGGTACGGTATTTTTGATGTGGTTGGGGGAGCAAATCAATGTGCATGGTGTTGGCAATGGCATTTCACTCCTCATTTTTACTGGTATTGTGGCTCGAATGCCCAATGCGTTTTCAGTGCTAATCAGGGAAATCAGAGCCGCGAATCTCAATCTTGTTTTTGTGATTCTCACGTTTGTACTTTTTGTGGGTGTGGTGGTGTTGGTTATCTATGAGCAGCAGGGTCTGAGGAAGATTCCGGTGAATTATGCTAGCCGCATTGTAGGGCGCAAGCAATATCGCGGACAGAGCTCCTACATTCCGTTCAAAATAAATCCTTCTGGAGTGATTCCTGTTATTTTCGCTTCGTCGATTCTTACTTTGCCAGTGCAGCTTGCCAGCAGCCTAGGCTCCGGTGGCAGCGAATTTTGGGGAAGAATGGCATCGGCGATGGATACCAATGGTCCTCTATATTTAACGTTGTATACACTGCTCATTATCTTCTTTGCTTATTTCTACACCCAGGTATCGCTGAACCCTGTTGAAATTTCGAAGCAAATCAGGGAAAATGGCGGCTCGATTCCAGGCATTCGCAGTGAGAACATGGAAGCCTACCTGACGCGAATACTGAATCGCATCATATTGCCGGGTTCCATATTCCTCGCTATGATCGCATTAATTCCATCCTTGCTGATAATCGCAATACCAGGATTTCCCCGGCAGATGGCTTACATCATGGGTGGTACATCGTTGCTTATTATGGTTGGAGTCGATTTGGATACGATGAGTCAGATAGAGGGGCATCTCAAGATGCATCATCACGAAGGATTAACCAAAGGCGGCAAACTCCGCTCGCGGAATTTATAAGAGGTATAACGCAATGAAGGTAAGAGCGAGTGTAAAGCCCATTTGCGACAAGTGTAAGGTGGTACGTCGTCGCGGTGTGGTGAGAATCGTTTGCGATAATCCCAAGCACAAGCAGCGACAGAAGTAGGAGATTTCAATGGCGCGTATCGCGGGTATCGATCTGCCCAATAAACATACGGATATCGCACTGACGTATATCTTCGGAATCGGTCGGACTTCAGCCCAGTCAATCTGCAAGAAAACAGGTGTCGATCCGGGGACTCGTATTAATCAGCTTTCGGTTGAAGAAGTCAATAGACTTCGGAAGGTAATTGAGAATGATTACAAAGTTGAAGGACGGCTTCGCTCTGAGATGGCGTTGAATATCAAGAGACTGATGGACATTGGTTGTTACCGTGGACTCAGACATCGCAAAGGTCTTCCTCTACGGGGTCAACGAACTAAAACTAATGCTCGTACCCGAAAGGGCAAGGCTAAAACCGTTGCGAAAAAGAAGAGATAGGGCGAGCTGAACTAGATGGCAAAGAAGAAAGAGAAAAAAACCGTAGCTGAGGGTAACGTTTATATCCAAGCTACCTTCAACAATACGATTGTGACAATTACCGATCTCAAGGGGAACACCCTTTCTTGGTGCAGTGCGGGCTCACTGGGATTTCGCGGCGCGAAGAAATCTACCCCTTATGCGGCTCAGATAACGGCGGAAACAGCCACAGAGCGAGCTTATGATTACGACTTGCAGATGGTAAACGTTTATGTCAAAGGTCCTGGAATCGGACGCGAATCTGCGATTCGATCTCTGGGTAACATCGGTCTCAAAGTGAAATCAATTAAAGATATTACTCCAATCCCTCACAATGGCTGTCGTCCACGCAAAAGCCGACGAGTGTGATTTACGTAATCAGATTATCGACTTCAGGCCGCGTAAGGAGCTGATATGTCAAGAAGAAACCTCCTGAAAGGTTTTAAAAGGCCGAAGGGTATAACCTTCGAACATAGTGAAGTAACTCGGTATTACGGCAGGTTTGTTGCCTATCCCTTTGAGCGGGGATACGGTGCTACGATCGGCAATACCCTCCGCCGTATTCTACTTTCTTCCATTCAAGGATATGCTGTTTCCGCCGTGAGAATCACCACCATCAATGAAGAGGGAACTTCACATGTTGTAACCAGTGAATTCGAAGCGATTCCCCATGTTGTTGAGGACACCCCCATAATCATCAGCAATCTCAAGTCCCTACGGCTCAACCTACCTGAAGAGGTTGAAGAGAAGACCATTCATGTTGAATGGAAGGGACAGGGTTTGATGACAGGGGCCGACCTTGAGAAGGATGGGATTCAAGTGTTCAATAAAGAGCAGCCCATCTGCACGGCTATGAAAGGGAGCAACCTTGATTTTGAGATTCAGGTCAATCTTGGGCGCGGATATGTACCGGCTGAGCTGAATGAGAAGTACATTGAGCATATCGGCACCATCCCTGTCGATTCGATTTTCAGTCCTATCACCAAGGTAAAATACGCAGTGGAAGATACTCGTGTCGGACAGCGCTCTGATTATGATAAGCTTGTCCTTGAAGTGTGGGGCGATGGTACAGTGACGCCTGAGAATGCTCTCGCCGAAGCTGCCAAAATAGCCAAAGATCACTTCACTATTTTCATCAATTTTGATGAGGATGATGTGCTAGGTGAAGACGAGGTTGATGAAGAAGAAGAACGAATCCGAACTTTGCTAGAGACCCCGGTGGAGGAGCTTGAATTGTCAGTTCGCTCCAGCAATTGTCTTAAGAATGCCAATATTAAAACTATTGGTGACCTTACCAAAAAGACTGAAGAGGATATCGCGAAAACACGAAATTTTGGGAAGAAATCCCTCCAGGAGATTAAGGAAAAACTAAACGAGTGGAGTCTCAGCCTTGGAATGACAGATTACAGTATACTCAGGAGTTCAGTTAAGCAAGCTGAAGCGGTTGAACAACCTGACGAATACAATTCCGAACAGGAAGATTCTGTTCTTGATAATAAGGAATAAGAAAGATGCATAATCGGATTGGATTCAACAGACTCGATAGAAAACCCAGCCATCGAAAGGCTCTTCATCGGAATATGCTGACAGCGTTGATAAAGCACCAGCGCATCGAAACCACCTCAGCCAAAGCACGGGAGATTCGACGGGCAGCAGAGAAACTCGTTACGAGGGCCAAGGTTGATTCGGTTCACAACCGTCGCATCGCTGCCAGGACGGTTTATGAAAAAGACGCGCTTAACAAGCTTTTTTTGGAAGTAGGACCCCGTTTTTCTCAAAGACCAGGTGGCTATACCAGAATTATGAAACTTGGCCGAAGAAGTGGCGACGCAGCCGAAATGGTGATTCTGGAATTCCTGCCAGAGGAAGAAAAACCATCCACCAAGTCAGCAGAAGCCGCGAAGAAGAAAGCTGAACCAAAGAAGCCGTCTAAGCCTGCTATCACATCTAAGCCAGCAAAATCTAAAACTAAACCAGCCGCAAATGCTGGGGTTAAAGATGAGCATGTAGCCGAAGCTGAGACACCCGAATCATCTGAATCGGGAAATTAAACGAAAAAGAGCAATAGTAAACTCTCGGATTACTTAGATTTTAGGACTTTTTTACCGATTGTGTAGGGAAGACGTTTGGCATATGCTGTAACGCCTCCTTTTTTCTGTGCCCGGAGACTAGGAATAAACCCATGGGACGTGGGTATGGAGGGGCAGTCCGGCAAAATATGAGAACTTCGCATAAGGTTGCTTTGACAATTCTTGTTTCTCTTTTCGTAACAGGCGTTTTTGCGGCACTGTCATATGCCGGACTTTTTACGAAGCTGGAAATAGGTTTTTTTCGGGAAAGGGTTATTCGCGATCAGCATGCTCGCCTGGTGACTATTTCCGATTCCATTGATGCCTGGAATGCCGACAACCTATTAAGATTCAATGCTCTCGCGAGCGAACGGAATTTTCAGGCTGTTTTTTCATCAATATACCAGAGCGATGAAATTGCTTATAGAACAAGGGTTACTGACTCCCTGGAAGACAGCCTGATCGGATTTCAGGGTATGCGCATTGTTGATGCTGAAAACAGAATCCAGCATTCAACATTGGCAGGGGATATCATTGGCGGTCAAGTAGAGAGCGATGGGCGCAGAGTTTATAGAATCTGGGAGCAAACTTCAGGGTATTTTTCCCTTGATGTACCGTCCAATACTTCTGATTCTTCCATTGTCTATGATGGAGTTTCCGAACAGATAGTCTATGTACTTCCCATACAAGATACAGGTTTTATTTATCGCGGCTGGATGATTGTCTATATGAACCCCGTTGGACTTGGTGAGAAATTAGCCAGTGAGGGTGTAATCGGTGCTGCCGGTCGAGTTCAAGTAATTGATAAACGTGGTGTAATCATTGATATTCGCCCCGAGCAGGTGGAAGCCGTCAAAAATGATATCGATAGACTCTGGCCCATAGGCGGTTTGCCGGCAGTCTTTGCCGGACTGGCCGAGGACGTTAACGAGAAGTACTTCCTTGCGAGCCATGTTACAGAGGATGGAACTTGGGTGGGGAAACTGGTGCCTAGTCGTTTTTTGGGTTTCACTCCCACCATGCGGATTCTCATTTTTGCAATGGTCTTCATCACCACTTCCCTATTGATGTTTCTTTTCTTGAATCTTCGGCAGGACAAAACGGAAATTGTGCGCAATCGCATAATCAAGTTGCAAATAAGTCTGATGCGGGATTGGCTTGAAAACCATGAAGACCGATACCTGAGAGCTTCAGATCTTGAGACACGAAGAAGTGAGATTAAAAAAGAACTACAAAGCGGATTAGGGAAGCTTGGAAAGCACCAACTCAAAGAGACAGATGATATCATCGACCGAGGATGGGATCGAATTAAGGAAATTTTCACAGAAAATGAAAGCAATTCAGAGCAAGCGCAAAACCGTACTGAGGATGAGAAGGGTGCATTACCTGTTGATTTGAAACAACTCGAGGAAATGATTACCCGGGCGATATCTGAAGTGAAATTTGTCATGCCACCCGAAGCCCTTGCGGGTATTCAAGTTCCCACTCCAATTCAGAATGCCCACACACCGCCGAGACGCCATGAAGATGTGGAAGAGCTTGGTGAACTCGCGGAGCTTACCGAGGATGACGCGGCGGTTGAGGCAGGTGAACTCGCGGAGCTTACCGAGGATGACGCGGCGATTGAGGCAGGTGAACTCGCGGAGCTTACCGAGGATGACGCGGCGATTGAGGCAGGTGAACTCACGGAGCTTACCGAGGATGACGCGGTGGCCGAGGCAGGTGAACTCGCGGAGCTCACAGAGCTTACCGAAGATGACACGGCGACCGAGGCAGGCGAGCTCACGGAGCTTACCGAAGATGACGCGGCGATTGAGGCAGGTGAACTCGCGGAGCTCACGGAGCTTACCGAAGATGACGCGGTGGCCGAGGCAGGTGAACTCGCGGAGCTCACGGAGCTTACCGAGGATGACGCGGCGATTGAGGCAGGTGAACTCGCGGAGCTTACCGAAGATGACGCGGCGATTGAGGCAGGTGAACTCGCGGAGCTCACGGAGCTTACCGAAGATGACGCGGCGACCGAGGAAGGTGAACTCGCGGAGCTCACGGAGCTTATCGAGGATGACGCGGTGGCCGAGGCAGGTGAACTCACGGAGCTTACCGAAGATGACGCGGTGGCCGAGGCAGGTGAACTCGCGGAGCTCACGGAGCTTACCGAAGATGACGCGGCGATTGAGGCAGGTGAACTCGCGGAGCTCACAGAGCTTACCGAAGATGACGCGGCGATTGAGGCAGGTGAACTCGCGGAGCTCACGGAGCTTACCGAAGATGACGCGGCGACCGAGGCAGGTGAACTCGCGGAGCTCACGGAGCTTACCGAAGATGACGCGGCGATTGAGGCAGGCGGCGAACCCGAAGGACTATCTGATGCTGTTGATTTGATCGATACCGATTCTACAAGAGGGGGCGATACCCTTGAATCGCTGGAGTTTATTGAGAGGAACAAAGAAGATGTTCTTGAAATTCTCCCCGTTGTTCTTTCTGATGATTCAAAAGAACTAGTAGAAATCGACAAAGTCGACCAGTACAGGCCCTATATGTTCAACCAAGAATTCAATGAGCCTGAGGAGATACACATGGAAACTGATGAGGCTGCTGATTTCAAAGATTCAAATAGTCAGGCTGAAGAATTAGAAGAGCTGGAAGAACTCGAAGAATTGGTTGAAACGGTCGATGATTCCGAAGCGGTTTCGGATGATATGGTTCAGTTTCTTGACGTCATGATGGTTCGTCAACAAATCGCAAGCATAGATATTGAGGATGAACATGTAGTTGTTGAGAACGAAGAAAGTAGCGAATCCATGGAATCTTTGGTTAAAACGAGAACGACAGGACTTCTTCCGGGTGTGGGCTCCGAGAATGATGACTTTCGTTTTGATGACGAAGTGAAAGCACTTGCGTGGTCCGCCGATGGCCTGAACTACGATCGCTATCTTCAGGGATTCAAAAAAGGCGTAACCGGAATCTATAAATCGTTGATGAAGCTCTCAAAAGAGTATAACGCAATCTGTGGAGTGCTTCTCGCGGGATCTCGCAAAGGCCTTGAGACAGACTATTCAGTTGGTTTGAGTGAAGTAAGTGCTACCTCCCTGTCTATCACCCGTGATGAGCCAGCATGGAGCGAATGGTTCAATGAGCGAAAAATTGTGCTTATTCCAAATCTCGCAAGCTCGCTTTACGCCGAGAAGGTTAAGCATCATGAGTTCAAATATGTCAAGTCGGCTATTTTGGTGCCCGCAGTCTATCGCAGTTCTCAATCTTATCTTTTCTTTGGTTTCAAAAATTTCCCATCAGATCCGATTTCTGTATTGACTGACTTCCGAACCGTGCAGTAATTCCTTATTTCATGGGTAATAGCCTTATCCCCCACTTCTTCTAAAAGTAGACGCCACTTGACCTTGGTATAGTCGAATGTATTATCATGAGTTAAGTATATAGGGGGAATCATGTTGAACATCGTTTTATTGATTTTTCTTCCCCTTGGCGGCGCTTTAGTCGGGTGGTTTACCCGGTGGATTATCGCCAAATACCAACATTCTTCTTCAGAACAACAAGCACTCAAGCTGAAAGAAACAGCCGTGGCTCAAGCAGAAAACGCAAAGAAGGAAATTCTTCTTAGCGCTCAAGACAAAATACTTGAGGAACGTCGTGATTTCGAACGGGAAATGAGAGAACAAAGAGCTGAGATTCAGCGATATGAGAAGCGAATTCAGCAGAAAGAGGACAATCTCGACAGAAAAAACGCAGAGCTTGATCGTCGTCAAACCAAACTCAATCGAAGACAGGACGGCATCGATAACAGGGAAATGGCACTGACTGAAGAAGAACACCGTTGGCAATATGAACTGGAGAGAATTGCCAAGCTTACCGCCGAGGAAGCGAAGAAGATCCTGATACAGAGTCTTGAGAATGAAGCAAAACACGATGCGCAGACTCTGATTAACAAAATTGAACAAGAAGCACAGCTTTCCGCAGAGAAGAAAGCCAGAGATATTCTCATTACAACCATTCAGCGATTGGCTACGGAAGTAACGACAGAAAACACGGTTACTTCGGTTAGTCTGCCGAATGACGAGATGAAGGGACGTATTATTGGTCGTGAAGGTCGGAATATACGCACGCTGGAAACGCTTACAGGTGTTGATGTCATTATTGATGATACACCTGAGGCGGTTGTTATTTCATGTTTCGATCCTATTCGTAGAGCCATTGCAAAAACGGCATTGGAAAGGCTTATTCAGGATGGAAGGATCCATCCAACACGCATTGAAGAGATTGTGCAGAAGGTTGCCAAGGAGATTGGTCAAGTTATCTTCGAGGAAGGAGAACAAGTTCTCTTCGATCTCGGTATTCACAATATGCGATCGGAAGGCATCCGTGCCCTTGGGAGATTGCATTTCCGGACGAGTTTTGGACAGAATGCTCTGGCTCATTCCAAGGAAGTGGCCATTCTTGCTGGTATGATTGCCAGTGAGGTGGGTGTTGATGCGGCCATTGCAAGACGAGGCGCACTGCTTCATGACATTGGCAAGGGATTAGAAACCGACGCAGAGGGTGGGCATGCCGAAGTTGGCGCCGAGCTTGCGCGCAGGATGGGTGAAGATCTTAGAGTGGTAAATGCCATAGCGGCGCATCATGACGACGAAGAAATTATCTCACCTGAGGGTGTTATCGTCCAATTGGCTGATGCGATTTCCGCCGCACGACCGGGCGCTCGCCGTGAAACGCTGGACAACTACATCAAGAGACTTGAAAACCTGGAAAAAATAGCGTTGGCATACCGTGGCGTGGACAAGGTGTTCGCTATCCAGGCGGGACGGGAGTTGCGCATCATGGTGAACCATGAATCTGTGAACGACGCACAGTCAAAACAACTGGCAAAGGACATTGCCAAGAACATTGAGGATCAGTTGAAATTCCCTGGTCGCATTCGTGTAACAATTATCAGAGAAACCCGAGTGGTTGAATACGCTCGATAATGAGTGAACAGAATGGGTCGATCGGTTAAACGGTGCAGTAATGTCGGCTAGAATCCGCATTCTCGATGACGTTTCTACAGTTAGGAGCAAAGAGCTTGCGTAGAATCAGAGTTCTTTTTCTCGGTGATGTGGTGGGTCGCCAGGGATTGCGAGCGCTCTTTATTGGCCTTTCGGGACTGATTAAGGACACGCGCGCACAACTCATTGCTGTAAATGGAGAAAACCTGGCAAGAGGTTTTGGCCTAACCCCGGAGGATAAGGATTGCTTATTCAACATGGGCGTGTCGGTTATAACAAGTGGCAATCATATCTGGCAGAGGGAGGAAATATATCCTGTGCTGGATGCCGACCCGCGACTACTGCGTCCCGAGAACTATCCTCAGGGTGTTTTTGGCCATGGGTCGGTTGTTGTTGAGGCGGAGGGGGTTTCGGTGGCGTTTCTCAATCTTCAGGGCAGGGAGCGAATGGGAATCGCAGTCGATTGTCCATTTAGAGCCGGAGCGAAATTGCTCAGCCGTCTTCGGAAGAAGACACGCTGCATCATTGTGGATTTTCATGCGGAGGATGTTCGGGAAAAGGAGGCCCTCTCATTCCATCTCGATGGGCGGGTGAGCGCCGTCTTGGGCACTCACACCCATGTGGCGACAACAGATGAACGGATAACATCGGCGGGAACAGCAGTGATTACCGATTTGGGCATGTGTGGTCCGATGGGAAGCGTCATTGGTACTTGCCCGCAGCTTTCGATTCAACGAGCATTAACTCAATTGCCCATCAAAATAGAAGTTCATGACAGGCCAGCTTGCCTCCAGGGTGTTATCATGGAAATCGAAGCGAGTACCGGCCGTGCCACTGTCATTGAACGGGTTTTTCGTGTGCCCGAAGCGGTATAGGTATTCCATGGTGTCGGATAGTCGATCAGGTCGAGTTCCACTCAGCCGTTTATTATCGCAGATCTATCCTGAAGCAAAAGGGGATCGGCTCTTCGCGGCAGTTCTTTGTGGGGAAATTTTCGTTAATGGAGAGCGGCTGAGGCAGCCCAAATCCCTGGTAAAACGGGATTCCGATATTCGTTGGGTTAGTGAACGATTTGTTGGCCGTGGTGGATATAAACTCGAAGGCGCAATGGATCAATTTGGTATCGATCCGACAGATTGGGTTTGTCTGGATGCCGGCGCGTCAACCGGGGGCTTCACCGAATGTCTGTTGTCGCGGGGAGCCAGTCATGTGTACACGGTGGATGTTGGTTATAATCAGTTGGCTTGGAAGCTGCGATCGGATAATCGGGTAACTGTTCGAGAAAGAACAAATCTGATGGATATTGATCCAACCGAGTTGATTCCCCCTCCGGTTTTTGCCGTTGCCGATCTTTCCTTCCGATCACTCCGTAGAGCGGCATCCAAGCTTTTGACGCTTATCGATGGAAATCGGATTCTCGCCCTCGTGAAGCCCCAGTTTGAGCAGCCCGATATAGCAGATTTTGACGGTATAATCCGAACTCGATCTGACCGGGATGCTGTGCTAAGGGCATTACAGGCGGATTTAAGATCTGAAGGGGTACATGTTCTGGATGCCGCCGCGTCGCTTATGAGGGGTAGAAAGGGCAATGCGGAAATTTTTTTGCTTCTCTCAAGGCAGGCGGCTGAAAATCCACAGTATGTAGACGCACAGATTAATCAGGCATTGAATGCGGCAGATCATGTCGATAATTAGCTTCGGAAAAATCTAAAAGTCATCCCGGCCTAGAGGTCCTCCAACCCAAAACCCCTCACCACCAAGATAGTCGACTCGCTGACCTTCGATGAGAATCTGAACCTTGTCCACCGAGGGGAATTCTGTGGCTGTGTACACCACCTGTTCGATCTGAGCTCTATAGCCCTCCAGACCAAGGGCATTGAATCGAAATTGTTCGTTGAAATCTAGAAACGCTATATTCTTCTCAATTCGTGCTCCGATGAGGGTGGAACCCTCTGGTATCAGCGATAGGATGTCATTGGACAGCTCACCAGGACGGGGACCATCGATGAGTGCTCGAATTGAAGATGTGAGAGGAGAGTCGGTTAGGGCTAGGGGCCTGAGCACGCTTTTCACACTGATTCTGCCTTCATCGCTCACCCGTATGAAGAAAAGGCGGGCCGTCGTTTCACCTGACGCGACGATTTCTGTTGCTGATTCCACCGAAACCGCCGATTCGGTTGCTGGTTTTTGGGGGATCCCGAGTTCTTCTGACACTGCCTCGTTGGCGACTGGGGCATCGTTCTCAGTCCGCTGTATTACCGGTGGCGGGGCGCTGTTGCCAGTAGCGGTCGCAATACTCGGGTGTATAAACCCTATTATTCTCCGGTCCATGAGTAGTACGATCAAAATGAATAACACGAGAGCGGAAATGCTGAGTATGATGGTGGTGCGGTTCTTGCGGTTTTTTTTCCCAGGGCGGCTAGGGCCACTCTGGCTGCTCTTGTGAGTTTTGCGCTGGGATTTTAGCTCAGTCTGAGCTGATTTTTGTTTCGAATTGGAAGAACTCATAGTCCATTATAGGTACTTTACACGAAAATCGACCAGTGAGTCTCCCCCTGCCTTATTTGACAGCTTTTGTGTTTAATCCGTATCATTTTAGTACTCATTGAGAAAATTCGTGGTATGCCAGCTTCAGCGGGCATCGCATCCAGCGCAGAGGGTATCGGCGGTTCTACTGATGACCTTAGGATTTGGTGATCTGTCTATGGGTGCTTCCAGCATCCTTCCATCAAGCACATAATCCGATTGATGAGTGCTGATGAATCCGATGATTTACTAAACAGTATGATGGAAATTACTATCAGCGAAAAAGTCCATTTGAATAATTGGTTGGGGGACAAGAAAGGTGATTGAACCGCAAAAATCTCCGAGACTCGTTATTACAGGACGTCCCAACGTAGGAAAGTCAACACTCTTCAATAGGCTCTACGGTCGCAGGAGAGCCATTACAGATCCCACCCCCGGTGTCACTCGAGATACACTGGAGGAACAGTGCACCCTTGCGGGTATAGGAATAACGCTCATCGACACCGGTGGAGTGAAGGTGGATTTCGACAATTCATTCGATGACATTGTCACATATCGCGCGCTTCTGTCCCTAAAGGATGCGGATTTGATTCTTTTCCTGGTGGTTATTGGGGAATTCACAGCGGAAGATCAACACCTTGTGGAGGCCCTGCGCAGCCAATCCGCCAAGGTAATTCTGGTGGCCAATAAATCTGATACACCTGAAAAAGACTATCTTGCCGCGGAGTTGTATTCGTTAGGCTTGGGAGAGCCCATACCAATTTCATCGGAGCATGGTCGCAATATAGACTTTCTTTGTGATCATATACGACGTAGACTTATGAATCTGTCTCCCCAATCCGAAGCTCCGGAGCAAGTTGAAGAACCTCATAGTTCTGATCGGAGTTTGGCGCTTGCCCTGGTCGGTAAACCCAATGTGGGTAAATCTACGCTGGCCAATAGGCTGTCGGGGACAAATCAATCGCTGGTATCGGAAATAGCCGGAACCACCCGGGATATAGTTGTAGCTTCCTCTCATCATCTTAACAGGCTACTGAAAATTGTTGATACTGCGGGGATAAGGCGAAAACCGAAGGTAGGTGGGGACATTGAGTATTACTCGGTAAATCGGGCTCTCAGGGCGATGTTTGAGGCTGATGTTACCGTGTTGTTAGTCGACGCCGACGAGGGTCTTTCTGATCAGGATAAGAAAATTGCGGCACAGGCTGTTAAGAAAGGGAAGACGGTTGTGATGGCATTGAACAAGTGGGATGAGAAGACGCCAAACCTCAATCGTTTGAAGAAGGCGATCGACAAGATAAGATTTCAGTTTCCGATACTCGATTGGGCGCCGGTTACACCCGTTTCGGCTTTGAAAGGCTATGGCATAAGCGATTTGCTCAATCTTATTCTCAAGGCGGATAGTCAGCAGAACCATAGGGTGGAAACAGGTGAATTGAATCGCGCGGTGCGTGAATGGCTGGATTTAACCCCGCCGCCTACGAGAAAGGGACGGCCCTTCAAAGTTCGCTATGTTACCCAGGTTTCGGTGAAACCGGTACGCTTCGTAGCGTTTGTCAATCGCACAGCGGGCTTTCCTGACGCGTACCGCAGATTTCTTATCAATCAGATTCGCCGGGAATTCGGATTCAGTATGGTTCCTGTTGAAATGAACTTGCGGGAGGGCAAAAAATGAAGTATCGATGTGTTGGATTATTCTCTATCCTGACAGTGTTCATCCTGAACACCCCAATACTCTCGGCCGATGAAACCCGCATGGTTTCATCTCGGAAATTGCTGGACAATGCTGCTTTCCCGGAAAATGACGAAACTAGGCGACTTCTGTTTGATACCTTCGCCCTATCGAGTCATGAGGATACTGAAGCGCCATTCATGTTGAACAAACAGGTTTCCGATGGCAGATTGGTACAATTCGAATTGAGAAATGCCCTTACGAACTTGTATTATATTTTTCGCAATCAACGGGGCAACGTGCCTCATGAGAGTTATCCGTTGTGGGGTCGCGGCACCTGGATTATCAAAAAGGATATCCTTAGCGGTTCTTTGCTTCAGGCGAAGGTATTTCTTCAGGACGATGAGCTCAGCTTCATTCGACTGTTTCCCAGAGGCAACAATCGCAGCAGTTTGGATGTTCATTTGTACGGCCGACAACTGAGCGATGATGTTATTATACCGCTTCCTTTCGAGGAGCTCATACTTGCTCCTGTCGCACGCATCGTTAGCTTAACCGAAAGAACTGTAAACTGGGAAATGATATTCCCAAATCCGGATTCTAGAGGATATAGGTATGTAGAAAATATGGTGAACCAGCTAAGCCGCTATCAATCGGCTATTACTGAGCTTGCTGATGGAGCCATCAACGGAGCGGGATTGAATGTTTTGATTGAAACCGGAAAGCTGATTGGTGTTGGGGAGCCCACCGGAAACGGTGGCACGCTGGAATCCGGCAAGACCGGTTTGAATTGTTCCGGATATGTGAAATGGGTGGTAGATGGCTTGTATTCCGCCTGGAGTGGCCATTCTGGCGCCCGATATCTCAATATTGATGAACTGCGCCAACCAAGTTTTCGCGGCAATCGCAATCCCTGGAGTGATTCCCGTTCAGCAGCAAGTGATGAAACCCGCAAAAAGCTCGAACTCTTGCTTCGCGACCCCTACTTTGGGCTTGATTGGAATCGCAACCTTGCGCGAATCGTTGAAGAAGCCAGGTTGGGACGAACACTCAGCGACGAAGAAATTGCGCTATTGGATACCGGTGAGTTAGCAGGTGTTTCCTATAGTCGGGACAGGGGTTATAATCTGGATGACATTCAAAGCGTCCTCTTCCAGCTGGCATCTTTGCGCCCTGGGGCCATATACCTTGCGGCATTCAATTCCCGCTTTGTGCCCGAGCCCACAGCACTCGACCCTAATCCCATCCCCTTGCACCAGTACTGGCATGTTTCCATACTGGCGCCATGGTTTTCCGATGGGGCAATGGGAGACGAGCGCGGCCGATTCCATGCGACTGTACTTGATGTTGGTGATGTTGCCGAAACACTTCTTAGCGATTCGCAAACCGGTGCGAAATCTCGATTTATCGAAACAATGAAGGCCAATGCCACGCGCTATGCCAGGCTCGGACGAGACAAGCAGGGTCTCACTCTTGTTCCTGAGGTTATGGTTCATCTTACACGCATTGACGTGGCTCCGGATTTTGTTCCTTCGCCTCTTGCGGAAGCCATTCCCTGAACCAATAGTTGAAGCCTCCCCAACTTGCTACATCGCATTCCATAGGGGTAATGTAGTATATGGTGCTTCGAGCAGTGGGTTTCGATGTCGATGGAACTCTCTACCCCATCAATCGAGCTTTTTGGCGATCTATGCCGTATATAATCCATAATATTCGGGTTATTATTGCCTTTTCCCGAACTCGCCGAATCATGAGGGAAGAGGATCGGGTTATGGCTGGCGATGCCAGTGAGACTGAGCTTGCGGTATTTGCGCAACAGCTTCGATGTAGTCGTGAGAGGGCAGATAGAATTCGACAGGGGATCATATATTCGGGTTGGGAGGAGAATCTTCGGAAGGTGAAAACGTATAAGGGGGTGCGAGAGGCACTTATTTCTCTCAAGAAAGCCGGATTGAAAATAGCAGCTCTTTCAGATTTTCCTATTGGGCGAAAGCTTCAGTTCTTCGGTTTGAACGGCCTCTTTGACGTCACATTGGGCTATCCTGAAACCCATCGTCTCAAACCCCATCCCAAACCATTTTTGCTGATGGCCGAGAAACTGGGAGTATTGCCTGAAGAAATACTCTACATCGGAAACAAATTCCACTATGATGTGCGTGGAGCCGAAAATGCCGGAATGAGAGGTGCGCTGATAGGCCCTGTCACTCGTCATGTGCCTCAGGGTGTTACTAACTACGTCAATTTCCAAGATCTGGCAAACCGCATACTCTTCGAGGTGAAAAAATGACATTCAACTTCGATGGTGGTGACATCCTCGTTATATTTATCGTCCTCATTGCGTTGTTTCTCTTCCGCCGCTTGGACCGAACCGGTCGATCTTTGGAAAAAGTGCGCAAATATGCCGAGAAATCCAAGAGCGATTTGGACATCATCGTCCGTGAAAGGGAACTCGGTCTGAAAGATCTGGCAGTTGATCTGGAGGTTCGGGAGAAAACAAATCGGGAAATCCTAGCCCGAGCAGAAGCCGCTCGCGTGGAAATTATATCTCGGGCAGAAGAATTGGAAGATCGTGTGGAACGGATAGAAGATCATGAGCGTGCCCTGGCGGATCTGAACGATCTGGCCCTCCGGGTTGATGAAAATCTATCGAGACTGAGCAATGAATCGAGCTATATCGACGATGTTGGATCGCGCCTCACGGATGTTAAAGAGAAGTTCGCAGCCCTGGCTGAGAAGGATACCGCCCGATTCGATGCTTTTACAATTGAGATGACAAAACGCTTCAGAAACGATCTGCATGAATTGAGCATGGGCGTTGATGAAGCGAGTCAGCAGTTGGCGTTGTACCGGAAAGACATTGAAGCCTTGAATATCGAGCAGGAGAGCGAAGTTGCTGATAGGCTAGCATCTTTTCAGAACGATTTGAAGGTTGTTGAGGAAGGTTTTCGGGAAGCATTGCGCGAAGCTGCCGAAGAAAAGGGGCGCCTGGAAGCTGAAACGAGTCAACAGCTATCGCAGTTCCGGGAAAACATTAAAGCCCTGAATGTCGATCAGGAAAGCGAAGCTGCCGATAAATTAGCGGCTTTTCAGGGCGAATTGAAGGTTGTTGAGGAAGGTTTTCGGGAAGAATTGCGTGAAGCTGCCGAGGAAAGAAAGCGCCTGGAAGCTGAAACGAGTCAACAGTTATCGCTGTTCCGGGAAAGCATTAAAACCTTGAATATCGAGCAGGGGAGCGAAGTTGCTGATAGGCTAGCATCTTTTCAGGATGATTTGAAGGTTGTTGAGGAAGGTTTTCGGGAAGCATTGCGCGAAGCTGCCGAAGAAAAGGGGCGCCTGGAAAGTGAAACGAGTCAACAGTTATCGCTGTTTCGGGAAAGCATCAAAGCCTTGAATGTCGATCAGGAAAGCGAAGCTGCCGATAGATTAGCGGCTTTTCAGGGCGAATTGAAGAATGTCGAGGAAGGATTTCGGGAAGAATCGCGCGAAGCTGCCGAGGAAAGAAAGCGCCTGGAAGCTGAAACGAGTCAACAGTTATTGATGTTCCGGGAGAGCATTAAAGCCTTGAATGTCGATCAGGAAAGCGAAGCTGCCGATAGATTAGCGGCTTTTCAGGGCGAATTGAAGAATGTCGAGGAGGGATTTCGGGAAGCATTGCGCGAAGCTGCCGAGGAAAGAAAGCGCCTGGAAAGTGAAACGAGTCAACAGTTATCGATGTTCCGGGAAAGCATTAAAGCCTTGAATGTCGATCAGGAAAGCGAAGTTGCCGATAGATTAGCAGTTTTTCAGGACGAATTGAAGAATATCGAGGAGGGATTTCAGGAAGGGTTGCGCAAAATTGCCGTGGAAGGAGAGCGCCTGGAGAATGACGCATTTATCGCGTTAAAGGACAAGATTGAATCCAGAACAGAACACCTTGAGGATAATTGGCGAGGTGGAATGAATGAGCTGAAAAATCAGGTATCCTCTACAGTTCTTGAAATCCAACAGTCACTCTCAGAAGCCAGGATTGCACTTGAGAACTGGGAGGCAGACAGTGCCCATCGCATTGAACAGGCTGCCGGCAATATGAAAGCAGCGGAAGAAAGCCTCACCGAAACATCGCGATCAATGTCAGAAAACTTGGTGAAGCTGCGATCGCGCTTGGAAAACACGATAGAAAGCCATGAAACAAACCTTCTGGAAACCATCGAAAACAGGCAAATTGAGTACCGGAGGACCATCGAAGAGCGCTTTGAACGCATTGAGGAGTTCATCCATGATATGGACACAGTGGCCGAGAGTCTCAAGGCGTCTCAGGAGCAAATGCTGCAGGATGTACAGAATAGTTTTACCACCTTTGATGCGGAAATGGCTGAACGGCGTATTTCGGAAAACTCCCAACTGGAAGTGGATGCGGAAGCTCGTCGCCAGGAAATGGCTGAACTTGAACGCAATCTGGATGAGCTGAAAACCAGAGCGTACGAGAATGTCTCAGAAAAACTGCAAATTTTCGAGGATGATTTCTTCATTAGTTTGAAAAATCGCGACAGCCAGATAAAGGCCGAAATGGAAGAATGGCACAAAAACGCTAATATTGAACTTGGCGAGATGGCACTCAAGGGGAAGCGGGATAGAGAGGAAGTAGAGCGTCGATACTCCGTAGAACTCAAGCAAAAGCTTACCGAACTTCAAACCCGGATATTTGGGCAGTTTGGCGCATTTCAAGATCAGGTTGACAGTTTTCACAACTCCTTGAGCGGTCGTATTCAAGGCGCCGAAGAGGAATTCGCCACCTTCCGAGAGGAACTGAGTGACAGAATTTCTCAGGAGAAGGGAAGCGCCATGAGCGAGTTTGAGAAGGTTTTTGAGAATTTTGATAAGGAATTTACAGAAAAATTTGTGAAAACGAATAAGCTTGTCAGTCAAAAGCTTGGGGATTTCTCCAGGGATGTTGAAACACGCCATCGAGAGCTTCGCGGTGAGTTCGATTCGGTGAAAGATGACACAACGCAATGGAGAGATCGAATCGGGATTCAAATGGACGAAGCCCAAAGAAATACCGAGGAAACACTTGATTCGCTGAAATCCGAGTTTGTCGCCATGGTGAGCGAAATTCGTGATGAGTATACTGGCCGCACCGAACAGCTTGTTCTGGAATCCGGTGAAGAAAGGACTGCCCTGAGAAGAGAAATGGCAGCCGTTGAAGACTCGATAGCCCAGCTTTCGACTGAGTTGGATGAGAAAACAAGCGCCAGCCTCAGTGGGCTGACTGAGCAAAGTGAACGGGTACTCTTGGAATTGCAAAAAAATTCCCGGGATGTGAGAGATGAGTTGGATAGAAAAATCAAAGATATTCGGCAAATTGTCCAGGTTTCCCGGGATAAGGCCGAAAGCAATCGCAAGGAGATGATTCTTCACACGGACACAGAATATGCCCGCCTTATGCGCAATTTGGATGAGATAGAGCGCCGACAGAGAGAATTCGTTGCCGAAACCAGTGTGTTTGAACGCGCTGATGAGATGAAAGAATTGCTGGAAACTGACATTGCCGAATTAAATCGGCAGCTTGATGTTGTCGGATCGGGTAGGGAAGAGATAAGACGAATCAACGACCAGTACGAAAAGGCCATCAGTCTTTATGGCGAAGTGAGCGGTAAGCTAACTGCTTTCTTATCCGAGCAGCAGAAGGTGGAGAGCCTTGAGGGCAAAATTGTCCGAATCAGCAATCTTTCAGAATCGGTGGAGTTGAAGCTGAACAGGGTAATCGAGGCCAATGACGCGCTTCAGGAATTTCACGTTCGATTGAAGCAACTGGAGGATCTTCATGAAGATTTGGGCGGCCGTTATCAACGTCTCTCCGAGAAGTCGAAAATCTTAGATGCCGCCACCGACGGTATCGACCAGAATTATGAACGCATGAACCAACTCCAGGACATTCTTAAGAATGTGGCCGATAAGGTTGTTCCTTTGCAGGACGATCTCACACAGGCCGAGGAACGCCAGCTACGATTGGAGGAAGAGCGAGAGAGAATCGATGCGATTTTCGCCCAAGTGGTTTCCATCGATTCCGCCATTGCTGACATGGATACACGCCTTGAAGATTTGGGGAAGGCCCGTGAATGGCTGGCGAGAACCGAAACACGTCTCGAGGAAATCAATCGGGACACTCAACAGCGCATCCGCCTGCTAGGAACCCTTTCCAAGAGAGAGTCTGGAGGACGCAAAAGCTCCGGATCGCCGGACATGAGCACCCGAGAAATGGTTGTGAAATTGGCCCGCGAGGGATGGAATAGCGACGAAATCGCTACCAATCTTAAGCTCAGCCGCGGTGAGGTGGAGCTTATAATGGAACTCCAGCCAAAGAGCTGAAGGACTGTAAATAAATCTGTGTAAAGCTCCAAATCTTCGATAATGGAGAAGGAGCTAAAGATGAACAAAGAGACCTTCAACGAGTTGGCCGACAAGCTGGCCATGAATCTCAAGAGTGAAGAAGATGTCTCGGAAATGGCTCGGATGCTCAGTAAGGGAGCCATGGAACGCGCCTTGGAGATCG